>Ga0214543_1001036_pt1 | contig 51871 bp, 23 predicted proteins | sample CNSS2metaG_FD_160094 | JGI IMG/M metagenome (GOLD analysis project Ga0214543, IMG submission 160094) | Root nodule microbial communities from cowpea collected in UCLA plant growth center, Los Angeles, California, USA - CNSS2 | ecosystem: Host-associated > Plants > Roots > Nodule | place: USA... | reverse complement strand
ATTTTTATATTTATATATAATATATATATATATATATATATATATATATATATATATATATATATATATATATATATATATATATATATCGGCGTGAGGGGATGTGTTGGAAGTTCCACATAAACTAAAAATAAAATCAATTCGCAATATATAAGTGAAATGCAAAATCCATTTTACAAACCGATTTTGTGAAGGAATAAAGAATTCCCACACCAGGATATTATAACCCAAAGTCCACTGGAGGTGCAGGAATACACATGAGAGAAGAAGGTGTGGCGCAAATGAGGTGTAACGTCGGGATTTAATAATGTTGAGGGAATGCAGAAAGAAAAACAGGGGCTGCAGGGAGAAAAATCTAGTTTGGGCCATCACTATTTTGGAGAGGAATTAACCATACTAGTGAGGAAGGTTATTAAAAATAACATTTTTCAAGATATATAGTAGAAATCTTAAGGGTGGGGAGGTAAACATGCTATTTGTAGATGATATATTATATACTATTTATAAGATGGATATCTATGAAGAACCTGTAAGTAATTAAGTCATTTTTATGTGTTATGGGTTGACATTAGACTGGAAAATGGATTATTACAAAGTAACGTGGAACATTTGGAGTGGATTAAAAGGAGCTTCAAACAATGGCATGCAACTAAAACACCACTTACTGAATTTTCTTTTTCTTAATTATCTATGGACACTGATTGGAACCTATCATAAAAAGGAATTGATATGGAAACTAATAATAGCAAAGATGGAAGAAATTGAGAGTGTGGAAAATGAAGACATGGTCATCTACCGGTAGACTCTACTATAAAAAAGTTGTCACATATAATATGATGACTCTATTCAAGGTATCTAAGAAACAGGTCGGTTAAGGATAAATAAAAAGATTGTTTTACGCCTAAAAAAAAGTCTCAATTATTTTTTTACTACTATTATCTTTTATTAAATTAATTCTAAAATTATATTTAAAAAAGGACTTCAATTCTTTTTACTAATATATATTTATTAAATTAATCATTATGTTTAAGAAAAATAAGTCTAAAAAAACATTCTATTATTATTATAATTCTATTAAATTAATTATAAATTTTTGTTTGACAATAAAATTTAATTAAATTATTATTAATATTTGTTAATTTTTATTTTATTAAAAATGATAATTAATGAGTTAAAACCTTTATTTAATAAATTATAATTTTGATTACGAAAATAAGAATGATTAGTTCATTTATTCTCTTATAATCGATATGGATTTTAGAAAAAGAAGGCCTCATTTTCTTTAGTACAATTATTTCTTTATTAAATTAATTATAAAATTATATTTAAAAAAGACCTCAATTTTTTATCAATATATCTTTATTAATTAATTATAAAATTATGTTTGAGAATAAAATTTAATTTAATTATTATTATTGTTTGTTAATTTTTATTTGTATTAAAAATGATAATTAATGAGTTAAAACCTTTATTTAGTAAATTATAATTTTGTTTATGAGAATGATTAGTTAATTTATTTTCTTATAATCAATCTGGATTTTATTTCCTTCTTTAATCTTTTTATCTTTCTGTGACTTCTCTTGTCCCTCCTTACTTTCTTCTCTCCTAAGAGTCTTTTTTTTGTCTTTTTTTTCTTTAGGGTTTTGAGAGATTACATTTCTTGAATCTCATATTACGCGTATGTACCAATTTTTTCATCTCCATTTCTGATTAGTATGTTTTTTTTCTTCTTCTATTTGTGTTGTTGTTATTCTGTTTTGGACTTGTAATTAAATTAGAAATGCGTTTCTTTTCGCAATTTTATTTTTTGGTACTTTTCAATTTACAAGTTTCGATAGTTTTTTTACATATATTTTGACAAAGAATTGTAATTTGTTTTCTACAAAACTATTAATTAAATTAAAATTAAGTCTTTTGGTGGATAATAGATTAGTTGGAGCATAATTCAAAATACTATAAACATACTATTGAGTTTACTTTCTTGATAATTTCTTGATAACCAAAACCAAATTTTATTGTTTTAACTCATTCATTTTATATACTTATCTTTAATAGTATTTTATATATTATAATTTTTTATTTCATATAAAAATATATAGATATGTCAACTATAAAATTTCAATCAAACTATTCCAAAATTCGAAAGAATAGAAGAATTGAGATTTTGATTACATCATAAAAAACTAAGAATACATTTATAAAAATAAATAAGATAAATAAATAAAAAAAATACAGGTTGGTCAATAATGTCTAAAAATAAATAAATAAATTAGCCTAATTATCTATTGAAAAAAATGTTAAATGAAATTAATTGATCATTCAATAAATAATTTTATATAAAAAAATTGAAAAATAAATTTTAAATAAAATATCTTATTTTTTAAGTTTGTTCTAGACTTCTTAAATTCTTGAGCCGCCTATGCTAAGAAGAAGGCAAAATAATTAGCTAAACTTTATGTGGAGAAGAAAAATTGCTATAAAGATGTTAAATTTTAAAAGTTGAATGTTATTCTTAATTTTTTTTTTCAAAAATAAAGATGTATGACATTTATCAATAAAAAAAAATCATAAAGAAAAATAATGTGTAAGAAAACGAAAAAAATAAATTGAATGTAAATGATTAAAGTACAATAGTTCAATATTGTTTTCTACAAAATACAAATATTTTAATAAATAATCAATATTTCTTTAGTATATACTTTTATTTTAGGTTTAATTATGTCTTTGGTCCCCATTTTGGAGTCAAAATCTCAAAATGATACCCAAATTTTTAAAAGTCTCAAATTGGTCTCCTTTTTTGTTAAAATGTCTTACGTTTGCCCTTTCCATTAAGTCAAGGTTGACGCCGTTAGAGGGAGTGCCACGTGTCAGTTTCTCGATTTTTTGAATTTTATTATTATTATTATTATTTTAAAAAAAAACAAAAAATTGCCATGTGTCAAGCTGTCATCGTGCCTCGTGGCAATGATAGAGTGATGTGGCGGTGACAATGACACGTGTTAGTATTACGCCAGGTGTCATTTTCTTAGTCTCAATTTGGTCCCTTTATTTTAATTTGTCTCAATTTAGTCCTAATTTTTGTAAAAATTAGCAATTTTGTCCCTCTCCAAATTGAAATCAAATTTAATTTCTATATAAATGTACACAAATATTTCAAGTAAAGGAAATTTAAAAGAACTGTGTTAAAATATTATAAAAGTAAGTTGAAACAATCAACAATCTAGGCTAAATATCAATTGATGGTTTTGTTTTTAGAGAAATTTATTAAATGGAGATTATGTAAGTGTGACCTAAGTTTAATTTATATAAGAAATTTATACTACTTTTAACCAAATTTTTTAAAGAAATTTATACTACTTTTACCCAAATTTTTTAAAGCATGGATTTATATTGAACTTTATTTAAAATTGTTTAAAAGTTGTTAATAGAAAAAAAATTCATAAATTAACTAGTTCATGTAACAATAAAACACATAAATTTAAAATTTGAAAATAATTTGAAATAAAGTTGAATGTGAAACATAATTTTAAATAAACTTAGCTATGTTAAAAATATATAATAAAAATATTAATTTGAATAAAAATATCAAATTTAATAAAAATATTTGTATAACATTTATATAAAATTAATTTTTGTTTCAATTTGAAGAGGGACAAAATTGCTAATTTTTACAAAAATTGGGACTAAATTGAGACAAATTAAAATAAAGGGACTAAATTGAGACTAAGGAAATGACACATGGCATAATACTGATACGTGTCACTGTCACTGCCATGTCACTCTGTCACTGCCACGTGGCACAATGATAGCTTGACACGTGGCAATTTTTTTTGATTTTTTTTAAAAAAAATCAAAAAAATAAAAAAATTCAAAAAATTCAAAAAATCGAGGAACTAACACGTGTTACTCCCTCTAATGGCGTCAACCTTGACTTAACGGAAAGGGCAAACGTGAGATGTTTTAACAAAAAAGGGACCAATTTGAGACTTTTAAAAATTTGGGTACCATTTTGAGATTTTGAATCCAAAATGGGGACCAAAGACAGAATTAAACCTTTATTTTAATCTGCATGGTTGATAATTTGATCGCATTCTAACTAAATTGTTGCAATTGACAGTTTTAATATCAAATATTATTCTTTTCATTATCAAAATAAAGTTCTTTTTCAAGAGTGATCTTTGACAGTTTTAATATCAAATATTATTATTTTCATTATCAAAATAAAGTTCCTTTTTAAGAGTGATCTTAGTTCCACGGTGCGAGAAGAATTATTATGATACATGTGAGTGTGAAGATGAATTTGAGTGATAAATATTTGTGTTTTTTTTAGTGAAATTAGAGGATAAAATAGTGAATTTGAAGATGAATTTTGTGAAAGTTAATGAGTAATTTGAGTGATGTGATAGATTAAAAAAAAGTTATAGAATTTGAAGATTATTAAGATACCCTTGATGGTAAAAATATATAACATGATTTTTTGATTAATTTAAAATATTAAATATTAAACAATATTATTTAATATATTATAATAAAAAAATAATAAAAAGATAAATTATATTACACTTTGCTTAGACAATGCTTCATGTTCCCTAACACCTCCTTCACCTTCCATAACACCAATGCACTCACCTTCAAACTTCAACGTGAGAAAAGGTTGTATTGGTAAAATATGAAGAAGCACTCTCAAATCTTCACTTGGTAGGAAGGATGAGATAATTCGTCCATCTCGCAAATATGCGCTTTCGCATATAAGCTGGAAAGAACGTGCGTAATTATCATAATTCATCCTCGTAAATAATTGCTAACAATGTCATCGCTTCGATTGAACACTACATTAGTCCTCCAACTTTAGAACTATGTGAATTTAGTTATTTTAACCAAATTTTGTTAAATTTATTTGACGTTTCATATGCGTTTCATGATAGTTTCTTAGCAAACGTTGAAGTAATAATGTGCCAAATGATGTAAACAACTCAAATGCTATCATGAAATGCCTTTGAAACATTAAATAAACTTAAAAAAAATTGGTTGAAAGGATTAAATCTATGCAATTCTAAAGTCGGAGGACTAAATTGGACCAAGCATATTTAACCCTATATTTAGTGATATATTAGGGTGTGTTTGGATTATAGAGTGGATATAAGGGAGAGTGAGTGGATGGATCTAAGGAGATGGAGACGTGATTGTTGTGATGTTTGGATTAAGGGGTTTGAAATGATGGATAAAGAACTTTAACCTTGTGTTTGGATGGAGCATTTCAACAATGCTCAGAAATTGAAATGCTTTGTATTTGAATTGCTTGCAATTAAATCCCCTTCATTTTCTAAATAACTTGTTTGGATAAAGAAATAAAAATACCTTACATTTCAATTTTTTGTTTGGAAAAAAACAATTGAATTTCTTGTGAGATAAAATTTAATTTTTACAATATTTATTTTAGACTTAATTATGTTTTGAGTTCATGATAAATTTGGAAACGGGCTCAATCACCCAAATGGGTCGGGCTGACCCGACTACCCAACCGAATTGGTCTAAACTGACGACCTAGAAGGGCCGGGCGGCTGAAAAACCAAGATAGGCTGGGTCGGCCCGATGATCCAAACAAGCCTGACGAACCATACCTACTGGTCGTGCCCGTCAAGTTTGTCAACCTGGATCGGCACGACTTGGCTCAACTCGACCCGTCTAGATCATTGGCCCGGCTTGGCCCCACAAGGTTGTCAAGCCCACTCAATCCATCTGGGGTCATTGAGCCTATTTGTGTCATTGGGCCTGTCCGACCAGTTTGTGTCTTTTGGTTAACCCAAATAGACTAAGTCATTGGGTTAGTCGGGCATGTTTAGGTCGTCGGTCTGGTCGGGCTTGTTTGGGTCGTCGGGCCGGTCGAACCCGTTTAGGTCGTTGGGCCCGTCTAACCCATTTGGGTTGTCAAGCCGTTTGTGTCATCGGGCACACCCGACAAGTCTGTGTCGATGGGCCGACTTGATCTGGCAAGGTCGTCGAGCCGGTTGGGCCTGACTAGGTCATCAGGTCGGTCAGACTTGTCGGGTCAACGGATCGATCAAGTCGTTAAGCCTACCTGACACGTCTAGGTCATCAGGCCCGCCCGACACCTCTAGGTCGTCTGGCCCGCCAAACTCGTGTGAGTCATCAGACCCACTGACTCGTCTTGGTTGTCAGGTCAGTTCGGTCCGTCTCTGTCTTCGAGCCCACCTGACATCGTCTAGGTCGTCAGTTCCATTTGGGTCATCGGGCTTGTAACATCTGTCAGGATATTACGGATTTAAATAAATAAAATAAAATAAGAAAATAAAAACGCATTAATTATAAATCCATTTCCCAAAAATGCGGGAAATTTCAAATAATTTATTTCATAATAAAGATAACTCTAAGTTCAAATCTTCTCAAAATTCAATAAAATACCAAAACAGTCTCATAATAGACTACATCTTTATTCCAAAACCATAAATGATAAAACTCTATAAAACTGTTCCCATTAGTTTTCCCCGCTCCGCTGCTAAGCCTCACCAGATCCACCTGCAACATCATCTGCTCCCGTGTACCGCGTACACGATCATCGCCAAACACAAGCAGATAGGGTGAGCTAACAAAATAAACATATATATATATATGGCACAAATATACCAATCACACAATCACACCAAATGAATTCCATCCTTTGATGTCACATCACATGGCCACCACCATGTTATTCGTGTTCTACATCTTCAGGTGAGTACCTCAAGGTGTCTTGCTGCCATACCTATCGACCACAACCGATAAAGCATGTGCGGGAAACCATGCTACGGATCATACACCGTAACGTCAGGTGGAGTTCCTATATACGAACATAATTCGTAACGTCCCAAGACTACCAAACTCGTTAGTCAACTACTGAGGAGGGCAATCTATTTGGACCCATCCGTACTGGCCACAACCAACACACTCACACCAGCAACACTCGCCAACCCGAGCTCAACTCAAGGGTTTCTCGTGTTCATCCGCCATCCCGAGCTCAACTCGAGGGATGCCATTCCGAGCTCAACTCGAGGAATGCCACGCGCTTAACCCCTATCCCGAGCTCAACTCAAGGGATACGTTCTGAGCTCAACTCAAGGAACACCAGCAAGCCGACCTTTAAGATATCCTAGAAGCCTTGTAGATCACGCACATCATAGCAAGCATAACACCAATCTGCTACAGCAAAATCGCCTAGCGGGGGACACGTACCGCTAGTCGCTACACCAATACTTGCACATTACTGGTTTTAATTCAGGTTCAAGCATACTTCATACATGTTGCTCTCATTTGCTCTCATTCTAGAGTACCCCTAATGAAAAGCATTGCCATCTATAATGTTCTAGGTCTTATAGCATCTCACATGTGCATTCATCCCCTAGTAATATAGACCATCCCAAGCATCCTTAAACAAAATATAAGCAACAACACTCTAACAATTTTAAGCACATGATCTTATGCACCAATGCAAGTTAATATTGACACCCATGTCTTCAACAAACCAATTCTCCACATGTGATTAATCCAAAGGAACATTCAAATTGATAGAGACTTACCACGTAACCCAATCATGCTTTATTAGAAGTCACTAGTAATTATCAAGAGGTTATTCATGCATTTTAAAGACTCCAAAATCAGCAATATTGCGTAACGTATATCTCTAGCTACTGACCTCGAAATCAAATCTCCACCGTTTAATGAAGAACCACATGTTATAGACCACCTGTCAAAATTTCACCTAAATCGGATGGTTAACGAACTGGGAGATGCAGTTTTACGAAAACTGCGCAAACCAGAAAAAAGTGGTGGCACCTAGCGCCCAAAAGTGGAAGATGGCGCCTGACGGGATTGTACTACCACCGGGCGGTCCCTGTTGCACGAAAAGTACGAAAAACAGCGTTTTTTGTGAACCAGAGCACCTTTCACATCTCTAATATGGCGCCTGGCGGCCAGCCCCATGCCGCCAGGCGGTGCATACTGTTTTAAGCAATTTTACTCTAATTCTCAACACCAGCACAACTCTTCTCTCAGACAATTCCTCCAATACAATTTCGCCCACACTTCCCGTTATTTAAAAATCCAATTATACTACTATTTCCATTTTATAATAGCAAATTACCCAAGTTCAATTTTCACTAATTGATTCCCTAAGCAACAATTCCAACTAATTTCATAAATTTTCTGAACCAATAGAACTCTAGCTTCACTACAGCACCTCGTAGCATTTAAAACAACCACTCTTGCTGTCACGGCGCCTGGCGGCACATAGCTCACCGCCAGGCAGATCATAGTTTTCTGGAATTTCCAGAACTCCTTTCTGCACTGCGCGAACTAACCTCCCAATTTCCCAAGTTGTCCAGAAACATGTTCCTTCGTCAACTACCTTATTTCAATTGACTAACCTTCATTTTATGCCACTGATAATCAAGTTAAATCTAAAATCCACATTGAATCATTACAATTAACGCATTATTTACCATTGTCATAAAATTCCCAATTTCCCAATCCCTAACCATGTTCATGTGATTTCTTCCCAATTTAATTTTCCCAATACATGTGATCTCGTCAACATATGACATTAAATCATTCACAAACGGTTAGGACTAGATTTCCCTCTAATCATAATCCGTCCAGAACAAGAAAAACATAAAAATCAAGGTAAAACCACTTGCATCGCCTGGCGGCCAGGGGTGTGCCGCCAGGCGGTCCCTCTGCAAGAACCCCAAAACCCGAACAAAATGAAGTGTCGCCTGGCGGTGATTCATCACCCGCCAGGCGGTTTCTGGAAAAATTCCAGAAACGCAGAATCACACAAAATAACCAAAATAAGGGCATCCAATTCATCATATATTGCATATCATTAACAAAATGAATACAAAAATAGCGGAGTACAGCTCCCCTAACCTGGAACTCCTTGCTTAAACACAATTAAGATTTACTTCTCCCTTGCTTCCAGTGGCTTGCTTTAATTCTCTCCAATTACGCCTCTATACTTCACTTAGAGTCCAATTTTGCTCTGAATTCTCTCTCTCAAATTGTTGCAAAACAATGGCATCCCTACCAAACCCTTCTCTGCTCCTTAATTGGTCACTTTAATTGGTTCATAATTGAGGTTAATGGCCAAAACGAAAATTGGCATTAAGATGACTTTAACTTTCATTCAATACTCATTCAGTGATGGTGTTTCCAGCTTCCTTGGCTGCTCACTTAGCTAGGGTTTCTCTACCTTTTCACATTCATGCCAAAAGAAATTTTGGCAAAAAGAAAGTTTAGTTTAGGTCCACCAAGTTTCAAACCCATAACCATGCCAATGTTTAATTCAATGAGCAACCATTCAACCAATTCATGTTTCATGATGATTAATATAATTTTATGATTATATTATCACTTAACATGCTCTAGTATATTATAAAAAAAAAATTAAATAACACACAAATGACATACATAGGAGTTGAACCCAAGTCCTCTCACACATTTAAGTACTCTCAAACACTTAAGCTAGTACTTTTCCATGTCATAGCTTTCCGCATTAAATGTCTTAAAGGCTCCTACTACCCGCATTTATTAAATAATTATTTAATTAATTATTTAAATTCCTCAAGTCTTACAGGGCTCGTCGACCCATTTATGTCGTCGGGCTAGCCTGGTTTATCTGAGTCATTGGCTAGCTTGGTTTATTTGAGTCGTTGGCCCAACTCGACACATCTTGGTCGTCGGGCCCGCTCGGACGAGGTGGGTTGTCGGAATTGACCGACTTGTTTGAGTTGTCAAGCTCGCCCGACCTGTATGTGTCATCAGGTCACCCAGTCCGTCTAGGTCATCGAGCCCGCCCGACCTGTCTTTGTTGTTGGGCCTGCTCGACTCGTTTGTGTCATAAGGTCGGTCCAATTCGTCTGGATCGTATGGTCAGTCCAACCTGTCATTGTGTTCAGGTTTGCTAGGTCCATTTAGGATTGAATGAGAAGAATTTCAAATTTCACGCTTTTTTGAATTTCTTCTAATTTAGCTAATTGAAATACTTCAAAGTAATGCATGCATTTTAAATGATTTTTAATTTTTCTATATCTAAACAAAACATTTCATTACAAAGAATTTCAAATTCTCCATATAAATGAATCACTCTCTTGAATTGCCTCATCCAAACACACTATAAAGAGAACGTTTATAAGAATTTATAAATGATGTGATGGGTATAATAGATTAAATATATTTTTAAAATTAGTTTTTATTAATATATTATAAATATTTATTATATTAGATTAAAAATTATTTTATTAAATTTTAATTAATTACATTTATTAGAATAAAAAAGAAATTTTTTTATTTTTTATTATATTGCATTATATTATTTTTTATAAAAATTATATATATATATATATATATATATATATTATATATTTATTTTTATTTTTTATATATTTAAATTATATAATTTTTTATATAAAATATATATATATATATATATATATATATATATATATATATATATATATATATATATATATATATATATATATATAATATACTTATCATCGTAAATCTTCGCAGTTAAGCGAAGTTTACAAGAAAATATTGGCCTCATTTTTAGTAAAATAGTGCATTGCTTTCTGAACTTTCTTCCCACATCCACACCTAATAATCCGTCGTTGAAAGCAAACGATACCTTAATGTCTTATTCGATAGGGATTGAATCTGTACTTAATTTAACTTAATAAATTCAAAGTTTGAAAAATAACATTTAATTTTTACTAATATGATATAATTTGTCTAATTTTTTTATTTAATAATGTTAAACATATATTTTATATTATAGCATAAATATATTAAATATAGAATTAGGTATTTATAAGAAGTATGATAACTGAGACCTAATATAACACTCTAATGATAAAAGTTTCACATGTTTAAATATTATAATATAATCATTTTTCAATTCCATATAAGATCTTTTAACTGTATTATAAGAGAAAAAAAAGGCAGTTTAATACAAGACAAATTATACAAGTAGAGTTATATCCTCTGAGCAAAGTCAATTTACAGGTAGAGCGCTTGTTTGATGACAAATATTATAATATATTAGAGATAAAATTATAAAGATGTATTTATAATATTAAATTTTATTTTATGTTAACCGTTCCTGATTTCTGTCATATAGTGCTTAATATTCTAAAAGTTACGTCTTACATTGTCTATCTACATATTATTTATGTCATTTAAATATCAAATTATTTATAGAACCTACAAAATAGAGAGCAAAAGATGTAGGTTGGAGGTGGACCTTTATAAACATTTTACACTTTTATGTGATCAATTATTGTTTTGAATTAGTTGTTATCATATAATCATCTTCATTATTAACAAAAGAATTAAAATTTAATCTAACTTCATTCAAACCACCTGAATGCATTACTTTCTTCACCTTTTTCTTTATCTTTGTTTACATATATATTAATAGAATTTAATATCAAAAATCTATTGTCGTCTAGCAGTTAGAATATCTGGCTTTCACTTAGGAGACTCGGGTTCGATTCCCAACGATGGAATTTTTTACTTACTTTCCTATTTTTCCTCTAACAATTAATTTATTTTAATTAGTACTAACAATTACTGTATAACCATTAATGTAATTTTTATAATAACAAATTCGTTTACTTATTAAAGAGGTAACTTATTTTATATTTAGTTTTTTTGTATGAAAACCAGCATCGACCGGTTAAAAGATTTTTTTTATTATTAAACAGAACACAAAATTGTGGGAAAAACCTGGTTTGATTATTGAATAATGCCTTCTTTGTATATGTGGAAAAGTCAAATTTAAACACCTGGGAATATCTCAGGGTCTCACTGAAAACCCAAAGATCTGAACTGCTATGTTTATAAAAAAAAGAAATGCGCAAGATAAATAAATTTTCTTTATACATTTGTCTAAAATATACGACTTAAAATGCGTTTTTATTGTATTATTTAAAAATTTTAAAAATATTTTTTTCTATGTTGCAAATTCACACCTATAACTCAACAAAAACACATGTCTAGGGTAATTTTATTAAATATACCGAAAAGTTGGGTTAAACTTAGAAAAAAAAGTATTAAAATTTATGCTGTGATCAAAGAAAATAATACACGCTCATGGAAAAGTAAAAGTTAGAAGTATAGAATGGTTCAGCATTTTCTTCAAGCTTCAATTTTTTTTTTCTTAATAGAATATTATGAGGTTTTCAAATTTGTAAATTTCTTAATAAGAGTTTATTTTTAGAAAATTAATTAATATGAAATGAAATTATTCCTTCTTTTATGCGGGAGAATACGGTGTCCAAATAGAAATGTTTCCGGTTTTAGGAATCTACAAGTTTTTATAAGTCCCTAAATTATTTGTTTCCGTGATACTTATGCTCATTTCCGGAATATATATATATATATATATATATATATATATATATATATATATATATATATATATATAATGATAAAACAAAACAAGATAGAAATATTATTAAAAAGAAATTATTAAGTCAAATAATTCTTATAATAGAAAATAACAATACAAAATAATATATATGGAAAATGATAAAAAAATTGAGGTTGAGACATAAGACGATATTATATTATGCGTTCTTCTTTAAATATATTGTTGACTATTTAATTCAAAAAATTAGTTTAGGATTATGTTATTTTTATTATTATTAAAAAGAGATTATTAAATCAAATAATTCTTATAATAAAAAATAACAATACAAAATAATATATATGGAAAAGGATAGAAAAAATTAGAGTTGAGACACAGCAATATATGCGTTCTTCCCTCGATATATTGTTGACTATTTCATAAAATAAATAGTTTATGATTATGTTAATTTTGTTAGAATAGTTTATGATTATGTTAATTTTGTTAGAAACAGAATCAACATCTGTAAATACTACCATTTTCTTACTGTATACTTTTTACACATTTTTCTCTGCGAATCGCTTCCTTAATATTCTTTCTCTCTCCTTCATTTCTTTCGCAGTGTGTCTGTAGTGCAGGAGCGTGTCTTGCATAGAGAGGAAGAAGTTGATAAGTAATCTGTGAGCAAACTGTGACTTACAAAGAAGAACCGGGTGCTCTTGCAATCTAGAAAACATGATAATACAATTCTTCTCATTAGACAAATGGAATCGAGTGACAAAGACCATATACAGACACATAGAACAATGTTGCAGCAAGTTAAGTAAGGATACAAAATTATTAAAAAATGTCATTATGTTAATATAATATCATATTGGGAGTATAATTCTATGTGATTCCATAAACTCTATAACTTCTACATTAATCTAAAATGATAAGGTTTAAAAAATTAATCTATTACTAAATATGTTTGTCATTCTATAATATTTGTGCAATTATAGATTGTTGTAATATTAGACTAACATATTAATTTTTTTCTCAATATTTGTTAGAATAGATACTTTTAAAAATATATAAACCTTATGTGAAGATACTTATGACTCTTTTTGTAGAAGAGTTAGAATACCCAAGTAGTATATTTTATTTAATTTATTCATTTTTCTTACTCATAAAAAAATAAAAGCCATTCGAAACCGATTAGAAAACAAGGGAAAATATATTTATATATTCTATATATATATATATATATATAGAGAGAAATGAATAGAGATAAATGATAAAGGTTCGTCCCATCTCTGAAAATGTTTTATGAGGTGTTGGAAAATGGTTGAAGTAGTTGAATAGGAGGATCGCTATGACTATAGCTGTTGGTAAATTTACCAAAGGTAAAAGTGATTTATTTGATATTATGGATGACTGGTTGCGAAGGGACCGATTTGTTTTTGTGGGTTGGTCCGGTCTATTACTCTTTCCTTGCACAAAGGAGGAGAGGGAAGAGACGTAGCTCTAACGGTGGTGTGTGGTATGCGGGAAACTTTGAGAATGAGAAAGGGAGATAATTTATGTAGGAGAATTTCTTCCTACACGTCCAAGATTTCTTTTCCTATAGCTCCAAGATTTCTTCTCCATCTGCAAGAATTTTTCTAAAACTCAAAATTTTCCTTTGATCATTTTATGAATTTGTTTTTAGACGTAGACTTCCAGTAAAGATACTTCCGAACATCGACATTTGACGAAGAATTTGAACTTCGGAATGTAAGAAAAAATATATATTGGAAATCGACTTTCGAAAAAAAAAAAAAATATATATATATATATATATTTAAATTTAAAAATATATAAAATATATAAAAAAATGAAGACAAATAATTAAAATTAAAAGTTTTAATTTTAAATTTTAAATAGAATTAAAAAAATTCAAATATAATAGAAAATAATATATACATTAATTACATAAATAAGATAATTATTAAAATACTTATAAATAAAATTAAAAAATAATTTAACATAAAATAATAAAAATTTAAATTAAAAAAAAAAAAAATATATATATGTATTTATATATATATATATATATATATATATATATTATAATTTATTTTAATTTGAAGTTTGTTTTTTTAATTATATTTAATTTTTACTTTTATTAATTTTTTAACAAATAATTTTAAAGTAAATTTAAATTTAAAAATATAAAAAATGCATAATCAAAATCATATAATATATATTGGAAATCGTCTTCGACAGAAATCGAAATCCGTTTTTTTTTCTTCTTTTTATTCATTTATTTTCTAATTATGTTTTTCTTATATTAATTATGTTTAATTTTCTAGTAGTGCTGGTCTTTTTATTTGATTTATATTTTAATGTTTTATTTTTTTTGTATATTTAAATATAAAATATAATATAAATATATATATATATATATATATATATATTAATATTTAAAATAAAAAAATGAAGTATTTATATATATATATATATATTAATTATTTAATATCAAATGAATAAAATAGATAATAATAGACAAAAAATAATAATTAAAATTCAAAAGAAAATAAACTTTAAATAAAAGCAAATATAATCAGAATAAATTTTTCATTTTTATTTTTATTTTACTTAAAGTGATATATATATATATATATATATATATATCAAATAATTATATATGTTTTAAAAAAATTAAGAAATAAAATAAATTAAAAGTATAATTAAATTTTAAATTAAAAAAATATTTATTCAGTTTAGAATTTTTATTTTATTTAAATTTAAATTTTTTTCACTTTAATTATTTTTTCTTTAGTTTAATTTTTTTTGTTTTACTTATTTTTTTTAAAAGTAACTTTTATTTTAAATCTTATATATTTTATAATTTTTAATGTTTTTAATAAATATTTTATAATTTATAATGTTTTTAATAAATATTTTTTAATGAAATAAAATATATATATATATATATAATTTTTATTTTTATAATATATTGAAAATAAAATAAAATAAAATGTAATTAAACTTTAAATTTTAAAACAAGTAAGAAAGCATGAAAGCATGAAAGATGGTAAGATTGTAGAGAAAATCTTAAGAACCTTAACTCCAAGGTTTGATTATATTGTGGTTGTCATAGGAAAAATAAAAAAATCTTGACACTATGACAGTTGAAGAACAACAAAACTCAGTTGAAGCACATGATCAGAAAGCGAAGGATGGAAGAACAGTGAAAAGGTTCAAACCTAACAAAAAACAAGTCTACATACAACATTTTTTTTATTGTAATTGTCATTATTTCTTTATTTCAAAAACAAATAATGTTTAAATCGCTACTTTATTTACATTTGAATTAATTTTTTTAATTTAAGCTCACACTTCTGAAGATGGTATCAATGTGAACCATCGTATTATTTGTAACCATTTTAACCGATAATTTTCAAATTAAATGTCACTATAACATAAACAATAATGATAAATTAAAATTTTGTGTTATTATATGATGATAGTCTAAATTGATCAATACAATAATTAATAATTTTTAGTTCCTAAACTTGGTTATTAATGAAATATTTTTTTATGGTGTATATTTTTATGTAATAACTAATGATGGTGTTCCTTTTATATCAAAATCTCACCTAATCTTATCCTTTATTTTTTTATTTCTTACTTTTACATTTTTTCTTCACTTAGTTTTTTTCTTTTCATACAAGGCAAACGAATATAATGATACATAAATAGAGAAATATAAAAGAAAACTTTGAAACAAAAATCTATTGTCGTCCAATCCAATGGTTAGGATATTGCTTCCCCTAAGAGACCGATCAATGAATACATTTATAATCCAATGAACGGGTTCCTTCTTGCATCCCATGTTTTTCTTTTGCACCCAAAGTTTTTTCAAAATGGTTAAATTAGCCTTTGACATTGATTAGGGTAAAAATACCCAATAGTAAAAATAGGCCCATTCGTGTATGGACCAAAAGTAACCCATTACTAGTTGAAAAGTCTGAATAATTCTGTTTGCCTTTTTTTTATTTTTTTATACTGTTTTCTTTCAAGGAATTTAAAATTAATTTCTAAAAAAATTATGAATAGGGTTCTTGTGTATAAGCTTGTAAACGATGTTGCTTTGAAAACAAATAAAAAAAATAAAAAGATTTTTATGTTCATATATATTGGAGGATTAACCAAAATATGTCATGCGCATTTTATTACATACAAATACGTCTATAATCATATTTAATATAAACTTATTCTTTAAAACATCAATACATTGTTATCAAGATACGTTGAATTTAAATAATTTGTCTTGCATAATAAGTTTAAATCGTTTCTTTACTAATCTTGAACATTATCTTTGAAGAATTAAAATAATATATTTAAAATTTATAAATTTTATTATTACCATTAATATAACAAAAATAATATGTAATTTAATATATAACTATAAAAAATTATATATATTTAATAATTTTTTCTTTTTACTGTTAAATTAATGAATCCATCAATAATTAATTCAAAACTAAAATTTTCAGTTACGTATTTCTTTTTCAATATAAATAAATTTATCTTCCATTTATCTTCCATTTATTTCTCAATCTTGTTTGATAAAAGATTTTTTTTTTTGAGATAAAATGTATTTTTTATTTTTTTTAAGATTAATATAATTCAAAGATGATTGATAGATATTTTAAATTTAAAAAATTAAGAGTATTAACAATAAAATACTAAAATTAAAATTTTAAATTAATTTTCTATTGAATATGATATTAGCCATTTAATTACAAAATTATAAATTAATAATAAATGAGTAAGTAAAAGGGTGATAATAATTTTTTTTAAAATTCAACATTTAATTTAATTTTATCTATAATGAAATTAATTTTTAAAAAATCATAAATATAGAGTAGATTATCCATGAAATCATTGAATCTTCCACACTTCATGTTCAGATAGAGTAGATTATCCAGCAGCATAATTCTTTTAATGGAGTATTCGATTTTATACATGTCATTTAATCACTAAGGATAATGATAATTATTTAGCTAATGATTTTTTCCCAAATATTTTGTGTAGTCTCACTACCTCCCCAATGTTTCAAAAACGTTTGGTAAAAAATAATAAAAGATTTGGTGCATCTAATATGAGAAGTATTAATACTTTTAGATTGAATACAACTTTGAGGGAAAATCATTTATTTACTAGACTGGAAAGAGACAACAGTGCTACACACTTTCTTCTAATACATTTTTCGTTATTAGTTAAAATTTATTAAAAATGAAAAAATAACATAAATAAGTTGAAGAATAAAATTCATATAATCTCTTGATTTTCATTAAATTTCAACCACTAATAAAAAAATTTAGGAGGAAGTGTAGAATGTCTCATAGGCATAGAAAGGTGGCCACATCACTCATATATAGAAGCAAAACACAGCTAAGATTGATGGCAGATATTTCTAAACCCCATATGCTCGTTATTTTCCATCTTCTCAACCATGTTCCCAATTCCCACTCCACCTGTGATACCCAGAAAGAGAAAATAAGTGTGTTTGTTTGAATCATAAACCAATCAACAAAAGGGAACAGAAGGCTAAAACTTTCAATGAAAATCATGGAGAGTACCTAAACTGATTGCACTTAAAAAAATGGTGAAAGCTAGAACAAAGATGATGATGGATGCTCGTCCGAAGATAGCTATTATCTTTCTCACCACATGCTGCCCAGTTAATGCAGCTATGGTTGCAATCAAAATAAAGTAAGAAGCTGCATCAACCCATCCCATAAGAAGAAAGACATTAGATTTACTTGGAGTTTCTGTTATCTTTCCTGAAATCTGCTACACATTTAGTTTTAGTTTTTGGGTTCTTACCATAGGGAACTGGGAAGCGTTCTAGAAGATAGTATTGTACCACTGACATGGAGGAAGAGAAAACCATAGCAAAAGTCGATGTAGCACTAGCAACCTGCGACAGAAAGGCTACATTTTCATGTCTGATTTTTCTGGGAAATCTAAAGAGTAGTAAAAGCTGTCGTACCTGAGGAGGAATTCCCAACTCGAGAAAGAGTGGCCCCAGAATGAAGCCACCACCAAGACCAAGAAGTCCACTAACTATACCAGCTATTATTCCGCAGGAACAGTAAAGGCAGATCTTGTGAAGCTTCTTCCAATCTGTTATTTCCTTTTCCATCGATGCAATCACTCTACTCCCATTGCACAAGCATATGGCTTCATAAAGCGTAACAGAGACTGCAATAGGCACCTTAAAGTGACAAATAAGCAAGCCAAAGTTATTCAAGATTATACAGATTATACAGTACAAATTTGTCTTTCTCTTCTGTGTTTGTTAAGTTATTCAAGCTGGTGTGCGAAGTTATTTGCTGGAATATTTGTGTACGTAGAATGTTTACCTGCAGTGAATTAAGAATCCAGTACAGTATGGAGCATGTTTTGGTGTATGTCTGCATTGAAACAAAGAAGAGTGTGCATATTCAATAAACATAAAATTCAAAACCCACAAGTGCATGCCTGTGACTGAATTAGAAAAGCCAAAACTACCTTAATGATCTGAACGATGAGAAAAGCCACCCAGACGTAGACAAGGACTAATAATTCTTTCCAGTAGATGTTCTTTAGTAAAGGGATCTGCACACCAGAATTTAACACAACTTATTATAAGGCTAAAATGAAACTTCAGTGAGGTTCCTCTAAGGAATGCTTTGAATGGCCATTGGAATTACCTTCTCATCTCGTGGATCAGTCAAACCAGCTGGTAGTGGCTTATAATCTTCTTCAGAATCATCTGCATTAAAGGGGTTGATGCATTTTCCTTATATTTCCTTGAGTTGTACGAATCACAAAACTTAGTTGTAAAGAAACTCAAATCAAGTTCTACTTGTGATTGCAAAATAGTAGAGAGAAAAAATGGGAGTCCCTGTTCTCTGTAATTGTGCATTCTCTATCCATTTATATCGTGCAAGTTGAAACCAAAAAGAAAAGATCTCCCCTATAACAAATTTGTAACCATGATTTCATGCCTAAAGTAGGTCCTATTAGGAGAAAATGAATATGTTCATACATTCTTATCTGATGAATTTTATTTTCTCTATTTTTTCAGCATTGTGCTTTTTTTTCTTCTTGTAGGTCAGATTTTGCAGTATCTTTTACGTAGTTGCTGAGAGTTTCTTTATATTTTACTGGAAGGTTTGCAGGGACTTACAACCAGGAGAAAAATCTGATTCCAACATCTTAGCTGCTTCCTGAAATTTCGGTAGCATAATCATCTTAATATAAAGTAGAAAACAATAGAGCTTCAGAAGTTTTACAGTGCATAAAGGCAAGTTTACCTTTTTCATAGTTGTTTCCTTTTTCCATGTATCTATACCTTTGAACAAAGCTTTTGTGGATGTAGCTACAACCGATTAGTTTCATTAGAAATCAGACCAATTATTGTAAGATATTCAGAACAGAACAGCAAGTAAATCATGTCATGTGTACTATGTAGCATAAGCTGGTTAATAAATCTTAAAAATAAAAAAAACCAGTAACATGTTGGTGGCTATAAAAGATAAATCAACAATTTTTAAGATCCATGAAAATAGGATCTGAAATGAAGGAATCCATATAAAAACACAGACACACCAGAGCACTTTCACAAGAAAGAACGCATCCACATAGATTTTTGAGACTGCCCCAGGACAATTTAATTAGTTTAAAAGGTTGTGGCAAGTAAGTTACCAATAAATAAGATGATTAACAAAACTGTGACCATCCAATCAGCAAACATGACATTAAATGCAACACCAATGCTTATTCCTAGCATTAGCATAGGTTGGAAGAGCAAAGCCAGATCATAATCTATAGCTGGCAAATCTAGTGTTGGGTGTCTAAACCTCAGGTTGTAATATACAGTTGATACCGCTGCTCCCATAATCATACCTGCAATTGCCAAATAATAACAGTTAAACACCCAAACAATAGACACACTCATCAATAAGAGGGTGTTTAAGACCCCTTCAAGCATGCCCATGTTTTACTTGTGGAAGAGTAAACAGAATAGAGCAATATACTAACACTTAGAAATGGCAGTGGAAGACTTAGCGTCAAAACCAATGATCAAAGTGAGCATTGGGATGAAAATTCCTCCACCTCCAACCCCACCTACGCTTCCCAACGCAGCTCCAAAGAATCCAACGATTGACCCTACCACAATTCTCCAACCAAACTTCATCTCCTGCATTCAGACCAACATGAAATGAATAAGTAACTACGAAAATAGTCCAAAAAGTGTGAAAATGTGTTTGACAAACTCACAGGCCAAACACGGTCATTGGAAGAATCTCCTCCATCGTTCCAAAAGAAATCAATTATACTAGTCAAAGCTCCATGTCTTTCTTTTGCAGCAAAACTCTCGTGGTTTTGGTCTTTCAAAACTCTTTCTGCTGAACTCACATTGTAAGCCATGATAATGCTCCACGACACCACCCATATTGCTGTTGCTGCTGCTCTTGAAGTCTTCTTTTTCATTTCAATGGCCATGTGTAGATGGGTATGTAGAAAGACCAATGCAACACTTCTCTCTCTCTTTCTCTCTCTGAACGTGTTTTTCTTTTTTCTGTGGTTATTTTTTTTTATGGTGGTTCTACAAGTATGGTTGATTGAGGAAACTACGAAAGCTAAGGACTAAGGAGTACATTGATGAGTAGCATCGTTCTCTCTCCCTCTTTTAGGCCACTCAATGTCACTATTTATCCTTGCCTAGCTCCTTCCTCTGTTCTGTAATAGCATCGATTCTAAAAGATTCTCTTCACAGTGCTATTTTGTATGCACCCCATGTCTTATGAAAGGCACTAGTAATATTTTGCCTTTCTCACACTTTCCTTTTTTCGAACTTTTCTGTTATATAAACATTATTATGGAATAAAAAATTATTGCATGTAATAATTTATAGGTTGATTTGATTGCATATTATAAATACCGTTGCACGTAAAAAGTTTGAAGACAAAAAAATAGTCAATTCGTGTTAGTTTGGAATTAACATGAATCTTCTCCGGTCAAACAATAAACCAAACATGGTGATACACAGTGCAGCGGTTATGGCCGCTCCGTTTTCTTTTCATCTGAATGAAGCACGTTGAAGAAAAATGAATGTGACGAAATAGACATCGGAGAATAAGCACGAGATAATAACAATCAAAATCACAACATAGGAAGCTTCATGAAAGCAACGTAGCTCTCAAACCCATGAAATAAACACAGCAAAACTATGAAGAAGCTTCATGGTAATTTCATTTTCTCTCAGCTTTCGTTTATCGTTTATTGATTTGCATAGCAAAGCAACAACAGAAAGAGAAAACAAATAACATTGCTTTCTCTTTCCTGTAATTGGTGGGTAGGGGAGGATCCTTAAATGGCTTTTTGTTTCCACAGGTTTCCATAATCCTAAAAACAAGTTGCAAGATGAAATAATCATAGTCAAGCTCATAAGGAACTTTCTTTCGCAATTATTATATACATTATGAGTCCCCACTCACCCCAAAAAAATATTTTCTTCGTTGAATTGGTTGTAAAGGAAGTGACTCGCATTTAAATTTTTATACAGTGAATTGAATTGAAAATGCATATTAACTAAAATCATACTTATATTTTATTAATATTAATCATTGATATCAGTAATTAAGCTATTGATTTCACAATTTAATAACAATTTTAGTGGTGCGATGAATTCAAAATACTCAATCAAAAAATTAGTAAACTGGGAACTGACCCACGCAACTCGACTAATTAAAAAAAAAATACACATATGTTTGCTTGATTAGCATGCGACATACCACATTGATCTACATTTTTTATGCCAAAAATTATCTTTTCACCTGTGTACAAAATCGATGACTCAAAAGAAGTAAAATTTGGATGAAAAAAAGAAGAGAAAAGTTGTGATTGAAGAAAAAAAAGGCTTATTTCTACCTCTCATGTAAAAAAAAAAAAAAGTTGTATGTATGTGAATTTTACTAATTTAAAGAACACTTACCTGAATTATTCAATTATTCTTACCTCTTGCAAAACATAAACAAAGTGACGTGGAGCATCTGAATATTCCAATGTAGAGATGAAAGGTCTTCTGCAATAATAAATGTCTTTTTCCACATGATAGTTTGATAAGATAAGTATTTGACCGGAAGATTTGTTTTTTTTTTCTTTGATGTTATGCATGTTTGTTTCAGATTATTAACGTTTAGGTTGTTCAGATTAACTCTTAATATGTGTTTATGTTTACCAATTTACTGTACTAGTGGGAATGCAGGTAAGAGTTGTGTTTGTTTAAGCTAATTTGAAGAGATTTGAGAGAAAAACCAAATTGCTATCTTTACAATTATCATTCTCTCATTCTCTCATTTTTCTTTTTTCAATTTTTCACTTTTCTCCCTTTTTCACTGTACCTGAGTTTTTTTTCTTTCTTTTTTTTTTTGGATCTTCAATACATAAATTTGATTGTATATGTATATGACGTTATGTGTGGTATGAAAATGCATGCTTCGTTGATATATGTTTTTGTGTAGAAAGAATACGTAATGAATGAATATGATTAATTTCTTTTAGAGTGGAAAACTGTTTTTTTTTTTAAATATATACATGCCTTTTATTTAGTAAACATGATGATATTTTTTATATTGGATTTAGGTCAGATTGTATATCAAGTTTGTGAATTAAAAAATACATTACAAATATGTTTTTTATTGTAAATAATATTTTTTAAATTTGTTATACAGTTATAGAAAAAGTTCTAATATAAATTTTTGTTAGGCCAGTTTTGTTTAATAAATGTGATGATATTTTTTTATATTGGGTTTAGGTCGGATTGTATATTAAGTTTAGAATTGATTTAAGATTAAGTTTGTGAATTACAATATTTTTTATGGTAAATAATATTTTTAAAATTTTGTTATGCAAATATAGAAAAAGTTCTAACCTAAATTTTTGTTAGGCCAGTTTTGTTACAGCATTATAGGAAAATTTTTAAATTTTGTTATGCTATTAACCTAAATAATATTTATTATAAAAAGTTCTAATTAATTAGATTGTTATTTTAATTGTTTTTATGCCATTATAGAAAAATGATATTTATTATAAGACGTTTTAATTTGTTAAATTGTAATTAGTTAGTGCTTTAGTTGAATAGTAGATTAGTCAATTTTTTAATTAGTTAAAAATTACATTTATATTTAAATTAAATTAGTTAATATTTTATTTATGTTAAGTTTTTTATTGAATACGAAAATTTATATTAATTATGTATGAATGAATAGAATTAAACAGTTTTAGTTAAAATATTATAAATTTGTAATTTATAATTTTTTTTGATAATTATGGTAGAAATAAATATAATTGATATAAGATTTGGAAATGTTACAATTTAGATTGTAATTTATTTTTTCAAAATTCATTATTAATATTTTCTGTACTGAGACCATTGCTTATATGAATTGAGGCGATTGACTTCGATAGTTACAGAAAATTATGTAGTTTCTAAAGTAAATATTAACATATTATTGAGTACAATTATCAATCCAATATGTTTGATATTGACCAAACTTAATTTCAAGGTTGTTTTCAATTTTCAAGGGCGACAATTTCATTTAAATTATTTTCAATGTATAATTTTTTTTAACAAAGTTATTTTTATTTAATTTATATTAATTTTAATCTATCATAATTCGATTTAAAATAAATTCATAATATAAAATTATTATTTAATTTTATTTAAATTATAATATAATTTAAATTATTTACATAACAAATTCATAATCTAATTATTATTCACATTTCATTATATAATTTGTACTATTTACAATTTAACTTAAATTATTTTTATATACAAGGATTAAATTTATATCAATTAAATTATTTTTTTAATTCATCACTTTCATTAAATCTTTTACTAATTTTCATAAATTTTCCTATCATTTTCTTTTAGATCTTATTATATTTTCCTTAATCTAAACAATCTAACTTTTACCTTTCTTTTTCTTTAAATCCACTTAAATTCACCATCTCAAATTCAATCCAGTCAAATTCATCTTCTCAAATCCACTCTTTAACAAATATTTGCAATTCAACTTAGGATTTGTATCCTTTGTGTATGTAAAATATATCATATATATAATGAAAAAACAACCAAACATATGATTTTATTTTTATTTTTTGCATTTGCCTCTCTTTATATAATTATGTCTATTATGTAATTATTAACCAATTATTTGCACATTTAATTATATAGTTTGGAAGTGCATTTATAATGTTTCCTATAAATGTAGATTTTGACTATATGAGCCTAATAGTTTAAATCAAAGTAAATCGGGTCTTAAAATGGGTTGAAAAATAAACTATATTTTTCTTAAAAAAGTCTGAAATATACATGGTTTATTTTATCCTAAAGTGTAGCAGTTAATTTCATAAGTAACAAAATTTGTAGCTGCAACGGAAAATTATGAATAACATAATAAGTATTATAGACTAACTCTCATCATTTTTAAAGCACCAACTAATTACATGTATAACCACCAACCATAATGTGGGTTAGACAAATCTTGCTAGTTATACCTAAAAGGACTCTACACTTTTACCAATCTCTAAAAAGTTGCATATAATGCCAAATCAGAAGATAAATCAACAATTAAAAGAATGTTACATTATAATAGCGCGTTGTAACGTGCATCTCAAACATACTAGAAGGGCCACAACCAAATCATTCATTCCCCCATTTCCTATATAGTATGAGATCCCACTTCACATATACACCAACGAAATAGATAAAAAAATAACAACCCCAGTGATAAAATTGTTGATATAATTTTTATTTTCCTATGGTTGAGAACTTTTTTTGGTATTGTGACTGAGATTAGCAAAAAGTTAATAAGCGACTTAATTATGTCAAGTGTGTGACCCAAATTTAGCTGAGAATTGCTTCATTTTGATTCAGCATACCAAAGTTGGGTTTAAGGTTTCTAACGATAACCCATCTCCTTACTGGAAAGCTCACCACTGTCATTAAATTCTTGGCTCGACATTATTGCCTGTCTGAACTTTAACATATCAGCATTGTATTGCATGGTATCGTATTCTGAGCTCCCAGAAGAAGCGTAGGCACTGCTATTATTCCCTGGTGTAAGTTTCATTCCATCTTTTAAGTCATCCAATGATACATCTCCTTCCAGTGCCCTCACAATCTGTCCATAGTTAAGTCATACATATGTTAAATCAATAAACATAAATTCACTTCATCTAACTTTCCATAATGCAATGTTAATTACAATGGTATACAACAATAATTAACATTTCTACCTGCTTAGTCACACAAAACAATAATTAACAGATCTCGATGTATATATATATATACCTGACTCATTTTTGAACGCTTCTTAGCAGAATGACGAATGCTTGCAGCTGCACAAGCTGCCATTCTTGTCATTTCCTGGACATTGTAGTTGCCTTCCAAAAATGGATCCACCAACATTCCAAAGTTGCCATCCTCCAATCCTTTGTTCAGGAGTGGTCGAGCCTGCTCGGTACATATACAGTTTTTTATTTACTTTTGGATTGAAAAAGTAATCGTGTTGTTGGAAATAATCTACGTGTAACTCTAAATTTTACATTGGTTAGAAATAACAAAGAAAAAAGAACCATAAGTTTAGTGTCTGTGAAGTTTTGAGTTAAAAATTGTGTCGCGGACCGAATTCATGTCACATATATACTTTTGGGAGATTAATTCCCTCTATATTTGAAATTTCCTCCAAAAGATAAAATGATAGAAATGTAATATATAGTACTAACCCAATCCACTAAACTGTCTTCCATGACATGTGTTGGATCTACAGGTCGTTTCCCTGTTATGAGTTCCAAAAGCATGACCCCAAATGAGAAAACATCAGACTTCTCTGTCAATTTTCCACTTGATGCGTATTCTGGGGCCAAGTACCTATTTGAATATACAAAGTTAGACTATTCAGTTGGACTAATTAATGAATATGATTTTATGCCACTTTTTACACAGACCATACATTGGAAAAGAATTTATTTTCTTCTCTATTTTATATCTGCATGTTGAATGATTTGATATTTTTGTGAAATCAATAACTTCTGTAGTTATTTAAACAACATTGTTCATGCTCTTATGCAAAAGCTTGTAAGTATATAATGTTCAAATTGAGTGTTAGGATAACCACACAATATATCTTGTATTTGGTCAGACATTTTCCAAATATTTAATTGTGTTATCACTTTTAAGGGCTGCTTTTACAAATTATGTCTATTTGTAGAAAAAGTATTAATTGGTCAGACTTTGTATTTATATAAGAAAAACTATTAATATTCTTTTTTTGTACTTGTTTTAAGGTTCGACAAATATTAGAGCTGGAAGGGAGAATTACCCGAATGTTCCCATGACACGAGTTGAGACATGAGTATTATTATCAGTGGTCAACTTTGCAAGTCCAAAATCAGACACCTGACCAAGATGCACATTGGAGTGTAAACTTTACTTGTGTAAGTAATATGTGTGATATACGACTAAAACAGTTAAAAATAGTAAATGTATGAACTTATACAAAAAAATGTAGATATGAGAAACCTTGGCTTCAAAGCTTTGATCAAGAAGGACGTTAGAAGCTTTAATGTCACGATGGATAATGCGAGGGCTACCTGAGTTCATTTGTAAATGTTGCAAATATGAGAAAGAAAGACAATGAAGTTAAAAAAAAAAAAAAAGATTATGATAAGTAGAAGAAATTGAAATGTAATGCTTACAATCTTCATGAAGGTAGGCAAGCCCTTTGGCAGATCCAATGGCAATTCGCATTCTAGTAGGCCAATCCATGGTAGGCATACCTTTACCTGTTGTGGCCATCAAATCATAAGCTCTGTTACTAAAAATAATGATAACAAGAAGAGTTAAAACAAAAAAGGAAAATGATGTTGATACCATGAAGGTGATGTTCCAAAGTTGAGTTGGGAACAAATTCATAGACCAGCATTCTCTGGCCTCCACAAATGCAATATCCAACAAGAGACACAAGATGACGATGATGAACTCGACTAATGATTTCAATCTCAGCTTGGAACTCGCGTTCTCCTTGTCCACTACCTGCTTTTAGACTCTTAACAGCAACTTCCTTTCCATTAGGCAAAACTCCCTTATGGACATAACCAAAGCCACCTTGTCCAATAATCTGGTCATTGGCAAATCCTTTGGTGGCAGCTGCTAGCTCCTCATAAGTGAAGGTACCACTCTTGAGTGTGAGATTAAGGCCTGGCGATGTGGAACCCATCCCCACTGAATAATTAGAGCTCATATCTCCACTACTCATTTGAGGATGTGATGTTCCCCAGCCACCACTAGGAGGACCCATTCCCATTCCCATCTGCATCCCCATCCCCATCTGCATCCCCATCCCCTGTTGTTGTTGAACCCTCACAACATGCTCACCCATATGAGGAGGAGGAGGACCCCCTCCTGGTTGCCAATGAGGAAGAGATTGTTGAGCGTTGTAATGATTGCTAGCTGCACAAATCATTTCAGACCTTATTACTCATCAATCCCTAACTTAAACCCAATCTTATTTCAGACAATTGTGAATACATTACAAAATATAAAATTCAAATTTTACGTTTTCCTTTAGAAGGAGAGGCGTAATAGTAGTTATTATTATTATTATTCTTCTGCTGCTGCTGCTTTCGCTTTTTCCTCCTGCAACAACAAATCAAACACACGATGAGCAACACCAGAAGGACAAACCCAACTCCGATCCCTGCTCCCAATACTGCTTTATTGGTGCTATCCTCGCTCTTTGACTCTGGCAGCTTATCATGCGACAGCGATTTATGTGAATCTTTGGACGGTGGTGAATGACTGGACGAGGAACTTTTATGTGATCCCTTTGATGATTTATCGGGTGTGGCATTGTCGGGCGTGGCGTTGTCGGGTGTGGCGTCATCGGGTGTGGCGTCATCGGGAGTGGAGTTATCGGGAGTGGCGTCGTCGGGGGTGGCGTCATCGGGTGTGTTGTTATGTGGAGCAGATTTCTTATTATTAGGGGAAGACATTATTCCTCTGGGTTCCGGCGATATGGTTTATACGTTGAAAACCACGAAATGCCGGAACACCAGATTTTCCCCTACTTTTCTCACGAAGGTTGAGCCCTGTGAAGAAGAAAAGAGTTTTCAAAGTTGTATTGAATGAAAGAAATGAGAAAAATGGTTTGGGAAGAGAAACGTTAATACCTGGAAGGATTACCGGAAGAACGAAATGGAAGAAACTATTGCATTGGAGAAGAAGTGGTAATACAAAAGGAACCAATCACAATTCCTTCCCTAGGATCCTCAATGCCCTCCTACAAAGGAGGGTCTTTAGCACCTCTTATTTACCTCATTTCATTTATAGATTTACCATTTTCTGACTGGTCTTTATTTTATCATCAACACCCATAATTTCCTTTTATCATCCATCTTACCTCACAAATATTAACCACAAATAATTAACCACTAAAAAAAAAATTACTCCTATACTTTAGTATATCGAATGTTAGATACCATACGTATCATCATGATGCTTTTTATGGTATTCATTATATTGCATAGGTTTCATTCTCTGTGCTTGCCCTCAAAGAAATGTGTTCATTACACAACAGTGTAAGAGCATTTATGTATATGTTCTGCGAACCTTAAACATACATTTATGGAAGTACATCTTTGTTATTTCTATCATTTTGTGTTAAAGATGCTTCAGAATTAAGGTTACAACAATTTCAACTGCTATATAATTAACTCACTTCAATTTCTCTCCATTTTAAGAACATTCTCTTATTTACTAAGATTTTATAAAAGTCACAGATTTTATATTTTGTTCCTAATTTTGTTTATTTAATACCCAATTTATAAAATGCGTGTTAGAATATAATATGCTAAAAAGACTTGTGCTTCTAACAAATTATATACCAAATTTGAAAATAATTGATCGTTTTACTAATTTATTATTATAATAACTGTTAAATAATAATAAAGACACATATCTTCACCGATAATAAAGAATAAATGAAGACATGTATCCTTAAAATATCTTTTCTTTATTTTTAAAGTATCAAATGACTATGAATAAAATGAGGTTCGACTTAGTAACAAAAGATTTAATTAGCATGTTATTTGACAAAGTGGTATTAATATGTAGGGTTGAAGGTCGACTCGAACTACGACTAAAGGTAGAGGCGAATTAATTTGAATCAAAGTTTTAGCCAAACTAGTTAGGGTTGAAGATCAAGATGAGTTGGCTTAGGCCAATGATCGACATTAGTCAAATTGAATAATTTAGTCGAGTCGATTCGAGTCAAGCTAATTAGGGTCAAAGATCAAGATGAGTTGGCCTAGATTGAAGGTTGACCTAGGTCTGCCTAGGTCAAATGTTTGACGCTTTAACTCATATCTACTTAGCTCAACCTTTCATTTGTCTTGATTTGTCTCGAATTTTAATTCGACCAGCTCATCTTAACCTTTAGTTTGAGCTGACTCATCTCGACCTTTGGTCCTGAACTAACTCGATTCGACCTTTGATGTGGGTCGATGGCTCAACCTTCGATCCAAACTAGGAGTTAATTAAAGTTTGGTTTGCTGTTCAGTTTAATTTTGATATGGATTTATCTTGGAGTTTTTTTTTTCACGATGAAAAGATAAAACTCAAATGCACATGCTTATATCTTTTGAAAAGATAGTGTAGGATGTGGTAAATGGTGATAGTATAATATAGTTATAGATTGTGGTGTGATGTATTAGTTTACTCCTTTGTTTATCTTTTTGAAAAACTACTCGATATATTTTATGATTAGAGAATTGTACATGATATCATAAACTCTATATTGTACTTGTGTATTTGAGATATACTTATGTAATTACCTCTTAATAGTGTTTATATGTTACAATTAGGTCATTAGAGTTGTCACTTAATTTGTAGAACTCATCAGAGAGCAAGACATGAACAATGTCTTGAGTCACGGGTTATATGGTTAAATGTATGTCTTGGAAACTTTTTTTCATTTTCTAGATATTCTTCATTTTTTTCTACAAGTATTTTTTTTTGTTTAATTATTCAGATGGTCCCTACTTTGATAAGGGGTGTGTCAACTCAGTCCTCACTTTTAAAAAAGTTTCAATTGCGTCCCAACTTTTAAAAAATATCTCATTTATGTTTTTTTTAGTAAAAAATTATTAATGTCGTTAACCATGTGTCACATGTCAATCTCTAACTTTTTATTTAATTTAATATTTTTTAATTTTTTTTTGCAAAAGAATTTGTTGTCACGTGTCAGGTCTCTAGTATGTCACGTGATAAGATGATGTCAATTATTAATGTTATTGCCAAATGTTATTGTTTGATTTCAATTTAGTCCATACTTTTGTCTCTTTGATTCCATTTTATCCCATTTTTTTAATCTATTTTTTTTACAATATTAAAACTAATTAAATATAAATATTTTTACAAAATTAAATATTGGTATTTATTTTGAAATTTAGTGATAATAGAGTAATAGAGTCACCTAATTTTTTATTGTTTCAAAATAAAATAATATTGTTTCTCTCGAATTTTAGACTAAATTTATTATTTGTATAAATGTTATATTAATATTTTTTTATTCAAAATACTTTTTAACATATTACATTGTTGTATATTATTAACCCATATTTTGTTAATCATTTATTTTACCACTAAATTTTAATATAAATTTTAATACTTAATTTTGTAAAAATATTTATACTTAATTATTATAATGTTATAAAAAATGTATTAAAAAAATAATATATTTCAATTATTAAAAAAGTTTGAGACAAAATTGAATCAAAGATACATAAGTGGAGACTAAATTAAATTAATGAGGCATATATATAAGAATTAAATTGAAATCAAGACAATAATATTTAGTAATGATACTAACACGTTGTATTGTCCTGCCACGTAGCACTAACAATGTCATGTGTCAGCATGAACTTAACATGTTTCAACAAAAGTTTTTGTAAAAACAAACTATAAAAATTAAAAAAATTAAAAATTTAACACATAATATGTTGTTAATGACATTAATATATATATATATATATATATATATATTAAATAGACTTAATTGAAATCTTTTTTAAAAATAAGTATACATTTAAATTTTTTTTAAAAGTGTGTTATCAATTGGAACTATCCAAATAATTAAACTTTTTTTTTCTCTTACTACTCACGGACAAAGTTACTAATTACTTAAATTCAAATAATTAAACTTTGTTTTCTCTGGTTACTTACGGAAAAAGTTACTGATTACTTAAATTCAGATTTAGTATAATACTTTTACCTTAATATGTTGTTTTTGTCGGTTAGAACACCAAAGTAATATATATATATATATATATATATATATATATATATATATATATATTTTATAATATATCCCATTAAACATTTTATTTTGAAAACAAATTTATCATGAAACTAATTCTCCTAATCGTGTTTTATTTAGTATTCTTTTTTTATTTATTTATAACAATATATAGATATCTATTTTTTTCATATTTTATTATTTCAGTTTTATTCTTAATATTTATTTTAAAAAATAATTATTTTATAAATAGTTTATTTTGAATCTTATTTTAAAAACATCTTTAGTATTTAACAATTATTTTAAAAAAAATGTGTACATATTTTATATTTTTAGTATACATATTCTATTTTTCTAATTTTATATTTATAATTATCTTAAAAATTAATTATATATTTTTTATTAATTTAACTCAAAATTTTATGAAAATTAAAAAATGTGAACATTCTATATTTCACTAATAAATAATTATTATTATTAATATTGATCATTGAGTTACAGTTGAAACAAGTGACAAAGTTATCATTGTAGTTATGCCCGTTGTTGTTACCGTAATTATTAATTATTATAACTTATCATTGTTATCATCAGTGTGTTTATTATAGTAATCAATTGGATTGAGTCAATTTCTAAACAAATACTATTTTTTAAAATTTTAATATAATAATACAATATATGAATCAACATCAATAAAAGACAAAATAATACACATAAATTTATAAAATTAAAATATATCAAGTAAGATATATATAAACACAAACAGATTAAATATATAATATTTAAGTTTAATAAAAGCTAATAAATCCGTTAATAAAAACAAGTCTCTAAAGAAAAAAAAAAAAAAAAAATGTTTTTTAGTCAACCAGATCAACCTTCCTTAACATATTGGTTTTGCCAATTTATGATTGGATTCATCCCGATTAGAATAAAATCCGATTTTTGGAAAATTTTGGACCGAAATTGATCTATTAATTCCGTTGGAACAACTATGGCTGCTATATTATAGTAAGAATGACAATAGTTATGAAAATGATAAAGATATAAACATGATAAGAATTGTGGTATAACAATTATTAGTATATTATTAGTTTTTGTAGTAATAATTAATTCTGCAATCTGAACCAAAATTTCAATATATACGATCTTGTGTGTATTATATGAAACCAAAAGAAACATTAAATTTTGAGATAACATCGTATATTTTTAATCAGTGGTCAAATGATTACGACTTTAGATAAAATATTATGACTTATTCTTTTAATATTGTCGTTATTAACAATGGTGTTCTTTAAACCGTGTAAAGTCCCTATTGCACATCTTGTTTCTGCATCACTCAAGAACACATATTTTTTTAAATTTCATATGTTAAAAGCTAAAAATATATAAAACAAAAAGTAAAGCGAGGGAGGAAGATAATAAAATGAAGTAAAAATTCAATTATTTGTAAAAACACCCCAACTATGTTACAAATGAGACAACAACAATAGAATAACCTTGTAATACGAAAATTATCAGAAAGAGAAAAATAAGGAAATAAAATCTAGGTTATTTGTAATAATAATCATTTGAGCAGTGCAGCACGGGATAACGATCTAGCTTTCTGGAATTCATGACAGACAGAAACTGTGGTGATTGTGGAGTTCTGAAGCAAGTGTCGTACTATTATGTTCACTTCTTCCTCGGATACTTTGTGCTGATTCACTAATACCATTTTCAATGACTCCAATCGAACAAAGCATGGAGATTGAATTTCCATCGAAACAAGATTTGGAACATCCTACACAATCAAACTGAATAGTTAGACCCATTACAGAATAATCTCACTAAAAAGATAAAAAAAAAAAAAAAAAAAAAAAAACGCATGAAATGAAATTACATTAAGGATCCGAAAGGAGAGTGTCAATCTTTTTGCATGGGAGAGCACTTGTAACCACCCTGCTACAACTGAATAATCCATGGGAGAAGAAAGAATCTTAACATTAACTTCTTCAAGAAAGGGAAGACCAGACGTAGAGGTGAGTTGATGATCACTAAAGATGATGTTATCCCCAATTGTGATCGAAGCAAGATTGGGAGTAGAAAGTATAATTTTGTGTTTAAAGGTGCGCGGGTAGGGGTTGTACACCACCGAATTACTAATCTTCAAAATGGAAAGGTTAGAATTAGTTATGCAGAGGGTGTCTGCATTATTGCAAAAGGAGTAACCTTCCATGCCCAAAGTATTCAACACGCTACAGGCTGAAAAGGGTTGAACGCAGTGATCATCAATGGCGGCGAATCTAACATTAGTGAGATGCAAGGTTTTTAGTGTTGGTAAAAGCAGGGATTTTGGAAGTTCCAAGGGAAGGACACCGGTACAGGTAGTAAGCACAAGAGATGTCAGAGAGTGACAAGAAAAAATCAAAGGAATAAAAGGATTGGGTATGGCTCTGAAATTGTACTCTGTGGTGATTTTCAAGTGCTTGGCATTGTGGCGTGCGGCATATTTTACGATCCCGGTGATGAGTTTTGGCGCCTTGAAACCGTAGGCCCTAATGTCAAGATCGATGAGAGAAGTGGAAGCATCTCGATTAGACAGAAATTGAGGCACAAATTTGTTGTAAAAGAGAATCTTTCCTGAAGAAGAGAAAGATAGAGTGGTGACTTGTTTCCAGAGGTTCTTCCATCGTTTCGACAACACACATGTTCGAACGACATCTCTTGCGTTCATGAAGTTCATTACGTGCAGAAGAACAGCTTCTGGCAAGTTACTGATCCTGTCTTTCTCATCTTCTCTACCACTTCTGCTTGTCTTACGAAACTTCCTCCTAGCCATCGATTCAAACTTTCCTTCTTCTTTTCAAACAATCCACTCAAATCCCTCTCCAAACTAGAAACGAAGGAGAAAAGATTTGAATTGTATTATTGATGAGATACAGAGGGAAACAAAATATATAGAGTGATATATTCTCTGTTACCATAATTATAATATCTTACAATTATCATGATTACAACAACATATTATTACCATAATTTCTATAATTTCTCTGTTACCATAATTATAATACCTTAAAATTATCTTAATAACAATACACAAAGTTCTATCTTAAAAATTTCTTTAAAAGAAATAAAACTACTTTAAATCATATTCTTAATTTTTAACTTTACATTATTTTTTTTTTCAAACAATTTCACCAAAAATTATATTATTTATTTAATTTTATTGTTCTAACTTATTACACATAAATATTTATTGAATAAAGTATTTTAACTAAATAAGTTTAATTTTACAAAATCAATCATAATTACAATATATTATAATCCTAATTTTCTTATTACCATAATTATATAATATCTTAAAATTATCTTAATAACAAAATAAAATAAAAAATTCTATGTTAAAAAATTCTATAAAAAAATAAAACGACACAGAATCATATTCTTAACTTTTAACTTTACATTAAAATTCTTTTCAAATAATTTCACCAACGATAATGTTATTATTTTACTTTATTTTTCTAACTAACTAAACCAAAAGTTTTATTAAATAAGTTATTTGAACTAAAAAAAATTAACTTTACAAAAACCATCATAATTACAAAATATATTATTATCATAAGATCATATTCTTATATTTTAACGTTCAGTTAAAATTCTTTTTCAAATAATGTCACCAACAATTATGTTATTGTTTAATTTTATTTTACTAAATTATTAGACCAAAATTTTTATTAAATAAATTATTTTAACTAAATAAAATTTAAAAATAAATAAATTTAAATTTACCAAAACAATCATAATTACAATATATTATTATTTACCATAATTCTAATATCTTAAAATTACCTTAATAACAATAAAAAAATATATGTTAACAATTTCTACAAAAAAAAAAACTAGAACTAAATAAAATTATATTCTTAATTTTTTAACTTTACAATAAAATTCTTTTCAAATAATTTCACCAACAATTATGTTATTATTTAGTTTTATTTTCCTAACTTATTAGACCCAAACTTTATGAAACGAATTATTTTAACAAAACAAATTTAATTTTACAAAGACAATCGTAAGTACAGTATATATTATCATAATTTATAAGTTACCGTCATTATAATATCCCAAGATTACCTTAATAACAATAAAAAAATATATTTTCAATGTTAGAAAATTCAAATAAAAAAATAGAACTACATAAAATCATATTCTTAATTTTTAAATTTACATTAAAATTATTTACAAACAATTTTACAAAAAAAATGCTATTAATTAATTTTACTTTTTAAAATTATTAGACCAAAATTTTTATTAAAATAATAATTACAATATATTATTATCATAATTTATCAGTTACCATAATTATAATATCTTAAAATTACCTTAACAACTTACCTTAACAACAATAAAAAAAAAAAAAAATTTTTTTTTATAAAAATAAAACTACATAAAATCATATTCTTAATTTTTCACTTTACATTAAAATTCTTTTCAAATAATTTCCCCAACAATTATATGTTATTATTTAACTTTATTTTTCTAAATTATTAGACAAATTTTTTATTGAATAAATTATTTTAACTAAACAAATTCAAATTTACAAAAGAAATCATAACTCCGCTATATTATTATCATAATTTCTATGTTACCATAATTATAATATCTTAAAATTACCTTAATTACAATAAAAAAATTATTTTTTGTATGTTACAAATTTCTATAAAAAAACCTAGAACTAAATAAAATCATATTCTTAATTTTTAATTTTACATTAAAATTCTTTTCAAATAATTTCACCAACAATTACGTTATTATTAATTTTATTTTCCTAACTTATTAGACGAAAGCTTTATTAAATGAATTATGTTAACTAATAAAATTCAATTTTACAAAGACAATCATAATTACAATATATTATTATCATAATTTTTAAGTTATCATAATTATAATATCTTAAAATTACCTTAATAACAATAAAAAAATAGAACTACATAAAATCATATTCTTAATTTTTAACTTTGCATTAAAATTATTTTTCTTAATAAAAATAGAAAAAATATTTATGTTAAAAATTTCTATAAAAAAATTATAACTACATGGAATCATATTCTTAATTTTTAACTTAACATTAAAATTCTTTTCATATAATTTCATCAACAATTATGTCATTATTTAATTTTATTTTTCTTGTAACATCTCAATTTTAACCGTTTAAAAACTATTAATATAGGATCTTTCATCTTAGTGTTCAAAATAGATAAATTAGTATATAGCGTATATTAATACAGTCCTATAAAAAAATAGGAATATAAAAATATAACATTTATACAAATCAAAAGTGAAGATCAATGCTAGCTCTATACACAACTTAATCACTTACAACAGCTCACACCGAAATCTTCCATTAACCTAATAGATGACTCATCATCCTCCAGAGATGCCTATGAAACTACAACCACATCTACTTCCACGGAATAGGTGATCATCGCACAAGGAAAACAAACAATACAAGACAGGAATACATAAGAAGAAGAAGAAGAAGAAGGGTAAGCTAATGTTCAAAAGAGTTTTAATCATTAAATAGCACAATCACTTAAATCATACGTAACCAATGATCATATCATTAAATGATACAATCACTTAAATCATACATGATCAATCATGCTATTTCATACAAATACCTACAAATGTAACTCAATTATTCGAATACATGCATTGATATTGGATCCAACCAAGTTGTGCACTTGTAGTGGCATCTCATGCTTTGTAGAGAGCGATAGATAAAGAGTCATTCTCTACCACATACAAGATTAGTCCGTTAACACCTTTGGTCAAAGTAAAACTCTTCAACTAGGATCTCCTGCTCTTCTCACCACATACCTCATTTCTCTCTAGTTGAGAATTTGAATGGTTATTAAAGCGTTAGGATAACTTCCAAGATTATCTCCACATCAATGCATACACTACTACAATCACTATTGTCGTAACCGAAATCACGACGGGACGACGAACCAAAAATAAAATTTGTAAATAAAGTCGCCACCATAGTTTATTCTGGAAAACTACGGAAAAACCAACAAGATAAGACAAGGTCTGCAAAAAAAACAGATTTTGGGTCCGAAAGTCGGTTACGCGTGGGGAAAGTATTAGCACCACACAACGTTCGTCCTAAGACGATACGTGCATAAAGATGTGATTTTTCAAAATATTTATTTTCCCCGAAAATAATAATAAATGAATTTACAAAAGAAACAAAAATAATTTTTTGGTTTTTTTGGCCCAACAAGGATTAATCTTCACTCCTAGGTATCTCCATTCACAATATGGAAAATCATAGTTACGTAGTTCTTTAGAATCTCTTAGAAATTGATTATTTTATTTTTTATTTTTTTATAATTTTGAAATTTTTTTATGTTTTTTGGTATTTTTAATTATTTGAAAATGAGTGTCCCGCGACGTGAGTGGTTGGATAGACACAACAATTAAACAGAAAAAATTGTTTTTTATCTTTAGTTCTTTATATTTTTTTATATTTTTTAGAAAAAGAAATTTGAAAAAAAAATGTGTCATGCAACGTGAGTGACTGAACAGACACTAAAAGAATTGAAGAAAACTATTTTTTATGATTTTTAGAATAAAATATTTATGAACAGTAGAAAATAATATCCCTTAACCAAAAGATCGAAGTTAGATGTAAAATAAAAACGCGTTCAATATTAAAAGATAATATAAGAAAAAGGGAATGAGTAGATAAAAGAAAATAACGACAATGATATACCTTCTACACTTTTCGATTCCTCTTCTTTTGTATCAATCTCATCCTCTCATTTTGTATACTATAACTACCTTTTCTTTTCTTTTTTTGCCTTCTAAAGAGATGTGTGTGGGTGGTAATGAGTAAAAAAGAAAAGGTGTAGAGAACATTTTTTTTCTCTCTTTTCTTTTTTATCCTTTTGTATGTGACAAATTATCTATTTATATTCACAAATTACAATATCACTAATAAATCAGAGCACAAAATCAAAATCAATCCTAATTAGTATTATTGATTCTAATTATATGAGGAGATATTGCTTTTAATTATTAGAATCATATGACTAATTTCTCTATCAGAACAAAGGTAGAAGATATGTTGAGTTGTTGGGCTCATGAAAAGGAGTGTGATAATTAATAACAAATTGGGTCCTTCCTTTTTTTTTTCCTTTTTTCATCTCTCTTTTTTTTCTTTCTTTTTTCTAAAATTAAAGTTTGAAAATCTTTGAAGAAATTTTGTTTCACATTTTTTTTTTGAAAATAAATTCATTTACCCGGATGAAATTGGGTGTTGAAAATTACTAATCCTCCTTGGATTAGCATCAATCAATCTCAATTCATGCTCATAACCATATATTTGATTCAACTTATAGAAATAAAGATTATAAAATGCAATTCAAGCATATATAAAACATCCAAAGTAACCAAAAAAAAAAAAAACACAAGCAAACAGGGCAAATGGCATTATACATAAAGTAAATCCAAACGGTAAAAATCATTTCTCTAACCATAGACTTCAAAACAAATATCCCACCGGTCAAAGTAAAAATTCATGTGCTTATGATCAGCTGTCAAAATTTTAACTTGTTAAATTGAACTTTGATATTAAAAGGGAAAATTTCTTGAAAGCACACCTTTATTAACAAACCAATTCACCTTTCCTCTTTGGTTATGTACAAACGCGAACATTCCATTGCGCGATTCTAACATTTGATTGTTAGTATTTGATGTGAAAATGTTATGATGGACCTTATTTATGTTAATGTCTATGAATTGTTATTAAATTAAGATGAAATTGTTGTGTGAGCATGTATGATGATAATGATGTTAAAGGAATTTCAAGGATAAATTCTTGATGATGGTGGTCACTTTGGTGCATGCCTTGACATAGGAGATGTTAGTAAGGAGGTATCTTAAACTCTAATAATCATTCACACTCAAATAGAGTAAAATAAGTTATGTGGTGAGAGTCATAGGAGTTCCTAGTCGACCGGATTGTAGGCATGAATGCGATTTACCTTGTGTCTGGTTGGATGATAACCCCTCGATGTTAGGCTCTGTAGAGTCTAGAAACCATCATAGGTGCACACCTCCACTGAATTATATGTCAAGGACATGTATCCAGATAATTGATTTTAGTGTCAATTGCTTCGTGTGCATATACATATCTATTTTATCTATGTTGGTGTAAAAATAACAAGATTTACTTATTTCAGAATAATCATTTTTTGTATATTAGCTTACCTTCTTATGTGCTTTATGTTTTCTTGTTTGTCTCTTTCTTTTGCGATATCACCTATTCAGGGTCGACTCAAGGGTAAAGCAAGTAAAGCTCTTGCTTTAGGTCTCCAGAAAAAGAAGGCCTCAATTTTTTTACTACTATTATTTCTTTATTAAATTAATTATAAAATTATATTTAAAGAAAGGCCTAAATTTTTGTGTACTAATATATCTTTATTAAATTAATTATAAAATTATGTTTAAGAAAAAAAAAGCCTCAAAAAAAATATTCTATTACTATTATAGTTTTATTAAATTAATTATAAGTTTATGTTTGAGAATAAAATTTAATTAAATTACTATTAGTGTTTGTTAATTTTTATTTGTATTAAAAATGATAATTAATGAGTTAAAACATTTATTTAGTTAATTATAATTTTGTTTACAAAAATGAGAATGATTAGTTAATTTATTCTCTTATAATCAATCTCGATTTATTTCCTTATTTTATCTTTTTCTGACTTCTCTTGTCGCTCCTTATGTTCTTTTCTTCTAAGAGTCTTCTTTCTTTTTAGGATTTTAGGAGATTACATCTCTTGAATCTCATTGTACCAATTTTCTCATCCTCATTTTTTGTTAGTATGTTTTTTCTTTCTATTTGGGTTGTTATTTTTATTCTGTTTTGGATTTGTATTTGAATTAAAAATGTGTTTCTTTTCCCAGTTTTGTTATTTGGTACTTTTTAATATACGCTTTTTGAGAGTTTATTTGCATATATCTTGACAAAGAATTGTAATTTTTTCTACAAAATTATTAATTAGATTAAGATTAAGTTTGTTGGTGGATAATAGATTAATTGAAGCATAATTCAAAGTTGGGTTTTGTGTAAAGAGATAATCAAGTTTAAGAAAAAAAAAAAGACTTACTGTCAAGTTGAGAAGAACAATAATTTTTGAACTATTTTTATTAATGATTATTCTTAAAATAAAATTTGCAGGTTTGCGAAAAAGTTGAGACTTCAGAAGGAGAAAAATACTTGAGACTTGAAGATACTACAAGTCTATTATCGAGTTTACTTTCTTGATAACATGAATCAAATCTTATTATTTTAACTCATTCGTTTATATACTTATCTTTAGCAGTGTTTTATATATTATAATTTTTTATTTCATATAAAAATATATAGATATTTCAACTATAAAATTTGAATCAGGCTATTCCAAAATTCAAAGAAGAAAAGAATTGACACTCTAATTGCATTACAAAAAAGAGCTATGAATAAATTTATAAAAATAATGTCTAAACAAATTAAATAAATTAGCCTTATTATCTATTGAAAGAAAAATGTTAAATGAAATTAATTATTATCATTCAAAAAAAAATTGTATAAAAAAATTGAAAAACAATTTCAAATAAAAGACTTCATTTTTAAGTTTGATTTAGACCTCTCAAACTCTTAAGCCGCCCCTTATCGACTCGGTGGGTACTAAAGATGGCAAATAAACTTGTCCTCGTAGCTATTGCCAAAACTTGTCCCCGATTTGACGGGAAATCCCTGTATTGATTGGTATGGAATGGGGATGAGGATGTACATATCCACCCTGTCCCCATACCCGCCATGTCTTCGTCATATTTTCATCCTCGTTTAAATTATTAAAATACTCATTGTCTATTAAGTAACATTTGTATCCATTTAAATAAAAAGTGTGTGTGTGTGTGTGTGTGTGTGTGTGTATACACTTTATATTCGGTGGGAACTAGAGATGGCAAATAAACTCGCTCCCGTGGGTATTGTCTGAACTTATTCCCGTTTTGACGGGTAATCCCCGCATTGATTGAGTATGGGTATGGATATGGGGAATACCCGACTTCTTTGATTAGGTATGGGGATGAGGATGTACTTATTCGTCTTGTCCCCCTCCTCATACCCGCCATAATACTCGTCCCCTATATCTCCATCCCGATTTAAATTATTAAAATATTCATTGTCTATTAAGGTACCTTATATCGATTTAAATAAAAAGTGTGTGTGTGTGTGTGTGTATATATATATATATATATATATATATATATATATATATATATATATTTAAAATCATTTTCATTTTATATCAATCATCGACTAAGTTGATATTTGAAAATTTTTCTTAGATCTATAAGGTATTTTTCATCTTAGTATACCCTTAATTATATATTCATTATACATTTGTTTTTCTTTATGCGATTTTATTCAATGGTTTCTCAAATTATTTCTAAGACACACATTTGATAACCTTTTTAATATTTTTATTTGGTGTTCATTTTTATAATGTAGAATATCATTTTGATATTTTTATATAATTATTTTTATTTTCTAACTCATTATCATATGTGTAATTTTATTACTATAATTTTATAAATAAATTTTATTTAATGTAATCGTCATGAATATTTTTTATCATCATCCAACATGTATTGAAATTCAAAATGTAAAAGGTATATATTAAAATTTTATTATTATTAGTTTAATCGTTGTTTTTTGTATGATCTTTATAAGTGTTGTAATATAACTTTTATTATTATATAAAAAAAAAGATTTCATTGGAATTTAAAAAATTGGAGTAATTAGACATTTAAAATAATTTAATTTGAATATTTATTTTCCTTTTATATATTTTTTTAAAATATTTTTAAATTTTATCAATTAGATTTCATTAATGTTTGCAAATTTAATAAATATTTTGTTTCTCATGAAATTTTATTTGGTATTCTAATTTGAAATGTATATATTTATGATATAATTTATTTTTAAATATTTGATATTTAAGAATCAACACTCTTTTTAATATTAAATATTTGATATTATTATATTTTGTTTAACGTGATTTTTTATTACTTTATAGAAATTAATTAATTGATATTGAAACACTAAAATGCGGATATGTGTATAAGTACGAGTATATACTCGTTACTTAGTGAGAATGGAAATGAGACAAAAACTCGATACCCGTTGAATTTGGATGTGGGGATAAAGATGAATTTTTTTCTCTGAGGATGAGTATGGGATAATAAAACTCGTTTCTGCACCGCCTTGTTGACATCCTTGATGGAAAGAGAAGAAGTTGAAGGTTTAGAAACACCTTTGGAGGATGAGGAGTAGCTATCCCTTAGAGTAGTGCATGGTCTCAAAATGCATTTTAGTAAGTGGTTGTATAGGAGTTGTTGGTCTAGATATTCTAAATCCTATGATTGATGAAGTGTTATTTTATTAATTTTAAGTTATAAAAATGGATGTTATACTTATACTTTTGTGCATTTTTAAACTTTAGAAAATTATGTTTTATTTTAGTTTTGAAAATCATAAAATTATGATCTTGCATCTTCGCTATTATTTTGTATATTTTTAATTAGAAATTCTTTTGATAATATTCCATTTGAATTGACCAATGTTTTAAATGATTCAATTATCAGTTGACTAAGAATAACAAAGACACTACATTTTGTATCAATTAAAACGGCTCAAGTTAGCTACATGGTATTTTAGTCGTTAAAATAATAATACGATGTTAGATATTAAATTCTTTCATTTTTATTATAAACAATGTTTTCTATTGAGGACCGAGAACATCAAACTTTGTAGGTTTTGTTAAAAGTATGTAACATGATCTATTTATCTAATAGGTCAAGATAGTGAGATTTGTTTCTACTTCTAGTCATTGCACAATAAAAGAAAAAAAATAAAATAAAGAAGATACTTAGAGAAAAGAAAAGAGGCAGGGAGAGAGTAAGAAGGAAAGAAATGGAATCATCAGGTGTGAGGTGCAAAATGAATCGTGGCTTTATGTGACAAATGTTATTATCCAATAGGCTCTTCCTTTGGGTCAATAACTCGCCTTTCACTTCATCAATTAACCTACTATCTTTGACCGAGTAACAAAGTGAAGCTTTTTTTTCACATATAATAACAAATTCAAGTTAATAAAAGTAAACAATTACCATTTTGATTAGACGCAAACTCAAAACACATGCACCCACTTTTATATCAATTTATTTATTTGAGATATTTATATATTATTTTAGTTGTGATATGATTTAACTAATGATTTCCGAGTTGACAAGGGTTAAAATAATTTCAAATCATATTATTAATGAAATTATTTATAATATAAAATGGTCAGGATATTGCACTAAATAAAGAACTTTTCTCACATTTGAGGGGGCGTTGCGCAGGACACGCGGAAATTTGGGACCGTGTTGAGGAGCGGTATGAATGACAAGTTAATAGATTCTTATTGGCTGGGTTCCACTGGGAAAAATAAAATTTAATAGCATAAACACTGCTGATCTCACCGTCCAAATGAAGATTAGGAACACGTGGCAACATGTAATTTTCAGATGGTAACGGAGGTGATAAACACATGAAATTCGGGAATTAGATAAAAAACAATTGCAGGGACCCATTTGCAAATTACCTGGCAGTTGACTACTCCACCTGGACCAAAATCTGGTGATTGCAATCCAAATAAATGCAGGGAGAAACTGGAATAAATCCACGTAACAACAATAATTTGTGAACAAGACACGTCATTACACAATAGTCACCAAATTTGATAGATAGGAATCATTTTCATAAGAACTATCTACAGGTTTTTACAAGCTTTTCCCTTTTCTCTCACCAAAAAAGTACTCCAATAAACTAGAGATTTGAAAAAATTTTAAAAAGTTCCCACCCTTTCCCCCAGGCACAAGCCAGTTCCTTTACAACCCAATACCAGCATCGAGCACATGAGCGGTAAACCTCTTATAACTGCCATTTGAATATTTAATAAAGTAACGGCTATATGTGAAAGGCAAGAGGGAAAAAACACTAACGGCTTTTTGAACTAAACATATTTCCACCCAACATACAATTCTTTTTTCCCTAATATGTCCTCTGTCCATCACAGCTAAATTCCTAAAAGCTAACCATTGTTCTATCTAAAACTGAGGTTTCTCTGCTTCCCACACATGGAAGCCATCAACAGAACAAGAACATTATATATTAAGAATGATGTTGGTCAATGATGCTTCTTCGATGATTTGGTGAATGCTACCACATCTTCATCATCACTCTCCTCATCATCCTCTTCTTCATCATTCCTCTTCCTCTTCAGGTGTGATGAGTCAGGAGGTAACACCTGAACATCTTCATCGTCATCATCAACTTCATCCTCCTCTTCACCTTCATCATTTCCACCATCTACATCAGCAACAACTCCAGAATTCAGAGCATCAGACTGTCCAACTGGTTGAACAAGGTACCCAGCACCATAGTCTTCTTCCTGTCATTCCAACAATAACATTAAAAGTCTGATTAAAAAACTGACATACTTTAAAAAACTGACATACTTGCCCATACATCCTTAAATTTTATAGTAACACCACCAAAAATAAAACAAAAAAACTACAATGTTTTAAATGAACCTCTTATAATTTTATTACAAGCTCCTATTTCAATTCATGTATCATCACGGGTTAGGCGAGAATAAATGAAACACGGTAAAATAAAAAAATAAAAAAACTAAAAAGCTGATAACTCTAACCTAATTTTCTTTAATATCTTTATTTTCAACCAAAACAAGCTTACATAAGTAACAGATCAGAAGCAAGGCATGACACAGCACAGACTTGGGAAAGGCTGTGCATGTGCCAACAATAGAACATCCTAATCCTAAATACCAAAAGTTAAAAGGGCAGAAAAAACTACTTTTCGAGAAAAAATTGAAAAATTTAAATATTCACTGGCTGGCAAATGATTGGTGTTAAAGAAAAAAAAAACACAAATATCAAAATGGTAAAAATTCTTAAACATGACAACAAAATAAGTGTTTTTTTATTAAGAAAATGACATCAATTAAAACATAAGAAAAACCTATAACAAACATGAGAGGAATTTCAAGTATTAAGATATCAGAAAGTTATTTTAAAAATATAAATAATTCCGAAGCTTTCAAGAGATCTAAAATATTCACTATAATATGCCATTAACATTCAAAAATTCAATTGCAACTAATACTGCTACACTGTTTCCCGTATCTGCAGGAGTCCATTCCTTTCCAATTCCTGCATTTGATTGGAACTATAAACATGGAAAAGGCAGTGGGAATCAGACAAATATCAACAGCGTTTGCATCAAAGCAACATCCACATGCATATTGTAGAATAGACACAGCAATGACAAAATGCATGAACATAGCACACATGTAAATAAGCAATAAATGTAAAAAAACAAATATCCAAGATCATCCAATTATACGGGATAATGAAAAAATGTCTAATTTTTCAAGTACAAAACATGCAAGCCAAAAATTAACCCAAATTCCACGGACGGAAATATACACATCACACAATGTAAATAAATTAAACCAAACAGACAAGAATGAATCCAGATAACAAGCATCAGCAAATAGAGACCACCCCCTCCTTGGTAATCTGACCACATCAAACGAAGCACAAATAAACAGCAAAACAATATTAAAAACCAAAAACACAGAAAAAATTCAAACAATGAAACAAATAAAAGTACAAAACCAAATAATAGCATGCACTAAACAAAATCAAAATAAATCAGAAGGGATATCTCACTTCATCGTCATCTTCAAAATCGCCATCGTCTTCAACCCCCATCTCATCTTCCCCGGTCTCCCCATTATCATCCTCATCTCCATCCTCTTCCCCCTGCTCATGCCCATCAATCTCGCCCTCGGTACTTGTTAACCTCCCAGTACTCTCCGGCTCTGCAAAATCACCCTCATCATTATCCACCTCCTCCTCATCGTCCTCATCATCATCATCATCCTCATCATATTCCACTCCATCCTCATCATCACTATCCTCAATCTCATGAACCTCAACCACATCATCATCGTCGCCCTCCTCCTCATCAATTTCCTCACCAGAATCATCCTCTTCATCGTCCTCCTCTACGTCATCGCCTTCTACCGGCACAACACGGAATCCATTCTCCCGGTGATTATCCCCATTAGTAACCCGCCTCGATGTCTCCGTCTCCTCCTCATCCGCATCGCTCTCTTCCTCCTCGTCAGCATCAACAACACCATCAACTCCCTCGCTGTGCCCATTGTTAATCCCGTGAGGTCGATCTTCTTCTCCGTCAATCTCGCCACTCCCAGGGTCATCTTCCTCCTCCTCTTCATCTTCATCCTCTTCCTCATCATCACTTTCAGGCCTCTCGTTCTCCTCCGCATCCATCTTATCCAAGTACTTGAGCGACTTAATCAACCCAAAAACCCTAGATCGATAATCCTTCACACGCGTCACGGGACACTCGTACAGATCCAGCGAAACCAGCTTCACCTGCGCCAGAGGCGCGAGATCCTCAATGTACTGAATCCGATTGTTCGACAAATCAAGGTCACGCAGCGAATCGAGGCCAGCCTGAACAAGAAACTCCAACCCACCAGCGATCCGGTTGTCGGAGAGGTTCAGCTTTTGCAGATTCCGGAGCCGTGGAAACTGCTCCAACGTTGAAACACCAACGTTTGCGATAGAAAGGTGCTGAAGGTTCTGGAACCTTTCAAGCAGGCTAGGAGGAGGCAACCGTCCCTGCACGCACTTAACGGCGCCGTCTAGGGTTAGCGTCCGGGCGGACGCATGGTCCTTCTCGCCGTCCAAGGCCGTCTCCACAGCCCGCTCCCAGATCTCGTCCATCAAATAGGAAATCCTATGTCTCATACAAAACGACACCGCAAGCGTTTCAGGCACCACCGTCGCAACGCATGGGTACGATAGAAAAGAAAAGGAAAAGGGCGAGAGTTGCAGTGCTTTTATGAACCCCCAAACGCGCTTTTGTCTCGTAGATTGGTGATGAATGAAATTGGATTGAAGTGCAGAGCGCGGGGATGGTTTGTGAAGTGTGGGAAATTGAAGCGCGGTGATGGTTTTGGTTTTGGTGTTTTTGGAGAGTTTAGGTTTGTTTATGTTTCTCTCTCTAGGTGTGTTTTATAATTTCTCTCTCATTGGTAAGAGAGGAGGCGAATTGGGGGATAAACCTTTCTCATTGTGTCCGGGCAAACGGGCTCGCAGTTTGGGTCTGACCTAGGGTTCAGGTGGGCTTAGCCTTTGTGGTTCGGGGCGTTTTGTCTTGTAGCGATCCGCACCGTTGGATTGGGAGAGACGGGGATCGATGACGTGGAAACATTGGACGGCTCAGATCAGGGGTTTCTGTGTTTGTTTTCGAGAAGGGTGTAGCGCGCATTGGACTACCAATTTTCAAACACGTCATTGATTATGTAAATATCGGAAAAAGGCTTGATATTTGGATCTTTTGGCCACCACATTTACCGAAATGCCACGCACGCGGACTGAGAACTGCCCCAATCAGATATGGATGAAAGAATTCATGAGTATCCAATTTCCATTTTCACACTAGAGGAATTTTAGGACAAAAATATACTTTATATATTTCTTTTAAAAGGATCAAAATTCTCCAAAATTTTACAATAGTTATATTTCATAATTTAACTAACTATAAAATATTAATAAAAATAATAATAATAACAAACATATAAATAAGAAGTTAACAGTTTATCATGTGAATTCCTTGTAAAGTTGTTATTGTAATATCATGGTAAAATGTTTTTTTTTTATTAGATATATCTTTTAACTTTTATTGTATACTAGTTAATTACGTTTCAGATTAAATGGGAACTTGGTTATATGTTAAAGTAATGTAAAATTAATTTTTTAATCCATAATAGTATGTATTTAATTATTAATATCAATTAAAAAATATAAAATTCACCTTAAATAAAAAATAACTAATTATTCTGTTACAGAATTAATTTAGCTAAAATTAATTTTCAATTTTAAAACTATCAGCCCTTGTTTGTTTTTGTTTTAGAGATAGTATTGATTAAGCAAATTTGAGGTTTGTGTTAGAGACAGTATTGATTAAGCAAATTTGAGGTCTAAATTTGCAGGAATTATTGTCTATTTTCGCATGTTAGAGCAGAAAAAAAGTTGGTAAAACTTTATCCTTTAAAAAGGAGGAGATTGCATGGAAAGCCGCTGAGCAATAATGTTAGATTTTTTTTTTTTCAACATAAAATATTTATATAATATATTTGTTTTATTATTATTATTATTATTTAAATTTAAATTTAAATGAATGTTTATACATGCATTATAATAATATAAAAATTAAATTAAATTAAAATTAAAATAATAACATTATATTAAAATTTTATCCTTTTTCAAGTTGAAGGTAATTCTTAATATTATTTATTAAAAATATTTATTAATAATAAATTATTTTTATCATTAATAAAGTATTATTGTATTTTATTATTTTTCATTATTACTAATTTACTGATATTTTAATTTTAACTTTTTTCCGAACAAAAACTTTTGAAAAATTAAGAGTTGATTAATATTTTTTATTATTATGTAAAATAAAATAATAAATACTTCATTATTAACATTATATTATTAATACTTTTAAAACTTACAAAGTTAGAAAATAGGCCACACTAAAATGTAAGTATATAAAAAATTAATAGGTATATGTACACGAAATAATAATAAAAAGTTTTATTTTTATAGATTTTAATAAGTAAAAAATTAAATTAATATAATAAAAAAAGTTATACCTTTTTCTTTAGTATTCTCTTAAATTTATCTTCTAATCCAACTAAAGTATCAGGGTATATTTTACTTTAAATATGTATTTTTTATTTGCTTTAATGAAATTCGTTAGTTTGTTAAAATTAAAAATACATACTTTTCAAACTTTAATCTAAATTTAACTTAAACTTATTTAATGCGATGTTAACTTTATATATATAATCAATAATCAGGATAGTTTTTTTCATGAGATTTAATGATCATTTCCTTACTATCGAATTTTATTCATGAATAAGATGACCAGATAATATGGTGGATTCTTATTAAATTTAATATTATTTGTAAAACAGTTTTACATTATATACAACATTATTTTTTCAAAACTACTTTTAATACAGATGAAAGCCAATATGTTTCAATAACTTTAAATTTCTACACAAAGTATTTTTTTTTCATTTGATCTATTTATTCCTAACGATAATATAAATCAATTAAATCACAATAAAAAATAGAAAAATAGAATATAAACATTTATTTTTTCTTATCTTTCATATTTATATTTTTTATGAACAATTTATATATATATATATATATATATATATATATATATATATATATAATAAAGTATTTAATTTATTTCAACCCTTATATAAAAAATATATGTACATAATTTTAAAAACAGAATTCACACTAACATTGTATCAATAAAACAAAAATATAAATATTAACAAAGATTAATAACCTAACATTTAATTTAATTATTATTATTTTTATTATTATTATTATTATTATTATTATTATTATTATTATTATGGTTAAACGTTTAGATACGTAGTATTTATATTAATAAAAGTCATGAAAAAAGGTCTAACACAAAATCTTTAATACAAATGAGATAATTAGTAATTATTTACTATATACTTTTTTATTTTATTCTTCAATAAATTATGAATAATTTGGTAATAATTATTTAAAGCATCTTTCAAAGAACTTGGAAATAAAACTCCAAAATATAAAACAAGCTCATTGCACCCAAAATTATTTATGTGATGGTCATCTACAACTCATGTGTCAGAGAGTATAATCATCACAAAAATTGAAGGTACATAACACAATGCAAGTTAAGAGAGTCAAATTCAATAAAAAGAATATTATTTCGATAAACATTCGACCTCTTATCACTAAGTTCTTAAACATCAGGTAAATCTTCTCACCGCATACTTTCATCAACTTCCTTCAAAAAAATAGTAAGTTTAGATATTGTATACTTATAATAGTTTTTATATTTAATATTAGAGTTAAATATATATTTTTTTTTAATTTTCAGTTAATTTTTTAGTTAATTTTAAAATTATTTTATTTTAAAATTTTGGACCAATTTAATCCTTTATCTTTTAAAATACGTGAATTTATTTCTTTTAATCAAATTTTGTTAGGTTTATTTGATGTTTTGTACGCATTTCAGGATTATATTTGAGTTGTTTGTATTGTTTGACACATTTTTACTTTAATGTCAAGTCAAATACTATTATGAAACGCGTTTGAAATATTAAATAAACTTAACAAAATTTGATTAAAAGAACTAAATCCATGTATTTTGAAATTTGAAGGACTAAATTGGTTCAAAGTTCTAAAATAAACTAATTTCAAGATTCACCAAAATTAAAGGACTAAAAACATATTTAACCCATAATATTAATATTGCACCCAAAATATATTAATTATCACATAAGTAACTAATATTCATACCATTCATATTTATCATAAATAATTTTCAAAGATTAAATAAAAACATAATATAACTTTTTAACAAGAGAAAAAATGTTCTTATACAAAAGTAATAATTTTAAAAGTACTTCATAGTTATTAAGCATGTCCCCTAAACATGTAAGCAAGATATGCACAAAAATCAAACCAGACAAAATCTCTAAAACACAAGCACATTTAAAGGTTTACGTAGGTATTAACTAGAGATGTGAAAAAAATTCGTACCCGCGGGTATCTGCGAATAAAACCCGCAACAGATAGAAAATGGATATTAAAAATGGATACCCGCTACCCGTGGGTATGGGTATTTTTGATACTCGCATGTTAACGGGGCGGGTACGGATATCATAGTATCCGTACCAGTGGATACACATACCCGCTAAACTTTAATTCAGAAAAATTATTACCCCACAAATGAGTCAAAACATTATGAGTCTTCATTATATTAGTAAAAACTTTAATTCAGAAAAAGTATATATAT
>Ga0214543_1001035_pt1 | contig 51903 bp, 21 predicted proteins | sample CNSS2metaG_FD_160094 | JGI IMG/M metagenome (GOLD analysis project Ga0214543, IMG submission 160094) | Root nodule microbial communities from cowpea collected in UCLA plant growth center, Los Angeles, California, USA - CNSS2 | ecosystem: Host-associated > Plants > Roots > Nodule | place: USA... | reverse complement strand
TTTGTGCTAGAACGAAATTAGCCTTGCACACACCATAGTTAGCTCTTTTGTCTCTCATTTTTTGTAACCTTATTTGACCTAGTTTCTAGAAGCTAGGGTTAGGTTTTGTAGAGACATCCTTAGGTATTTTTTATTTGCTTAGAGGCCCCTAAACTCTTCTATATAAGGGGTGCTCCTAGACATGTAAAAGGGTTGAACATTTTGAAGTAAAAGCACTATTGTGTCTCAACCATTTGTGAGAGTTTCCTCCCTTGGGAGTGAATACTTTTAAGTCTTATCTTACATAGCAAGTGGCAGCACACATTCACTCATCTTCAAGGTTGTCATGGCTTCTAGCCTAGCCTTGTATTGGCGTGCTTCTCACATTTGTACCATTTCTTTCCTTTCCAGTGGGGATTTCACTTAGCTTTCTTAATCAACTCACACCATATTCAATAATCTTAAAAAGGAACAAGACAATCCTTCATCAACAAACAACCCATATGAGTGCCCATGCCAACTAGTTCAAAATAATTTCATAAGGTTTTGAAAGGAATGGCTTTATTTTCATGTTTAAGCACACTTTAAGCAAAACAGTATCAACAAACAAAAAGAAATGAGGACAAACATCCTCCCATAGTATTGTTAAAAGGTAAAGGTAACTCGGACTTCCAAAAGTAAAGCTTAATAATTAAAAGCACTGTATGGAGACAGTCCCTAATTGAAGCAACCATGGTATTTGCTAGAAAGGATTTTCAACAGTGAACAGACACGCTTAAAATGATGAAAAACAATTTTCTACTTTACTGTAGTTCAACAATTCACTATAGAATTTTTTTTAATTGAAATGGTCCTAGAACATTAAGAAAATTCATTTATAGAAAACAAATATATTGTTGTAAATTAAAGTGTTGATGAATACAGCACATACAATTTTGTACAATTCAGAGTATAATGCAGCAACTATTTAATAGGAAAGACGCACAACACATAAATAAGAAAGATAAATAAAAACATTGCATCAGGAAATAATCATCTTGTTTTGTGCTACATCTCTTTTAAGCATTGATTAGTTTTAGAATGAGGTTGAAACAGAGTAAACTGGAAATCCAATTAATAGTTTAACCAATAGTTTAACCATTGAAATGGAAAGAACGATGCAGAATTGAAAGTAGAGAAAGATGATGAAATCGAAAGCATGTAGAATAATGACGAAATCGAAAGAACAATGTTTATTACCTTATTTCAAGGAGAACGATTGATGAACTCGAAAGAGCAAACGTCTTCCTCCTAGGGCACGAGCCACAACTATTGTAGGGAGATAAAATTAGAGAGACCACCGAAATCGAAAGTTAGCAAGCATGAAATCACTAATGTGTTTACCACAAAGAGGCACGAGCATTGATTTTAGGGAGAACGATGAAATCAAAAGCTTCCTTCTAGAGCACGAGCCACGACTGCTTCAAGGAGATGAAATAAAAAAAATGAAAATGAAAATGAAAGCATCAATGCTGAAATGAGGGAGACGAGGGTACGCACAATCTTACTTCTTCTTTGAGAATATGTGCTATGGAGAAAGTACGGAGAAACTGCTACAAAGGTAACATGAGAAATGGAGAAAGAGAAAGAGACCACGAAAAAAAGCCCTTCAAAAATTATGAAAAAGAGAGAAAAATAAAAGGGTAACGATAATTTTACTGGGGTTTGTTAAAAAAACCCCTTCTACTTACTGAAGGTTTTTAAAACCCCTACTATGTATATCTTTTGCTTAAGGTTATTATAACCCCTAGTAATAAATCCCCGGTAAAATTAGATATTTTCGTAGTGATATAGAAATGAAAGTCTATTAACATTACAATGTTCTAAGTGTATACATGTGAAGATTATTGTTTTGCTCATATAAAAAACTGTTAAATATGTTTGTAGTCCTTAAACTTGGACGCAGAATTGGAATTTGTCTCTGTCTCAAACTTTGATATATTGTAGTCCCCAAAACTATAAGAAATGAATATAGTCCTCTTAACCCAACAACGCTAAATTGTTTTTACATCTTAAATGACATTCCAGATTTGCATTTGAGCTTAAACATGTCAAATTGTATAAACAACTCAAACGTCAGGCTAAAAAATCATTTGACACATAAAAAAAATTAACGTAGTTGAGTTAGGAGTATATGAATTCATTTTTATATTTTGAGGACCGAAGTGTATCAAAGTTTGAGATATGGACGTATTTCAATTTCACATCAAAGTTTAGGAACTAAAAACATATTTAACCTTATAAAAAAATATTAGAAAAAATAACATAAATTCTAATTAAAGCTGACTTGTACTTTATAAAAAATTAAAGAAAATAAATTTTGACATATGGCCAGATTGAGCCACAAGTCAAACAAATTTTTGTCTCCTCCTTAAAATAAGTCCATTAAGGACAATTTCTGAAATAAGTGTGGGGGAGACAAATCGTAGTTAGGATTTCCTTGTTTTCAATATAACATATTGACATTGGATTTTTAGGATTTGATTCGGTAATTGGGATGATTATAATTCTGGAAAAATAGAAGTCTTGTTGATATGAGTGGTTTGTTTCTATGATTTGCTAATTTAGTTGATTTGAGAAATTACTTGATCAAATCTTTTCTAAAAGAGTTTGACCTTGTGAGTTTTGAGCCTTAATGTAAAGGATGGACTGCCATGTGTCATTCCTATTTTTCTTGAGTGACTTGCTCATGTTTTGTTTATACTCAAATATTTAGCTTGATTCTTTTTGTTTTTCATCTTTTAGGTAAATATGCATGATTTGATATGATTGAGGCAATTATTGTATCTAGCTGCTTGGCCAAAATAGTCCACCATGATATTAATCCATTGGTAGCCCCTTTGAGCTTTAAACCTCTTCTTCTTAAGCCCATTGTAAATCCTTAAAAAGAAAGGACCTAGTGGATTATGTTAGGAATGGTTAAGGAATAAAGTGTGTGGGTGAGTACCTCACCCACAAATTAATAAAAATGGCAAAAAGGAAGAAAAAAAAATGATGAAAGAGTTTTGAAAAAAAAAAGAAGTAGAAAAATGATTCTTTTGTCAAAAAGAGCATAAAAAGAAAAAAAATGGTTGTTTTTGAATTTTAAATCCCCAAAAATCCTATAATTTTTCCTACCTTTTCCATGGCCCCATTATAACCTGTAAAAGGTCCTCATGACCTTTAAATGCATGTTTTCTGGAAGTTTGTGAATATTAGAGTCTTGTTAAATGTCTTGAGTGTTTACTTACATGAGTTTTTGAGTGAAAACACAAGCCAAAACACTTGAGCAAATATTTGTGAGAAAATACACATTTTTACTTGAGTGATCTCTTTCATATTTGATTTTCTTGTAAATTCAAAAGATTAACTCATATGTGAAAAATAAAACTTTTCCATTTGTATATACATGATAACTTGATTTCTAGAAGATTGATGTATTCCAGTGATGTTCATTTCTTTGGTCCATTGTTGATATGCAATAAAAGAACCTAGAACAAAGTTTTGAAATTATTTAATTTTACCCAGAAGTGCAAAAGGATAAGTGTGGGGATGATGAGTTCATATTTTTTTTCCCTCATTTAATGTTTAATTCTGGATTTTTATTGGATTTCGGTTCTTAAAAGATTGATTTAATTGGGATTTCGTATAATTGAGTTTGTTGAGCATGAAATACAAAAACATGATAAAAATAGCTTTTTAGTTGCATAAATGTTCTTTGGATATTTTGAGATGTGTTAGCGCAGCTGCAACTAAGTTGAGTGCATGGACGTGTGGAAATAAATTGCTTAAAGCTTAATGACACCTTAAAGATAAATCCAAGAATAAGAAATTATCAAAATCACAAAAATCCAAGCCAAGCATTGCATGTAGATGGCAAGAAAAGCTTGAAAAAGTGAAGAAGTTTGGCTAAACCAAGAAGAGAGCAACAAAAAGTTGGACCTTGCAATTTTCTTAATCTTTATGATAGAAGATAATTTGAAAAAAAAAATCTTTAGATATTTTATTTGATATTTTTAAATAATCATCTTATTTAATTATATCATAAAGTATCAAAAGATAATAACTATCAAATCTTTTTAAATATGACAAGATCTTCTTAAATCTTTTTAGATCCACAACAAACAAATATATCTTGATGATATTGGATTGTTTAGAAGATAATTTGAGGAGGTGGAAAAGGGATAATTTGGAAAATTAATACAAATATTAGTTGGTGATAATTTATCATATATCTTTGAGTAATTAATTTATTTAATTATATTAGATATTGATATTATCAACCAACTATATTTGTCAAATAGTCTACATCTCTCCAAATATTTTTAAATATTTATCTTTATCTTTATTTTAAAAGATATTTGAGAGATGTTAGCAACAGAAAAGCTCAGTCCAAGTCCTATATAAAGAGACCAAGGGAAAGCAGAAAAGGGAAGCTCGGCACATCGGAATTTAGGAACCCTTAGGGGGGGACTAATTTCTTTCTCTCTCCTTTCTTCTTCTATTTTTATTTTATTTTGTGTTTCATGGAGTGCTAAATTTTTGGGTTGATTCCATTATAATTTCATTATGGATTTTGGGGTTATAATGAAATAATTCCTTTGTTCTTTTCATTATTGTTAAGGTTTTAATTCATCTATGTCTTTTATCCTTGAATCACGTGAAAAGTAGTTGTTTTTACATCATAGCGAATTAGTGAGATGTTTTAATCTATATGCATATCAATCATATGAGTTTAAGGGTTTTTAATTTGAATTGAGAATTTACTTTGATTAAATTTAGAAATTTTCATGTGATTGAATGAGTTATTGCCAATGATGGAGAATGTACTTTGATCAGAGGTGAAAACTTTAACTGGAATTAATCAAGAATGTACTTTGATTAATTAGCTTTTTACATGATTTTAGAGGTAAAAGAATGGACATGATTAAGGATAGTAATTGTACTACACCTAGGCTGCTCAACAAAACACACCAACACTTCTCATCTCATCCTTTGTTGCTATAGATACACCGACAAAGGTTGGGGGACTGGTATACTACACCTAGGCGGCTTAGTCCGACTATAGCCATAAGACCCGTACACATAGCTGCCAAGGATGCAAATGATCAACATACATATGCCAAGCAAATGAAAGTAACTAGCCTAAATCGCTATAAGAGCAGCCCGTCTAGGCCACTAAATAAGTAGTCGGCCTAAGCCGGTATCTTAAAGAAACTAAACAAGAACTTAGCATAGCGCTACCAGCAAAACCCCTAAGGCCTGCGATAGTCGTGCTGAGTGACCTAGACTAAGGCCCAGGCCCACCTAAGGCCCAAACAGAGGTCCGGCCCATGACGTGGCCAGACGTAATTAATAACCTATAAATATGCATGCACCCCAGCAATTAAAGGTACGCATTCATTTCTCCCTTAATTACGAGATTTGACTTTCTGAGAGTTCTTTGCTGACTTGAGCGTCGAAGTCTCTTCCGCAGGTAACCCCTCTCGGGTCCAAACCGGTCCACACCAAGATACCCACATATGACATATAGCAGCCGGGAGGAAGCCTACTGAGGAGACTGCAGATTGAGGTAAGGTAACGTTTGTGTCTAACATATCTTATTTGTTCTTCGCAGGAACAGTAACATTTAATTGAGAACATACTTTGGTTAAATTTATTATGATTAATCTACAAAGTTCTTACTTTTGATTGAGAATTTACTTTGGTTAATAGTGAGAACACTAAAAAATTAATTGAGAATTTACATTGATTAATTTGCAAATCTACAAGAATAATTAATTAAGGAATAATCTTTAGATAACCGATGATGAATCTATTTTGAAAAAGCAGTGGAATCAATCTATTTTTCTTTATCATTGTTTTTTTTATCTTTTTATCTTTTGAAAATTTTATTTCTTTATTCCTTATTTTATTTGATTAACCATTTTGTATAGTTTTTATAAGAACTAATTTGTTAAAAATCAATTATGTGTTCATTGGGAGACGACTTATGTAACATCCCGACCGGATATTACGAGTTTAAATAATAAAATAAAATATAAAAATAAAATCACATTTATTATAAATCCATTTCCCAAAAACGCGAGAAATTTCAAATAATTTATTTCATAATAAAAATAACTCTAAGTTCAAATCTTCTCAAAATTCAATAAAATACCAAAACAGTTTCACAATAGTTTACAACTTTATTCCAAAACAATAAATAATAAAACTTTATAAAACTATTCCCATGAGTTTTCCCTGGTTCGCTGCTAAGCCTCACCAGATCCACATGCAACATCATCTACTCTCGTGTATCGCGTACACGATCATCGCCAAACATAAGCAGATAAGGTGAGCTAACAAAATAAACATATATATATATATGTGTGTGTGTGTGTGTGTGTGGCACAATTATATATATCACACTAACACACCAAAGGAATATTTTCTTTGATTCCATACCACATGGCCACAACCATGTCATTTGTGTTCTACGTCTTCTAGCGAGTACCTCAAGATTTCTTGTTGCCATACCTATCAGCCACAACTGATAGAGCACGTGCGAGAAACCATGCTACGAATCACACACCGTAACGCTAGGTGGAGTTCCCAAATATGAACATAGTTCGCAACGTCTCAAGACTACCAAACTCGTCAGCTAACTACTGAGGAGTGTAATCTATCTAGACCCATCCGTACTGGCCACAACCAGCACACTTACATCGAGCAACACTCGCCAACCCGAGCTTAACTCAAGGGTTCCTCATGTTCATTCGCCATCCCGAGCTCAACTCGAGAGATGTCATTTCGAGCTCAACTCGAGGAATGCCACGTGCTTAACCCCTATCCCGAGCTCAACTTAAGGGATACGTTCTGAGCCATAACTCAAGGAACACTGACAATTCGACCTTTAAGGTATCCTAAAAACCTTGTAGATCATGCAAACAATACCAGCAAAACCAATTATGCTGCAGCAAAATCGCCTGGCGCTACTCACAAGGCGCCAGGCGCAATGGCGGGGACACGTACCGTTAGGCACCTCGCACCTTAGATGCCTCTGACCTTGCAGGTGTCGCCTGGTGGGACGATTCCTACCGCCAGGCGCCACATGTCCAGTTCCATTTTGTATTGGTCATTATCGCCTGACGATCTAACACTTCTGCCAGGCGTCGTATTAGTACTTGCGTTGTACTAGTCTAAAGTCATTCAAACTTGGCTCTATTCCTCATTCCAGACTTCCAAGCTCACCATAAGTTATTACAACTTATTTATATCACTCCTCAAGTGACTAACTCCTTATCAAAGCTCCTACTTCCATTTAATTGCAACACCCCAATATGCTAAAAGTAGGCTTCTCTTGAGTTGACCCTACTCATAGGTTCTATGCCACAATCAACTCATTTTCCAAGTACTAGCTTTGTCTCTAAATTTCCCATTCACACTTACCTAAGAGGTCTACCAACACTTCCCTCATAAGTATGAACCAATTGAAAGAGTAAGTCCTATTTTTGAGCCTGCTTCACAAAGCTTGACTAGACCCATAATTTGCACTCTACCACATTCTATGTAAGCCAAGTCTTAGAGTAACCCATACCACATCAGATCAGACAACAATTTTTCTCAGTTCTTATTCCCTAACATGATCTATACCTCCCTCTATTTTCTTTGTCACTACACCCATCAAATCTAAGTCCTAACCAATTACTTAAATTCATGCCTTGGGTATTATTATTATCCATTCAAAATATCAATCAAAACCCCTCGTTCTATTATGCTCGAGACTGGAATAGAGTCTGATTCCTCCCTGCATCCAGCAGCCACACAATTCTCCAAAGTATGCAACGGCGCCTAGCAGCACACAGCCTACCGCTAGGTAGTGCAACCAAATTCTGGAAAACCAAAATTCCTCCCTGCACCTACAGTGTTATCAGACTTGTATTTCTAACCCTTTTTATTTCTTTGTAATAATGTTGTTGGGTCAATGTTAGTCATTCTTCAACTTGCCAGTTCATAACGTGCAGGGCCCAACAAATTCAATATGGTCCTTCTACTTGCACTATCTTCTCACCGGCCAAGATAGAACTAAGCAAGCCAACCTTTTCAACACCCTATATCTTCTCATACATCTGGAGTTGTAATGGGCCAATAATCTTATGCAACTCGATTACACCAAAACCATGACCCAATAGTGCTTGAGCGTTTTCCAACAACAACCTGAGTGTCTTCCTTGTAACACCCCCGCTAGGATGATAATAAAAAAAAAATTATCTCTCACTTATAGCAAAAATATAAGAAATATACATTGTGATGCCATTGGCTAACAATAAAAAAACATCTTCGTTCATTAAGTACTAAAAAAGTACATATCTTGTAGTTACAAAATTATAAAATTGTGAAACTAAAAATGGAAAAGAAACTTCATTAAAAGGATTGACTAATATAACTACTCCTACAATTGTTCACACCACTCTCACAAGAGTAAAGCTCACAAAAGCACACCAAGGTGTCTCTCAAATTCAATATTAATCAACCATTTTCATATGATCTAGAGGTTATGGCGGAACTTTAACAAAAACTTCAGGAGTGCCAAATTAGATTTTTCATACATAAATTTTTTTTTAATTAAAAAGAAATCTTCATTTCGTGTACTCAAAATAAACACACACAATAGTAAAATCTAAGAAAATATGACTATCATTAATTATCATATCATAAAATAACGATAATTATCACTAAATATAAAAAAAACACCTAATATAAAGTAAATTGAAGTATATGAAGTAATCTGTGAAATAAGTTATGGATAATAATATCAAAATAAATTATTTTAAAATTTAATATAATAAGATATAAAAATAATTTTAAAATATATATAAAAAATAAAATGAGAAAAGTTTGGGGGAGTCGTGGCTCCCCTATGTCATAATCAAGATCTATTTTCGACTACATGCTCCCATAAATAAGCATGGTTAGGGACCTCTTAGCAAATACAAAATGTTATGTTCTAGAAACTAGGCCAACCTAGGTAGCCCATGCTCTCTTCTTTGCTCTCCAAGAGTGCCCAAGCCATATAGAAGGTCAACAAAAGTCTCCCTTGCTCTCCAAGGCTCTTTCACACGTTTTTTACCATCTAAAAGGTCAACCAAACTCCTTTTCTCTTCAAATGCATTCCCACACGTTGGGCCAAGCTCAAAGGCTCTTCTTGATCCATCTAAGTGTGCTTGTTAGCAAAATAAGGGTGTCCAAGAGTAACCCTACAAAAACAAATGAGTAATTTATGAGTCTAGAATTTATTCTAAGACAAAAAGAAGAAAAACTAAACCAAATAAAAGAAAGAAGGTGAAAAAACTTTCCTCCTAAAAAACTTATTTTCCTTAAGCATGTGTCTCCATTCTTTGTAGGGGTTAGGGGCTCATCATCCTCCCTTTCTTGATTGAATTTAACTTCACGTGAGGAAGTAATGTCTCCTTCCTCCCATGGCATCTCATCCATCCCTAACTTTGAAAAAACTATCATTTCTCCCTTTATAAGTCTGTCTTTGTCCCTCATTTTTGGTTTGGAAAGGTAAGAGAGAATGAGAAGAAGAATGACCAACTTGCTTTGGGACTCTCTTTTTATGGCAAGTAACACTTTGGTGGAAGCTTGCTCTTTTTCTTTCTTTTCTTCTTTTTATCTTTTCTTTTTCATTTTATTTTGGTCCTCATTAACCTCTAGAGAGGATAGAGGTGCTAAAGTGATCTTTCTCCCATGAAAGTGAAAAGAAAACTTGTTGGTATGAAGGTGTGTTTATCAAATTGTCATGGCCTACCAAATCATAAATGTGTGGCTCCCATGGGGACAACATCACAAAGCACCACTTTATCCATGTAGTTTCCTATGAAGAAGTTAATTAGGACTTGTTTATTGACATCTATTTCTCTGTTCTTACTTATCAAGTAACCTTGTAGGGTTTGGCATGCGGAATGGCTTATAACCAAGCTTTTCAACAACCCTTGTGCTAACCACATTTGCATTACTTCCTTCATATTTCATTATATTATAAATTGCATCCCTTTTATAGGATGAATTACGTAAGATCCTCTAAATTTCACAATGAGAAATCTCTTTTTCTATTAAATTTATATATATCATTATATTATAAAGTTCATCCTTTTATCAGATGAATTAAGCAAGATCCTCTTAATTTCACATTAATTTTCAAAATAGTCTTTAATACCCACTATCATTACGTTTAATTTCTATTATATGAATGCTTATTTTATATATTTAATTAAAAGATAAAAAATACAAAGAAAACTTAAAAGATCCTTCGATGTCAATCATTCCCTCATATCTTTTTCTTGATGTGCTTGTTCCATTTGATCAAACCTATCATGGAGATGTCATTTTGTTGTTTCATTAGTCTCTCCAAATGTTGAGTTAAAGATTACATTTGGATTTTGTGAAAGTCCAACCTGTTATAGTTCTTGCTCAAGTAAAGAAATTATAAATAACAATAATTCTTTGCCTTTGAACACTTCACGTATGATTACTGTCTACAGTCGGGTTTCACACAATAAATTCTTCTTTTCTTTTAATTCAACAATATCGTTCTTTAATTCACACAATAAATTCACACATTGTCTTTTACAATATCGTTCTCTAATTCAAGGTTCTTGAAGCATCAAATAATCAACAATCAAGAATTGATATTACCAGTAAGAATTATAAAATTTGAAAAAATATTTAACATCGACCAGAGAAGTAATAAAAAAAAAATTTCACCACCAATAAACAATAAACAATAAACAAGAATGACAATGAAAAAGTGTATAGAAAAAATAATAATAATAGAGAACACATTTAAAATTTAAGAATTTTAGCAAACAATATGGACAAGACGATTGGTATAATTTTCTTTTTTTTTTCTTAAAAAAAATAATAGTAACATATGTTAGTTTTGAAATGGTTGAAAAGCCAAGAAGGGGGGGTTGAATTGGCTAGTTAAAACTTTAGGCTATTTTTGCAAGCTAAAATCCTCCTTTAATTGAATCAAATAGATCACCAAGTTAGGATGCAAACAGTACTGGACTATACACTTTCAGTCGATCAAAAACAGAGTTAACAGATTGATTTTACTAAACAGATTCTGTTCTGGTATAATCAATCGATTGAAACTGAAAAACAGTCGACTGAAATACTGGGAAAAATGCAGAAATGTGAATTTGAATTTTAAACCAGAAACAATGCTCAAGAATGATCAAGATCAGTTCCAAATGATTATACAAACATGCTCAATGCTTCAGATGCTATAAAAACATGCAAGAACATGAAAAAGATGATTAAAGCACAAGTTCTTGAAACTTTAAAATGAAAATGCAAGAGAGAAAGGTTAGAGAAGAGAGGACACCATAAATTTTTATACTGGTTCACTCAAACCTGAGCTACATCCAGTTTGTCAAGGTAACCTGAGCTTCACTTTGCACTATTTCAAAAGTTTTACAAAGAATCCACCCTTACACTTCCAAAATATGCAAACACACCACAAAAGACTCTTGAATCACACAAGAATCACACCAGCATAGTAAGAACCCTCTTGCAGACCTGGAAAACCACCAAGCACACACACAAAGCTTGAGAAAGATCAAACCTTAGTGATAGCACAGCCTTGCCTACCAAAGACCACTTTCTCCAAGCTTCAAACCAAGCCAAAAGCTTCAAGAATTGATCCAAGATTAATCTTCAACAGCTGCAACACCTACGATCACGAAGGAGAGAGTTTCCACACGTTTCTAGAACCAAATCGTGCTCTAAAATGATCAACAGACCTCTCTTTCGAAAATCACAGCTTTTATAGTCAAACTGTTACGAAATTCAACAGGTTGATTTTCAAATCAATCGGTTGGTTTCACTTAACTTAAGTGAAATCAGTCGATTAAAAACTAAATCAACTTATTGAATTTGTTGCAGTTTAAAACTACTGCAACCAACCTTTTAACCTGTTAAAAAGTCATTCAACAGATTAAAAGAGGCATTTTAACCTGTTGAAAAACATTCAACAGATTAAAAACACACCAAAGACCAAACAACATCTAATTAATGCTTTAAGGTCTACAACATGAATTACAAACTACAAGTACACTTTCTTAATGATGTAATTACATGCAGAGCACATGTTTCAGCCTTGATCACCATGGATATGATCAAATCTCCTTTCCTTCATCAATGTAGGCTTCATTCCAATGTTTATGGCTTCAAGATAGTTCAAAAGAGCTTCATTCAAACTTCATCAAATCTTCAAGAAGCAAACCACCTTGGCTTCTCATGGCAACAGAGTAGGCATCTTTTTACGAAAAACACTATTTTTCGAATTTTTCACGCAACAGGGACCGCCATGCGGTGGTTTCCTACCGCTAGGTGCCAGGTCTCTGGTCTTGTTTCGCTGGGCGGCAAGATCGAGTCGCTGGGCGATTACGATTTTTCTAACTTGCGTAGTTTTTATAAAATTACGTTTTCCAATTTGTTAACCGTTCGATTTAGCTGAATTTTTGACAGAGGGTTCATAACATGTGCCTCTTTAGTTAAACGGTAGGATCCTTGTTTGGATTTCTGTAGATGGAGATATATGTTACGCATGATTGCTAGTTTGGAAGTCTTTAAAGTGCATGATCATGTAGTGATGATAAATTGTGGGCTTGACATAATGCATTTGGAATGAATAGAATGTTGCAGAAACTGTTTTGGAGGTAAATTCAATATGGCATGATTAATTGATACAATAAAATGTGTAAGATATTATTGTGAAACCTTAAGTGATGGTGTAATGAATTCATGATGTATGTGATTGTGTTGGACTATGATCCAGTCATGTGATTATGACTGGATAAGCTTATTTGATGTATGGATTGTATGTTGAGTGATTGGGGTTCTTGGGAACTTGTTCTAAACTGCCAAAAAACTAGTAGCAGTGACGTTTTGGTATGGCGCTTGGTGGCGTGAGGTGTAACGCCAAGCGATAAGGGAAAACCAGAGAAGCATGCAACGCATGGCGCCTAGCAGAAATGGTGACCCGACCAAGCGAAAAATATCTGGTAGAGGCTCTGGAAAGCGCATGGCGCCTGGTGGCATGAGATGTCTGCCAGGCAATCTAGAACAAGTTTCCGCCTAGCGACGCGAGTGATGCGCTAGGCGGTTTTGGGTGCAGAATAGGACTGAGAGAAGGATTCTACACAACTTTGGATGGAGGTCTTGAGACGATGCCTTGGTGAGGACCTAGTTATAATTGTAGCTTGTATTGGGGTAACACGTGGCCATTCGAGGTTGTAACCTGGTGGCCACTCGAGGTTCCTTTATTGGAACACGAGATCTCGTCTATTTTGTTGTGTTCTTCAATCTTCTCCGATAAATCTGTGAGTCAGAGGCCTTTTGTGGAGATTCTATGCATTAGGAGTTCGGCTACGAAGTCTTTCCCCATCATTTGGTGATCAAATCCCAAGTTCATGCTTGGGAGGTCTTTGTCTAGGTTTTCTGTTTTGCAATCGCAAAATGCATGTTTGTGTTTTAGATTTTCTTACTTAACTTTTATTATTCGAATCTCCTATTGTCTTAGGTTTTTTGTAAGTTTATTTACATGTTTTGAATTTCTTAGATGTTGTTCTTATTTCACTACAAGAAAAATGACTATTATATACAAAAAATTATATATGAAATTTTTTTTCATAGATAATTTATTTTTATCTACCACATAATTTTGTAGATAACATCAATTTCTATAAATTACAAAAAAAAAATAATCTATGAAAATAATTTCGTAGATAAATATGTTATACTTTGATGAAAATTTTTTATACGAAAATTTATCTATGAAGATAACTGTAGAAAATATATATCATAAAAAAATATAAAAATTATTTTAAAAAACTTTTCCTACCAAAGATGTTTCGTATGTAAGAATTATATAATTTGTTTAAAAAATGTTAACCTTAAGTCTCATTTCTCACTGCCCTTTCACACGCTCTCCCCTCCAAATATTCACACGAAACACTCAAGAAGTATATTCTTCATCAGAAGCTTCGTCGGCAGTAACGTAACGACGCCGACCATCATGAGAAGCTTCATCAACAACAACACGTCCCTCTTTGTCTCGACCCTTCCGCTCACACCAATGCTCAACGCTCTCGCTCACGCTCACATCGATGCTCAAAGCTCACGTTCGAGAATGTGGTCGTCAAGCTCCTCTACGGTTCTCTCCCGGAAGGGGAGGAGGATTCTGGCCATTAGACGAGGATGGTCTTGGGGGATTCAGATTCAATGACCACTAGCCGTTGTCGTTGTTGGGTCACCAGAAATTAGGGTTTCTTGTCACTAGACGCGGAGGCGGTTCACGCGATGTGTTTTCTTTTCGCTACTTCTCTTTGTTGTGTTTGGTTACTTAATATTGATTGTGTGGTTGCAGGATTATGCAAATAATGGATTAGCATATCTTATTGACTTTATACATGGAATACGCTATAAAATGCCTAAAATTTTGACAAACAAAATGCATTATGAGAGAGTTCGTGGGTTGCCCTGCCTCGCTTCGTTGTGGTTTCGCCGGCCAAAGACACAACAATTATTGTCGTTTCACTGTCTACTTTGAACATCTCTTTCTTCTCTCTAACAATTTAATTTGACAATTCACTATGAACGACCTTCTCACTGTAAGTTGATATCTGTAATTCCCTCTTTCGATTCCAAATTTCAATTTTGATAATTGGGTCTTGTAGTTTTGTTGCTAAACTTATTGTTTTTTTGTTCTAATTTTCTGCCATCACAGTGTCAGATTCATACTCTATTTCATTCCATTTTATTTTATCTTTTTTAAAAAAAACGACAATAAGAGGTGTCCAAATTTTTGCCTTAGATTCTAGTGGGATACAAATAGGAATCAGAGTGTTCTAACATTGTAAGCCATAAAATTTTGTTCATCGTTGAATCACTATATGGCTAGTGGAAAATTTCTGAAAGGCGGTGTCATGCTTTAACTTAGATCATATTTAATCCTTAATTAGATTTCAGGTGGCTATTTTGTTTGTGGCATAATTTTTGGTTTTGGATTTATTCTGATAGTGATTCTAGTGATTTTGTTTTGTTATTGTCAATTAATTAATTGGAAATGGGTTACGTTTAGTACAATATTGTTGTGTTATAAGATCAAAAGCCAAGGATATTGCAACACATTCAGATCTTATTGGGCTTACTTTCTTGTTATATCTTTCGTGCTTTTGTTGAACTGATGGCATGATATTAATTAGTAAATATTCAGCATGAACAACTGAAAGTAACATATTGCTTGGTGCTTCTTTTAGAGCAAAGGTAATACAAAAATGTACACTGTTACACTATTTTAATTTCCAAATGTTTCACATTTCTTGGTTTTTGTTTGTCTTAGATCTCTTTTATCTTCTCTAGATTATAAAAATATGGTTTTAAGTTGTGTACCACACCTAGCCAACTCAACCAAATAATAAATAATAAACGATCACCACATCTATACGGAAAATAATTCAGGTAGTCGGCCCAGGCTGACCTAGGCCTAACCGGCCTAAACCGATAACCCAAGCCGCTAAAGGAATAGCCAGCCTAGGACGACATGCAAACAATGACGACATAAACCACTAGAGAAGTAATCGGACTACACCGACCACTCCAAAAGACTTGACGAAACCAAAACACCTAAAAATCAGTAAGCCCACAATAATCAGGACTAAGGGCTTGGACTAGGACCCAGGCCCGCTTATAGCTCAAACCAGGGCCCAGCCCATGGAATGGTCAAACACAATTAATAATCTATAAATACACTTGGACCCCACGAATTAAAGGTACGCATTCATTACTTCCTTAATCACCTGATTTGACTTTCTAAGAGCCTTCGCTGACTTAAGCTTCAAAGTCCTTTCTGCAAGTAACCCCTCTCGGGTCCAAGCAGACATATGCCAACCGGGAAGAGGCGTACTGAGGAGATAGCGGACTATATGGGTAAGGTGACACTTGTGTCTAACTTATCTTATTTGTTCTCTGCAGGAACAAATTGCATTAATTTTATAAAAGCTGTACAAGAGTATGCCAGTTTCGCTTGTTAAATTTTCTACTACGTTATAATACATATTATTGGTTGCTCATCATTATTTATAACCATGTCATAAGTTACTTAATTGAGCGCTAATTCTATAAGATTTTATCATCAAGGAATTATTTTTTTTTTATATATATATATATATATATATATATATATATATATATATATATATATATATATATGTCCCAATCACACCTCAGGCGCACGTGACACAACCTAACCGAGGTCACCTCCCCAAGATTGTCAACGGTATGCGGCAAACCAAACTCCCCAGGCCGAGAGCCGAGCCCCGCTTACTAAGAGCACCTTCAAGGCCCACAGATGTTAGCGGTGCGTGACCACCAACCAAACTCCCTAAGCCGAGGGCCGAGCCCACGGCCAGTAAGGATAAGGGCGCCCCCAGAGACAAGGATGTCAGCGGTACACGGCCTTTATCAAACTCCCCAGGCCGAGTACTAATCTCCACACACCAAGACACCTAAGACCTGACGGCCCCCAGTCAGCGGCAGCCTGAGCTAACCAAGGTAGCCCCAAGTGACCAACCCCTCAGATCCACATGGCCGAATACCGAGCCCCCCTTACTAAGAAGAAACTTATCACCCATACCCGTAACCAACACTCATTGCATAACGACCCTCAAGGGCTTGTTGGTATTTTCACCCCATACCAGTAAACCCCAAGAAAGGTAAATAGGTGTATGGGCCTCCAAAGCCCATTCTAAGTAGGACCCACAGGTAAAATAGTATATATAGCACGTTATCTCATGCATTGATTACGCATTGATATATTCTCTGAAAATCCTGACATCACCAGTGCTAACTTAGGCATCGGAGTGTCTTTTGCATGTCCCCTACGCCGCCCTTTATATTTGACCGAAGTGAAGGAAGGCAACCAGAGACCGGATATCTAGATACCTCAGCGGATTTGTGGAATACAGCTTGGCCCTATAAAAAAAATATATATATATATATATATATATATATATATATATAAGGGAGATAAAATAATGAAAATAATTATTATGTTTGATACTAAAGTAAAATGGCAGTGCAATGTACTTATTTGTAGAGTATCATTTACTTCCAAGAATAGTAACAATGGTTAAACTCATTTTTAAGGACTTTTACATGTTTACTTTTATGTTAGATTTTTTTTTCACTATTTAAAGCTTGGAATATAAGAATCATGAAATGTTTCCTCCATGATTGAAGTGTATACTCTTGTAAGTTTTGTTCCTGAATGGTAGTGTATGTGTTTGAAGGATTCTTGGGGATGTTTTCCTGTTGGAACATCCACCATCTTTGACTACGAAAATCTCCAAGTTGGATTTGTTGAAGCTGTGTTGACACCCATTATTTTTAAAGCATGTACTTTTAAATTGTTTTTGAATTTTCTTTCTAATACATAATTAAATTTGTGTTTGGGAAAGCGCTACTAAAGATGTAAATTTCTTCTCTTTATTTATATATATATATATATATATATATATATATATATATATATATATATATATATATATATACATATATATATATATATATATATATATATATATGTTTGTTCTTTAAAAAATTGTACTTCTATTGGTTTGAATAGAAATTGAGATTCTGATATAAGTTTGGTTTAAATTATTTTTTTTATTTTGAATCTTAATTATTGATTCAAAAGAAGACGTAAGGACTGTTACGAAAGTGTTTTTATTTTATTTTATATATTTCAGTTATCTACGAAATACTTCGTAGGTAACTTATCTATGAAATATTTCGTAAATAACTTACCTACGAAAATTTTCGTAGGTAAATTATTTACGAAGATTTTTGTAGGTTAGTTATTTACGTAATATTTCGTAGGTAAAGTTCGTAAGTAAGTTACTTACAAATGTACATTTCGTAGATAAAATTACCTACCAGCTGAATACCTACGAAATCTAGTTCGTAGATAATTCGTCGATAATATCAAATTACCTACGAAAATTGTCTATTATTTACGAATTTTGGGTGTAAATAATAATCATATTTTTTGTATTGTTTTCGTGTGTTGTTAATTGTTGGAATATGTCCTCTCATGTGTTGATTGTGTAGATTCAAAGTTGTGAGTTTCTATAGTCATATATTGCTATTAGATCAATAGAAATTTTCCTTGTTGTTGCTCCTGTTTTTTTATTTTATTTTCATTCATGCTTATTGATGTATTGTTGGTCGTTCCTAATGTTTCACTAATATGAAGCTTTGACTGTTACTGGCTAAATCTATTTGGTAGTGTTTCCATTGAGTTGACTGATTCTGGTTGTATTGAAATGATGATGTGCCGCTTCAGAAATAGCACATGTTAAAGTCATATGGAGGGTCATGAGTTTTGGACCATTATATCAAGGTTGATCTAATGGTTGGAATGTGATGAGTAGTGACATGTGTCCTCCTATAAATTGGTGTGGGTCTCCCTTCATTTAGGACTTCATCTTCTTCTTTAGAGCTTTTTCACGCCTCACGGTTCATAATAAGGTAATAACGACCAAAGTGATCATTATCTCATCCTTTGAGGCGCTTTATGGTAGGGAAGCCAAGAGGTATGTAAAAGAGACATCCTCATCAATTTTGGGTTTGTGTTCCAACAAATGGAGGTCTTCTACTTCGGGAAGCGACCACTCATCGAGTTTTAGAACAGGGTATAACAAATTAGTGTTATTGCCAGGCAGTCTGGCAATTTCTCCAAATAAGGATACTCCTTGGAGGAATTCAAACGTTGAGGTTGATGCTAATGAGGAAAAGAGATAAATCGAACTTGTCGCGCATTCTTGGGAATGACTAGGTAGATGCGCACATTCTGGAATACGTCACTGATTATCACTAGGAGAATCTCTTTGTTACTTGGTGGAGCAAGTTAATTTCCTTGAGGAAGGTATTGTTAGCACCCATTTCAACTTTGGTATTTGCCAAAGGAACGAGCATGTATGCCATGGTTGCGGAGAATCTAAGAAGGACTTATTCTATGTTTACTAAACGAAATGCAACACGTCAATTAATATTATCCTCTTTTTCTTTTTCTGATATAGCTGCATTTGGTTATCAACATTCTAGAATATGCCAAGCTGTTATTTTCTGTTTTCCTATTTTTTCTTTTCTTTCCATATAATAATGTGTAGCTTATTTAGATATATCCTTTAAAGGAATGGTAAATACACAACACATTATCATCCTTTTATGCTTGATCTTTCCTGCAATCCTACTTTTTTGGTTCTCTTTTATGGTATCAGAGCTCCCCTTTGGAGCTGTGCTCATTTCCTGTCCAAATGTCAAACCATTCATATAGTGCTACCCCACTATGGTCGGATCCTTGTCTTGATCACTCAAGTCCCTATCATATTCACCCAAGTGAAAATCCATCCTCCGTCTCTATTTCTCTAACCCAGGATGGTAACAATTATCATTCCTTGTCCAGGTCACTTACAATGGCCTTGATATCCAAGAACAAAATGGGTTTTCTCACAAGTACCATACCTATACCAGATGTTCATCACCCTTCTTATCCCTCTTGGGAACGTTGTAATACCTTGGTTATGTCTTGGTTGCTGAATTCTTTATCACCTCCTTTGCACAAAGTGTCATCTTCCTCGACTGCGCAACAGACATTTGGACGTATCTCCATGAACGTTTTTCCTAGAGTGATCTTATTTGCATCGTAGAGCTCCAAGAAGAAATTTATTCACTCCGGCAAGGCTCTTGTTTTGTTATTGATTACTTTACAACACTCAAATCAATGTGGGAGCAACTTGATCATTTACGCCCTTATACGAATTGCACTTGCTTTGCCAAATCGTATCACCAACCATATTTTATCATTCGTTTCCTAAAAGGTTTAGAAGAACATTTTTCTGTTGTTCATTCCTAGATCTTACTTCTGGATCCTCTTCCATCTGTTAATCGCGTGTTTTTCATAATTATTCAACAAGAGCGTCATAACTCTTCGTCGTCACCTGCTGATGAACCCAACATCTTCGTCAATAGTGCTTCCGGGAAAGGACGTGGAGTAGGCAACCTTACCGGACAATCCAACACCAATAATCACAATTTCTCCACCAAAAAGTGTGCTTATTGTGGCCGTAATGGACCCACTATAGACATCTCTTATGCCAAGCATAGGTATCCCATTGGGCATCCACGATATCCTGGACGGTCGCGCTTCCACAATAAAGATAACTCCTCTTCTTCTTCTGCTAATGTTAGTAGTGTTGCAGCACAGGAAAAGAACCCACATTCCTCCAACCATGAGTTCTCCCTCTAATTGGCTAGTTATAGTTTCACTAAGGCCCAATATCAAAGTCTTTTTGGTCTTGTTCAACAACAGAACACTGGATCAACAACCTCTTCTCAGCCCAAACACGCAAACCTTAACCAAATTCCCAGTGTTGGCATTTTCAATCCTAGTAATATGGATTTTAGTATTTTTTTTTCTCTAATCACGAATCATTTAATCAATGCACACACCTCGCACCCCTCACACACTACCTCTTGGATCATTGATTCAGAGGCCACTTACCATATCACTTATTATTTTGATAACTTCCAATTTTTTTCTAAAATTAAACCCATCCACATTAACCTCCCTAATGGCTCCACCGTTATTGCTCATCTTTCAGGCATTATTCAGTTTTCTTCTCAACTCATCATTCATGATGTTCTTTATGGGCCTAACTTCAAATTTAATTTGCTTTCAATTTCTAAACGCTTGACTTCTTCTGATTACATACTTAATTTCTCTAATTTTGAATGTCAAATATAGTAAAAGAAGTTATTAAGGATTATTGGTTTGGCTAAGTTGAAGCATGGATTATATCACTTGGAGACACACACCAACTCCTGACATAGTTCTCCACAAGCCACCTTCATCAATAATTTCTCCACTCCACGTATCACCAACACCAACCTTTAGCACTTTAGACTAGGGCATCTTTCTGGAAACCGCCTTAACACTCTTCATGCTCATTTTCCTTTTATTTCTAAACATGTTGATGAGAATTGTGATATTTGTCACCTAGCCAAACAAAAGAAATTATCATATTCTCCAAGTGTCAATAAAACTTCAAAACCTTTTGATTTGGTTCACATGGATATTTGGGGTCCCTTTTCTAAATCTTCTGTTTATGGTCACAAATACTTTTTTACCATTGTAGATTATTTTAGTCGTTATACATGGATTGTTCTTCTCAAAACTAAAGGGGATGTTCGCACACACATTCATAACTTTGTTTTTTTGTTTGATTGAAAACCAATTTAATCTTTCCATTAAGTGCATATGCTCGGATAATGGTCCTGAAGTTCTTCAAAAAGATTTTTTTGCATCTAAAGGTATTTTTCATCAAACAAGTTGTGTTTACACTCCTCAGCAAAATGGTAGAGTTGAGAAAAAACATCAACACATTCTTAATGTTGTTAGGGATCTTATGTTTCAATCTCAACTTCCAAAACTTTATTGGTCATATGTTGTTAAACACGTTGTGTATTTAATATATCGCACTCCATCCTCTATCATTAATAATAAAACTCCTTTTGAAATATTACATAAACACACTCCAAAATTTTCCATTTCAAAGGTTTTTGGTTATCTGAGCTATGCTTTAACAAATCTTCCTTGTCAAAAATTTGATGTTCGTGCAAAACATGGTGAGTTCTTAGGATTTCAAACATGAACCAAAGGATATCTCATCCTTGATTTAAATAACAAAGACATTTATGTCCCTAGAAACGTTTTATTCAATGAAAAAGTCTTTCCCTTTTCAAAAATTAATTCTCCTCCCCAACCCATTAATACAGAGCCCACCACTTTTTTTCCTCAACCCAATTCTTTTGACACCTCTTATTTTGATTCTGTCAAACCCAACTTTTAGCCCAATAATACCCAACCCATTCCCTCTTCTCCCATATCTCCTCCAGCTTGTCTCCCATCATCTCCTTCGCCCTTTTCCCATCCTCAACCATATGCTTCCTCTACTCAAGATAGTTCCCAATCCTCCCCATCAACCCAACCACTTCGTCACTCCCATCGCCACGCCTTCCCCTTCTTACCTCGCTAACTATGAGTTTGTCATTTAAGCAAGAGCCCACTACTTACCGAGAGGCTACTATCCAACCCTGTTGGTAAGAGACCATGAATTTTGAAATACAAGCCCTAGTTTCAAACCACACCTGGGATATTGTTCAAACTCCCCCACATGTACGACCCATTGGTTGTAAATGGATTTACAAAATCAAGTGTGGCCTTGACGGTAACATTGACCAGTACAAGGCCCGATTAGTCACCAAAGGCTACTCACAAGTTGAAGGCATTGATTATCTAGAGATTTTCTCTCTCATTGTTAAGATGACTACTATCTATGTCGTTCTAGCTCTTGCTTTCATCAACAATTGGCATTTGCAACAACTTGATGTTAGCAATGCTTTCCTATATGGAGATCTCACAAAAGACGTATATATGGTTATCCCTCAAGGTCTTCACGGTTACTCATCTTCACACTGTTGTAAGTTGAATAAATCTTTATATGGCTTAAAGCAAGCTAGTTGACAATGGTTTTCCAAACTTTCTCATTTGTTACTTTCATTTGGCTATATGCAAGTCCATGCTCATCATAATCTATTTACCAAGGCAACATGTTCTTCATTCACAACAGTAGTCATTTACGTTGATGACATTGTTCTGGCTGCCAATTCCCTTGCTGAAATTGATCAGCTAAAAAATTCTTTGCGCTCTCACTTTAATATGCGAGATCTTGGCAAATTGAAGTATTTTTTAGGGTTAGAGGTAGTTCACTCTTCTTCTAATCTTTATCTTTGTCAGCAGAAATACTACTTGGACTTAATCTCAAATGTTGCTCTTCTAAATTCTAAGTTGTCTTCTACACCTATGGATCCTTCACTATGTCTTCATCAAGATTCCAATGCCCCTCAACATTATGTCTTCCCTATAGGCGCTGGTTGGGCGTCTAATTTACCTCACCAATACTTGTCCAAATATCGTCTTTGCCACTCAACAACTTAGCCAGTTCATGAGTGCCCCTACTCACTTTCATTTTTAGGCTATAATACGGGTTGTTCGTTATCTCAAATCATGCCCTGGTAAGGGCATCTTCTTTAACAGGTCATCTTCTCTCCAATTACTTGGTTTTAGTAATGTTGATTAGGCTACTTGTGTTGATACTCATCGCTTCATCACTGGCTATTGTTTCTTTATTGGAAGTTCTCTAGTTTCTTGGAAAACGAAGAAACAGTCCACTATATCTCGCTCTTCTTGTGATGTCGAGTACAAAGCCCTGACGTCTGCTACTTGTGAGCTTCAATGGCTGATTTATCTATTTCATGAGTTGCACATCTCTTATGACAAAAGCCTTGTCTTATACTGTGATAATCAAAGTGCTTTTTATATTGCTGCCAATCCTGTTTTTCATGAAAGGACTAAGTACTTAGAAATTGATTGTCATCTTGTTCGAAAGAAACTCACTTCAGGTTTAATGAAGCTCCTTCCCGTGTTTTCTTCACACTAGCTCGCCGACATGTTCACCAAGCCCTTATCTCCAAAGCTCTTTCAGTCCAATCTTTCCAAGCTTGAACTTCTTGATTTGTTTGAACTTCCAACTTGTAGGGGGCTAAACAAAATGCAACGCGTCTATTAGTATTATCCTCTTATTCTTTTTCTGTTGTAACTGTATTTGGTTATAAGAATTTTAGAATATGCTGAGATGTTATTTTCCGTTTTCCTATTTTATCTTTTTCTTTCCATACAATAACGTGTATAGCTTTTATTTATATATATATTTTAAAGAATGGTAAATACACAAGATATTATCATCCTTTTATGCTTGAGCCTTCCTATAATCTTGCTTTTCTGGTTCTCTTTTATTTACAGATGCCGGTTCTCCGAGTTGAACATGTGCCTTCCTTTTGACGCCTTCATTGTGGGTGCAGTGTTAGAGTTGAACGTTGCCCCTTCTCAGTTTCTCTTTTACGAGTGGGCGACCTTTCAAGTGTTCAAGCTATTTGCCAATGGGTGTCTGTGACTCCGACAACCGCTTTTTTTCTTCATTACCATCAAACCCGCCCTGGCAAGAAGACTGAGTGGTTACCCTTGAGTAGCCAGTTTCGGGACAGCCTTCTCTTTCTCTATGCCTCCTCATTAAAGGCCTTTAAGACATACTTCTCCAAGGTTTTAACAACAATCTGATTGCAAGCATATTTTTTATGGTGAGCATACAATTGGGCCCATCGGTGTCCGAGACTCTAGATCGATCCATCTAAGTCCATAATTTCCCATTTCACGAGCGATATATATGTACATACTTCATCTTCGTTTCATATATATTTAGATTTACACGACAGAAAACAAGCTACTTTTAAATTATATTAATCTTTAAGAGGATGTAATATAAAGATTGAAATTTAAATCTTTTTATTTTGTTGAGTGACATGTCCTTAAAAAGAGTTTAATGGAAATAACACTTTGATTATTGTTTGGAGATCAAACCCAAAATAACTTATAGAATAAAAATATTTGTATAATATTTAACTTTAACAATGAAATATGTAATTTTTGAAGAAATTACTAGTATAAGAGAAATTAATATGACTTTCCTCATAAATATATATAGACTTGTCAGTTTCGTAAACTTGGATTATAAACTTGTAAAAGTTTAATTTATATATAAAATAATATTAAAATACCTATAATAACATAATAATTTAATAATATATAATGTTATAAATAACTTTTTATACTTTTTAGTATATTGTTATTATTAGTTTATTATATTATATATTATTTTTAAATATTTTCGTAATATTATTATACTCTAATCATCACTCTTACATTCTTTTTTTATTATAGCAATAATAATAATTATTATTATTATTATTATGTTTTAAAGAAAAAAAATTGATATTCAGATTAAGAACCAATAATCCAAAATAGTAAGAGGGAAAAAAAAGGCCTAATTTAGATCAAGTTCCAATAATCGAAAATAGTAAGAGGATCGAAAAAAAAAACCTAATTTAGAAAAGAACCTAATTTAGCTATTAAGAAATTAATTGGTGTCTAAATTAATTTTTACTTTTGAATTAAATCTTAATTTAGAATCAAGTAAATAGTTAAAATCTTGATAGTTAATGTTAAAAATTAATTTGATTTTAATTTAAAATTAATTATAATTTTTAATTCATAATAAAAAATATTTTATATACTAATAGTTTTTTTTTTTACAAAATGGTATCTACCTTAGTGAGTATACTAATTAATTATTTTGGTCTCGCGTTTTTTATGATTTTCATGTAGTAATTTTAACAAGGTTTTTAATTTACTTAATATTTGTTTAAAAATTTATTAGATAATAAATTATAAAATTTTAAGTATATATAATAAATATTTATTAATATTTTATTCTTATTATTATATAGATGATCTTTTAAATAATGCATGAAATATTTTAAAATGATTGTTTAGATCACCTAACTTATTATTTTGTAGTGTTAGTACGTTTAATAGAAGAATTAAATACGTGTAATTGTCCAACAGTTGAGATCATATTATTTGTGTTTCAGTTCAACTAAAATAAAACGAATGACATATTAGATACATATATAAAAAATAATAATTTATTTGAGTATCAATTCGCAGCAAAAGTTTATGGGATTTAGTTAGTTTTATGACAAGATACTGAAATAAACTATAAATAACTGCAGAAATGTTATTTTTATTTTCAGCATTATTGAAATATGAAGAAATGTAGACAGTGACAGTCCAAGGAGACAGATAGTTGGATTGGAAGTTTGGAAGATATGAACACTCCAACCCCTTCATTATTTAGTACCTTTCCCTTTCCCTACAACAACTCATCTTCTCTATCTTTCAACACTCTCTTGCATCTTCTTTATCAAAACATTGTTTCATCAGAATGATCACACTGTACCATGTTGGCTAAATCAATTCCTTTTTTAGAACCAAAGCACACTTCATTGCTCAAGCAGAAAGCATCTTCATTCACCTTTCTTTTCGTCTGGTTTCACCAAAGAACATTCCACACTCCACCAAACTTTTCTTGGTGTCCACTTTTTTTCTCATAAACCATTATTTCCAATTCTTCACTCACAAGGACTTGTGTGGAGTGGAATAGTAGTGAAAGACATTGCAGCAACATGACAAATCAACACCCCATTTTGCATTTGTTTCTCTTGTACGTTCTTCTCAATGCAGCTCGTACGAGTTGCAAATCCACCATTGAGCCATGCTCTGATACTAACTCGTGCAATGCTCTTCTTGGCTACACCCTTTACACTGATCTCAAGGTGTCTGAGGTTGCTTCTCTCTTCCAAATAGACCCTATTGATCTTCTCACTGCCAATGCCTTTGACATCTCCTACTCTGATGTAGACCATCACATTCTCCCTTCCAAACTCTTCCTCAAGGTTCCTATCACATGTTTCTGTGCTGATGGGATTAGAAGATCAGTGTCTACCCATTACAGGACTCGTCTTTCTGATACTCTCTCTTCCATTGCAGATTCAGTGTATGGAGGTCTGGTGTCTCCTGATCAGCTTAGGGAGGCTAATTCCATAGCTGACCCTTCGCTGCTTGATGTGGGCCACAACCTTGTGGTGCCACTTCCATGCACATGCTTCAATGGCAGTGATAATTCTTTGCCTTCTATTTACCTCTCCTATGTTGTAAAGCCAATGGATACTTTGGCTGCCATTGCAGCTAGGTATTTCACCACACTTACTGATTTGATGAATGTTAATGACATGGGGAGTGCAGTTATCTCTGATGGAGATATTCTCGCTGTTCCAATTCCTGGTAACACTGATTGTCTTTCTACTAATGAAAGGATTTTACTTTGTAGGACAAGTGACGACTTGTATGAAAATGTTTTTGTTCTTTTTCTTCGTTTATGTTTTCATGCATAATTACAAAGCGATGATCATATTTTAACTTCCTTATGTGGGGTATTTCTTCACTAATTTATGAGTAAACCTTTTATATATGCCTGTTCCGAATAACAGTTCCTGTTCAAGTTTAGGTTTGTCAATATATTGTGAATGTGAAGCTTTTAAATTGGTGAAGACGAATTTTTTGGGCAATGTCTGCGATTTCCTCGCTAAAGTAGGGAGGATAATATTGCTTGTGCTTATATTGTATTGCATAATCAATCACTAGTTGTTCTCTTGTTGTTGTTACAGCTTGTGCATCAAATTTTCCAAAACATGCCACTGATTTTGGCTTGCTTGTCCCTAATGGAAGCTATACCATTACAGCTAGTCACTGTGTGCAGTGTAGCTGTGGACCACAAAATTTAGAGTACTAACTGAGCTACTTTTTTTTTTCTCCTGTTGCAATTTATTCCTTCTCCTATTTTGAAGGAAACGTAGATTTCTCTTGCTTAGAGAATGATCTATTACTAAACTGTTGTTCATCTGGGTTTGACTCTACCTGCAGTTTATATTGTATTCCCTCTTCTCTAGCCGTCTCTTGCTCCAGCATGCAATGCAAAAGAAGCAATCTTACACTTGGGAATGTAACCGTGCAACATATGAGCTCAGGTTGTAATGTGACATCGTGCAATTATGATGGTTTTGTCCATGGCAACATATTAACAATGTATGTTTATCCTATGTGCTTTTTATTGTATGATTGGACATTTCTATCATACATTCTGCATGTTAATCTTAAGCTTATTCAATCTTTTTCTTGCCACCTTACAGGATGGCCTCATCTCTTCAGTCTCATTGTCCAGGTTAGAGTTTAGCTACAACTTTTGTATAATTGAACTACAAATTTGTGTGAAATTCCATATTCTTTTTCTAGTTGTTGTAATCCATCACAATAAACATTGTTTTTGTCGATCAGTATCCTAGTTTCTATTCCTTTGTCCCCATCACGAAAAAATGTGATGACAACATGTAAACTGAACTGATACTAAAGTCCTAACCTTTGACATTCCTTCTAAATATATTTGAAATTATGCAGACCAACAACGATTCCCTCCACTTAGAGCGCCACCTTCATCTGTTGCAAGGGAATCAGTTGTTGCATACGCTCCATCTGTGTCACCATCACAGCCACCATTACCGTCACAGTCACCATCATCGGCATCAGAAGGAACAGGTCTAACAGCACCCAAATCTTCAGTCATGCCTGCAACCAGATCATTTCCAGTATTCTCACCTGCAAATGGCCATGTTGGTAGGATTTCTTCTGCTGCTCCCTCTTTGGTGAATCATATTCCCATTTTGTTGCCCTCATTTATGTTGTTGCTTATAACGTTGATGTAATCTTATGGTCCTGTGGCTTTGTAATCTTCTTAGTTTTCTGGTGGGTTCTGTTCTGTCCCATTGCTTTGTTCACAGATGCTCTATCTGTTTTAGTTACTGATTTGTGATGAAATCTAAGAAACAATGGTATCTCAAGTTTCATCAAACAGTTTTCCTTTTATTATTTGGTGCTTTAGTGTAATTATGTTGTCCTCTTTGCATTGCCTTTTGACAGCTAATTGTATGTATTTGTCAACTCGACTCTGTTTTACCAATTTTCTATTTTCAATCACTTTATGTGAACTAGATGGTTATTTGATGTTTTATGTAATATTCTTTTTGTACATGACAAAATAATAAATAGAAACTGTCCTGTATACAAATTCTAATTTGGAAAATATTCAAATGATTACTAATTTTTACCATTTCTCTTACTATCTTACATTTACCGACACATTTCATTTTATTTTCTTTTTTGAATTTAATTAAAAATTGAACAATGTGGCAGATGAAAGTGGAAATTCACTTTCGTGTGTGGACTGAAAAATTCTCACTCACCTTACCCCATTCTTTGAAACATTTTGAAACAAAACTCCTTTTCTTTTCATTCCGAAAAATTCCCACTCTCTCACCCTTACCCCATTCTCTTTCTAATAAAATCCCTTTCCTCTTCACTCTAAAAAATTCCCAAACCTCTCACTTCCATTTAGAAATCCCATCCCATTTGTTGTAAATCAAGTATTGGTTTCCATTGTGGAAAAACTTTACAAAAAAATAAAACAAATTTGGAAAGTGTAGTTGGATACAAAATTCCTTCACAAACTTGGTGGACCCTAGGCTGTGCACACCCCATTTGTTCTAAACCAACTATTTATGCATTTGCGTGAAAACTTTCCCAACACATATTTTAAAAATTAACTTGGAACCCAAGACTAAATAAGGTGTAACCCACCAACGATTTTTTGGACAATTTTAGAAAATATTTGGAAAGTGTAGCTGCATACATAATTGCCTCCCAAACTTGCTGGATCACAACTTGTGCACACCAATAACTCACCCATCAATGTTGTTGTAACCCATCAATGTGATGGGGTGTGTTATTCGTGTGCACAGGCTGGAGTCCACCAAGTTTGGGAGGTAATTGTGTATCTAGCTACACTATCCAAATAACTTATTTTATCTTTGTCTATAACGTCGTTGGTGGGTTACAACTTAATAGGTCTTAGGTTGCAAGTTAAATTTAAAAATTGCCGAGGGAAGTTCACCCACAAATGCACAAATAGTTGGTTTAGAACAAATGGGATGGAGTGTGTTGTTGGTGTGCACATCTTGGGATCCACCAAGTTTGGGAGGCAATTCTGTTATCTTATTTTTGCCCAAAAAGTCGTTAACGGGTTACAACTTAATTAGTCTTGGCTTGCAATCTAAGGTTCCATATGGGTCAAGAAAGTTTTCCCACAATTCAACCCAATACATCGTTTAGAACAAATGGGATGGGGTGTGTTGTTGGTGTGCACAACCAGGGGTCCACCAAGTTTCGAAGGGAATTTTGTATCCACTTGCACTATTCATATTTGTTATGACCTTTTTGTCCAAAAAGTCGGTTGTAGGTTACAACTTAATTGGTCTTAGGTTGCAAGCTAATTATCCATATGGGTCAGGAAAGTTTTTCCACAATGGAAACCAATACTTGGTTTAAAACAAATGGGATAGGGTCTCTTATTGGTGTGCACAATCTAGGGTCCACCAAGTTTGGGAAGGAATTCCTTTTCTAGTTTCAATTTCCACAATGGAAACCAATACTTGGTTTACAACAAATGAGATGGGGTGGGGTTTCTAAATGGAAGCGTGAGAGGTTTGGAAATATTTTAGAGTGAAGAGGAAAGGGGTTATGTTAGAAAGAGAATGGGGTAAGGGTGAGGGAGTGGGAATTTTTTGGAGTGAAAAGAAAAGGAGTTTTGTTTCAAAATGTTTCAAAGAATGGGTAAGGTGAGTGAGAATTTTTCAGCCCACACACGAAAGTGAGCTTCCACTTTCATCTGTCACATTGTTCAGCTTTTAATTAAATTCAAAAAAGAAAATAAAATGGAATGTGTCACTATACGTAAGATGGTAAGAAAAATGGTAAAAATTAGTAGTCATTTGACCATTTTCCTTATTTGTATGAAATAGATATTTTTTATGTTATTTTATTCATAGATCCAACATCATAACACCTCTGGACTACTCACAACATTTTTTTTATTGTTAAAATCATAAATATATTAATGACTTTTAGTGAAATTTTTACTTATTAACTGAAAAGTTTATAAAAAATGTTATTAATAACGTTTATTTAATAAAAAGAGTAACATTTTAAAAAATGTTACTAAATCTCTTTTTAGTATTATTTTTTAAAAGTAACTATAAATTTTACTACAAATTTTTAATAATATTTTTTAATAAAAGGACATTTTTAGTAAAATATTATTAATATGAATATTTTGTAGCACATGACTAAAAAGTATACAAAATTTGTAATACACAAGTAAAAAAATGAAAAAAACCAATTATTCAAAAAAATGTCACAAAAATAAACTATTTTATTCAAATTCTTTATTTTAATAGCTATGTGGTATATATGTCCACATTATTTATTTATATATCTTTACACAAAAACTACTCTATTATAGTCAGAATATTATCTGGTCAAACTTATAAGCGATAAAGATTGCTCAAAACACCCACAACATCCATCCAGTTCAAAAATAAGTTAATTTCAACTCAATCTTCAAAATTACAAATTAACCAGAAGTACTACCACAAAGTTAAAAAACAAATAATCCTTTGACATAATGAAATGCAAATCAATAAAATCTGGCACTCTTAGGTCTCTCTAGCTAAGCAAAATATTGTAGTTTTTTTTTCTTTTGAGTGACCAAATCACTAACCAGTGTATGCATCCTTTCAATCTAATGATTTGACAAGTGTTAAAACAACTAGGAGAGGATAGGAGAATCATATTTTATTATTGCTAAGTATTATTTTGAAGATTATCTAACAATGATAAATGTCATGCTATACTACTAAGTATATTTATACGACTTTTTCCACTTTTTCAATTTGCAAATGCAACTCTTTGAAAATAGGAAATAATTTGAAAAAGAAAACTAAAAATTGAAAAGTAACTAAGAAGTAACGACAAAAAATATCAAAAGTAAACAAGTCGTAAATACATAACAAAGGTTTTCATCCTTTATACAGTGCAAAAAAAATACAGGACTAAAACACCAAAATTAAGTCTAAGTACTCATGGCATATCTCATAGCTATGGCCAAACACTTTTAAGAAGAGTTGGAGTCATTTATGCAAGGTGAAGCAAAGTTCTATCTATTACGCCATTTTGGAGTATCTCTAGTAGATTAGGAATATTTAGACCTTGTATTAAAGGTCATGTAGTGTTGGATTTCTTTTAGGCCTTGTATTAAAGGAAAAAGTTGTATAGGATTTTTGAACAATCTTGCTTAAGTTGTAGGGCAATGTTTGCGTCTAGCTTAAGCTAATCTTAGGTGATTAATTTTGTAACCTTAGCTTGGTGGAAAGACATAGTGGCCACATGACAAGCTCTTAGTGGAGAGTTTTCTTACAAAGTTAGTGGTCATGTGTCACTTTCTTAGTGGGGAACTTTTGCTAAAGTGGCTTTCCACATGGCACTCTAGAAGTGGATAGATTTTCTAAAAGTTAGAATGTTAAATCTCATGCTCTCCTTCACTAAGATGGAATTTTTAGGTTTAGTGCAAGGTAGCATTTTTAGGGTTTTTGGTTCACATTGGACACACCTTAGTCTATAAATAGAGGTGCCTACCCCTATGTATTTTCACCTATGAATTGTGTAATGTTATGCTGCAAAAATTGTGTCATACTACTCATTTAGGTCGCCAAAAGACTAGAGCATCTCGTGTGGTCTCCTCTAGCCACCCTTTTATGGAGTTCACCTAACCTCTCTTGAAAATACACTAAACACCACCATAGCATTCCTAATTGCTTGAGTCATATAACTTGGAGGAGGATGCACCATCTCACCACCCCTAAACACCATAAAACTGAGACACCCACCACCCTTTTCCATAGTTTCTGCATCATCATCTTCCTTGGAGGTCTCCATCTTCGCTTGAGTCATATAGCTTGGAGAGACCTCCTCTATCAGGTACCCAAGAAAGGAAAATCAAAATTCATACCAAAATAATGTATCAATACACAATCAATGCATCCATTAAACAAACTCATTTCCTATTTCGAATTAAAAGCCAACTTTCTTCACCATGTTTAACACAATCACCTTGTTTCATATATGCTCCCGTTTGACAAGTCACACAATTATCATCAAACACAAACAAAAAGGGTGAGCTTAAAAATGAATAACCAAGCATTATAATATAGACATCTCATTTCTTAAGACCTTTATACCATGAGGTACATAGGCAACCTTAGTCTCATAACCTATATGAGACTAGCACATCCAATCGTATCATGTACACACTTGACCATGGCCTTAATGATATCATATGCTTCCACAAACCTATCGGCTCGTGGTCCAACCTCTACGAACCTCCCCGCTCGTAGTCCAACATATACAAACCTCCTCACTCGTAGTCTAACACGCTTGAACACATCTAGTTACAAACCTCCCCGCTCGTAACACCCTAAAGTGTGAGCACAAAACATACGAACTCCCCGCTTGTATCTCCACACAAGAGTACAACCAATATGAACCTCCCCGTCTATATTAATCACACGTTCCAACTCAATTACGAACCTCCCCGTTCGTAATACATGTAAGCAATATCCCAAACTCAAGGTCATCTCCACTAGACATCCAAAATATTTAAAATTTGCAACCTACCTCTATAGCATCATCTGGAACCGCCTAAGCACTGCTAGGCAATGTTGCACAGCAGACCGCCTGACGATCTCATAATGTTGTCGGGCGCCACGCCTCACAAGACCCCCCTATTTGTAGCTCTCGTTTGGCGGTCCAATCCACACCACCAGGCACTACACTAGTCACGCGAATTTATTGGTTTTTACACCCAAACATATGTTTTACCACACCAATCATTCAGGCACACATCAAAATACCAAGTTGCATATTTCATACAATTCAACATGCCTCAATTTATATTTTCACAGATCATATGAATCAATCATGTATAAGCACACATACATTCACAACTTTGTCTTATATTAATAAATACAAATATTTAATGCTACTTCATACTCATAATAGCATTCACAACCAGCAACATCCAGTATACCTTAATGCATGTTTATGTAACTCAATATTACTCAATCTTAATTCCACACATTACATACACATTATCTATTTATATACTTGCACTCACCAGTAAGGTTATCCCAACATGTGAAATAAACAAAGAATACTCATGTTCATGGAGAGGTCAAAATAGAACCTACCTCCAACTCATGCCACATTGGACTTACCTCCAAAACAGTTTTTGCAACATCCCATTTATTCAAATGCATCATGCCCAATCGAGTTTAGCATCATCATACAACTATATTCCATGCATTAGATCCGTAACGATACAATTTGTCCATTTCCTATCACTACCACATGTATGAGTCAAAATAAACCTCAAAAGAACCCAAACCCACAATCATTACAGCCAAATCACGAAGTGCATCTACGCATTGGGTTGTTGCCTAGCAGAAAGCATGTACTGCCAGGCGGTGCATCAGATTCTGGGCAGAACCTAGGTTTCATTGCACTTGCAAGAAAAATTAAACCCCAATAACTTGACCTAGTTATCCATTTGCACAAAAACCACATCAATCACATTTCGAGCATCATAAAAATCCAATTACTCATATAATTTCAATGGTACGACAATTAAACCCTAATTATCATGTTTCCAATTCATTCCCAACCCTAACGCGAACCCCTCATGTTCATGCAATCATCCAATCATCAATAATGGAAATTCTCAATCAATTACATCAATAAACAATCACCTAAGGGTACAAGAATTTACAAAAAATCCAAAGATACCATAGAAACTAAAAAATGCAAAACACGAACCAACCCAATTCGTGTCACCTAGCGGCCCTTCATTGCTGCCAGGCAATTTCTGGGCAGAACCCCAAAACTAGGTTCTTATAACATGCGTCACCTGGCGGGTCAAAAACACTATTAGGCGATTTCTGGGCAGAAACCCATAAACGTGATTTTACAATGCAAAATGAAAGAGAAAACATGCCTCTAGGCTTCAACATATCACGGAACACATAATTCATCTAAAATCATGTAGGTGCAACTCCTCTTACCTAGATTTCCTACTCCTAAAAGTGCTCCAAGTGTTCCTCTTGCACAACTTTGATCCACTCTTGTTTCCATCGGCGAACTAGCCCTCTAATCCTCTCCTTAGGTCCTTAATTCGTGCCCTAACAATTTCTCTCATTTGTCACACCAGTATACTCTATAATTTTCCTCACCAGACTCCTCTTCCTTCAGCCTTAAAACTAATTAAATAAATCAAAAACGAAAATTAAAAAGAATAAAGTTAATGGCCACTCAAGTGTTATTACTTAGTGTCTCTTGCACCATAATTGTCACTTTTCTACCCCTCTGGCTTATAAAAAAACTATTAGGATTTTTAGGCTCTCCACAACTTAGCAAAAAATAATAAAACATGAAAAGGAACAATTTAGCGCTAGGCAAGGTTCAAACTCACATCCACCCAATTACCAAGCATATGCACAACCAACAAGCCATTACATGTTTCATGACATTTCATTCACATATACAATTATAAAACCATATCACATGTCCACTAGTGCAGATTTGACATTTTACTTCGCCTTATAGGCCTCGGTTGCAGCTAAACCGAAACCTATAAGGAGGCGGTGGCATTTTTGCAATTTCGTCAGAATTTTGGCCTCTGGTCTTTAAGGATCGAGGCAATAAAGGGGGCTTTAGGCCTCGATTACAAATGAACCGAAGCATATAAGGCAGCCCAGTTTTCAAATTTTCAAAAATGCCACCAGCATCAGGCTTTTGGCCTCGGTTCTTTAAGGACCGAGGCAATAAAAGGAGCTTTTGGCCTCAATTAGTAATTGAACTGAGGCCATAAAGTCAGCATCAGGCTTTTGGCCTCGGTTCTTTAAGGACACTACTATTCATCATCTCCCCAACTCTCTTCTCTCTACGCAAATTTCTCCGCTCTACCACCATCACCACGCTCCGCCTCCGTCGCCAACCAGCATCCGCCATCAATAGTCGTGCATCGTCGCCTCCGTCGCGCTGTCCAGGTTCACCGATTGCAAATCACCTCCTGCAGCGGGTCAGTTCGAAAACTCTACGCGAACTTCGTTGCCACCACCACCACGCTCCGCCTCCATCGCCGACTAGCATCCGCCATCAACTGTCGTGTGTCGTCAATTAAATCTTTGTCCCTCGCTCCTGGTGAGTTCGAAAAATTGGTTTCCCTACGCGTTTTATTGGTTTTTTTTGCCATTTTGGTTCGTTTATGTTGCTTTGATTTTTCTTTCTATTATGGATTGTAATAGCTTGAGTTTGTGGTTTTATTTTTCATTATTAGGTACTCTTGCATTGTGGATTTTTGAATTCTCAATTGTGCATCTTCTTTGAATTTATTTTCTTCTCAGACATCATTGGCAATTACTTGTGGTTTCCCTAAGGGAGAACCTTGCTGTGTGGTTTTGCTTTTTGCATCGCCCTCCCCCAACCATCTTAGACAAGTGATAGATTGGTAAGAAACCTCAATCTCAATCTTATGAATATGACATGTTAAATAAAAGTATCCTAACTTATTCCCTTTATCACAGTTCAATTATTGGACATAACATGTTGTTAGGGAGATCAACGACTAAGGCAAAAATGTCTTGCATGGTGCTCCCTCCAGGTTTTATATTTCTATCCATATATTTATAATTGTTTCATTTGATTTTCTACCTTAATTAATTTTAATGTTTTTGATACAATGTAGTGTAATAGACAAACCAATTCATATGAGTGCGGTTACTATATAATGCAATGGATGACAACCATTGTGCGTGCTCGTATTACAACTAATTGGAAAACGGTAATATATATTTGAATTAAAACAATTACTTTGCAATATACTAAAGTTTGGTATACTAAAGTTGTTTTTCTATATACTAACTTAAGTTAATGTTAATGTCTTATTTTGTAGACATTCAAGCGTCCTGTGCCAATTCCCACGAAGTCCATAAACTTTGGTAGGATAGCATGTGCAAAGTTCATAATTCAAATGTACAATAGTATTGATTAGGACATATGTATTTGGATTGTGAATATTCCAACTATCTTTTAAATATTTTTGGATTGTGGATGTTTGAGAAAATATTTTGTTCTGGGTTGTGCTGTTCTGTGAAAAATATGCAGGTTTAAATGTGGAAATCACAATAAAACAAAAAATTTATTTAAAAAAAATAGCAAAATAGGCCTCGGTTCTTACCAAAACCGAGGCCAAAAGTGGGTATATGGCCTCGGTTCATACCATAACTGAGGCCAAAGGTCCTGCAAATTTTTTATTTAAAAAAAATATTGAACACCTATGGCTTCGGTTCTTCCAGACCCGAGGCAGAAAACAGACTCTATGGTCTCGGGTGATAACCGAGGCCAAAAGGGAGTTCCTTTTGGCCTCACCCCAATATGCTTTGGTTCTAAAACCGAGGCAGAATCACGAAAGTAACCGGGGCCAAAAGCCCTCACTGCACTAGTGGTCTATGCACACATGTAGAAGAAAACAATTAATTAAAACATCACACTAATAGCATACATAGGATTCAAACTCAAGACCTCTGAACACCACCCAACCAATTAACCATTTGATCTACCATTGCTCCTTGTTCTAACTTAGCAAACCAATTCTTTTAGATGTACTTCCAATCCACAATTATGGTTAATGAAATATTTATTCTTTATTTAATTTTCCCAGGTCTTAGATCAACCTCAAATCAAAACCAACCTCTACCTGTGAAGGTTGCACGTTTAAAGATTGAAGTGTTTAAGACTATTCATGATGAACTCACTAGATGATACATTAGATGACTACAAAGTTGATTTTGGTGCATTAGGAATGAGTAATTCAATGAAGAATAATCTATATGCTAAACAAGAAGATCATATCAATATTTTTTCAATATCAAGTACCTCCATATACGACTCAAGAATTAAAGGAAATAAATTTATTGAAGATTTGATTGAATGAAAATCAAAAGAAGAAGACATAAAGATTATATTGAAGATCAATGTTGAAGATTTGAATATTATATTTATGATACAAAGATCACATATGTAGATGCTAAAGAAAGAAATATATTACATATAAAGAGTGAAAGGGAAAAATCAACAAGAATATAACCTGAAGATTATTTTGAAGATTTTGTCTATGCTACAACATCCATATATATTAAAGAGTGATTGATGTAGGATTAACTTGATTCCTTTCAAAATTAAGAATATGGTGAGGGTTGATTAAGAAAACCTAGTAAAAATTTCCATTAGACATTAAGATAGCAAGTTATCTAGATGTGAGGTGCATTTCACAAGGCTCTAAAGAAGAAGAGAGGTGGATTGATTCAAGAAGCAAAATGAAATGAAGAACAACGCATAAATGTCGAATATAAAAGAAGAAGAATGAAATCATAAAAATGGAAAGACAAGAAAGGGAGAATGTGAGAAGCACGCCACTACAAGGCTAGGCTAGAACCCATGGAACCTTGAAGATGAGTGGAAGGTGTCGCCACTTGAGTCTAGCTCAAGATAAAGCTTCTCAAAGGAGGATACTCTCACAAGGTTCAACACAAAGGTGTCTATAAATTCCAAAATGGTCAACCCTTTTACAAGTGTTAGAGGACCCCTTATATAGAAGTGTTTAGGGGTCTCTAAGCAAAGGTACATAAGTTCCTAAAGGGCTACAAAGTAAATAAAAACACTACAATCTAAGGCATGTTAAAGATGCTTCTTGGTCAAGGCATAGGAGGCACCTATTTATAGATTCCTCTAGATTCTTCTAGGTGGATTATTGACCAAGACATATGGTCACTCATTCTAGATGTTTCTAGAATTCCTTGCTTCATCTCTCTCCTCGACATATGCTCTCCAAATGCGTCACTTGTCTCCCATTTGTGCCACCTTCTAATTGTCCTACAAAATAAGTAATGTGTATTAACATGTTGGCTTAAGTTAATGTAACCTTGAGTCAACAAGTTAACCCTAGGTCAAGGTCAACAAGTCAACTAAGAATAGTCAACCAAGCCAACTTCATGGAAATCAAAGTAAAGTAATACTAAATAAAGATAGAGATGGATAAGCCTCCCCTTTTGTCATGCTTCTTGTAACTCTCCTTGGGATGGCTTCCATGGTGCTTGATGTGGTGGTCATGCCTTCATTAGTGATTAAAGAGAAGACCCAGAAAAGGAAACACAATTAAATCAAGAAAGGAAGAAATGAAAAACTCTAGAGATAATATCACAACCTTTGTTAGCACTTCATTTTTCATTATTTTTCCTTTCTAAAACTTTCTTTTTATTTTAAATAAATATTAGTTTGTCTTTAATTAAGTAGTTTTTGTTGTTTGTCTAGGAAAATAGAGTTTTCTTAAAATTGTGGTAAAAAGGTGGTTTTTAGTAGACTTTTGTTGCCAATAAATTTAGTTCTTTTAGAACTTCTCTTTTAATAAATTAGCTTTGCCAAGAAAACCCTTATCTTTGCTGATTTGTATGTGAGCCATTTAATCCAATTTTCTCTTTTTGCAAAATAGTCCCTAGTAGGTCAACTAAAGCTTTTGACCAAGGCGTTGGGAGCTCTAATACAAGCCAACCCTTGACGTTAAAGTCCTATGTGCGAGAGTTGATTCGAGAAGAGAGAGCGAGGTTGATGGAGGCTCGAGATCGGATGCACGAGTTTTTTATCCAAGGGAAAAACCTGATTCATGATCGAGGTTGATGCGTGAAGAGATTGGGGTAGATTCGTGATGAACGAGTGGTAGGAGAAGTCAAGTTGAGTAAGGGCTGCCATTCAGGTTCAGATTTGGGTTGAGGAAGCAAAATGGGTTAGGGTTTTGTGATTTACTTTTGTTTGTGAGGGGGTTTTTAAGGTGTGAATTACGTTTTGTGAAAGGTGAGCCTTGGATGCGCGAGAGTTAAAAAAATGTTGTGAGGGCTAGGGTTCTCATGTTCTTGGGTTCCTGTGAGCGAAAGATTGAGAGTCATTGTATAGGGGTTACTCACATTCTGATGAGCACAAAGTTGTCGGCGGGATTGAGTCTTCCCTAGTGTTCGAAGTAGTTATACATGACCAACCACGAGCACAAAATGGTCGGGGCTGATCTGAGTTAGATTTTTTGCACCAATCTTATTCTTAGATTTCTCTTTGTCTCAGTTTTTCTTTAGTTCTAATGACATGCACTTTGCTTTTCAGTTTCAAATTCTGCTCCTTAGTTTTTAAGTTTGCTTGTTTAAGTTTACTTGCATCTTATGTTTCTCAACTTTAATTTGCTGAAGCTGTTTAAATTCCTTTATCGCATTCCAGTTATCAATTTAGCTTCATGTTCTTGAATTAGTGTAGTGATCATGAATTCATAATTTTGCACAAATAAATGTTTCCTCTCGGGAACCAAGTGACCCCAAAGTGGGCATACATTATCGAGATGTCTTCTCGAGTGTAGAAGGAATTTTGTTCATTAACTGCAATTGTTTTTTAGCTTTATGTTTATTCTACTATGTTAAATTTTGTAAATCATTTTTTCTACTTCTATGATGTTAGTTTGTTCTAAGTTAAGCTTTGTGTTTCAACTTTTAGTGTCCAAAAGTAAGTTCTATTAGAGTTTTCTTTTTTAGCATGTCAATTTCAATAACTTTTAGTTTTATTGCATTTTAAATCCTATTGTGTTGAGGTTTGCATTTAGATTAGTTCATCCTCATTTCATCTTTATTTGCATTGCTGGATTTGTTTCAACTATCTACACGGAGTTTAGTTTCTAGCACGATGAGAATTCTGTCCTAGAAAAGTTGAAAATGTAAATAAGTTGTGTTGGTTTGCTTTTGAAAATTTAATTCCAAATTTGTCCAAAGAATGATCCTAACATGTCAGGGTTGTTTATGCTTTAATTTTTAGCATGCTCATTTGGAATTCACTGCTATATTTTTGTTCATGTTGTTGAGAATTTACTGAGTAATTTTGCTACTGTTTCATGTTGATTCTCAATTGTTTTTCTAGTTTAATCTTGTCAATTAGTTCATGCATTCTTGCTTAACCTAGGAGCATTCACTTTTCCTTTAATTTTACTCAATTTGCATCTTGAGCACTTTAGGACCAATTCATCCTTCATTTGTAGTGTATATCATCTGCATATTGCATCATTATGCATCATAAATAGATTCGTGCATGATTTCTAGTAGTGTGAAGCTAGTTGAATCCATTTTATGCTTGCCACTGTCATGTGCTGACCAAGCTGTCACCTATCAGATTTCTACTGCCATTTAATTTCATATGTACTGCCAGCCATATAGTAGATTCATCTTAATTAGTATTTTGCAGTACCAATGGGCAGTCTGGTTTCATGCATAGTGGTAGTTATTCCACCTACATTTTTGGGCATGTTCAGTCATCACCATTTTGGTTCATGAAGGAGCATTCATGCATCCACATTGCATTGTTATGTTTAAATTCAATTTGATAACTCTTTAGCTATATGGTGTTGGTTTTCTGCTATTTTGTTGCCACATTATGGTTCCACTAATTCCATTTAGTTTTATGCATGTTTTCTTGTTTCAATTTCGTTTCACATAAGACTTTGGAATTATTTAAGGTACATAATCATTCCTCACATGTGCATAATAGTTGATTCTGCACTCATATGCTTCACTCGTCCAGGTCCATCTCTCATTCCATTTGTGCCTAGTTTTTCAACTCCATTAGGTCTCATCCATTGCATTCATGTCATATTTTCATTCATGCATTTAGGTTAGGTTCAATTGAATAAAATTCTGCATATTTTCTTCCTTATTTTAATTTATTTTCCCCCTTTGTTTTCTTTTATTTTAATTTTAGAAAGAATTAAATTATGCAAGCTAGACTTAACACGCATCATTTCTTGGATTTAATACTCAGGGTTTCCCTACACTTCATTAGGGGGATTTTGGTTTTGTTACTCTAAGCACGACTAAAAAATATAAGTTAACAACTTTCCTCAATGAGCTAGGAAAATGAAGATAAATGAAGGTCAAATTTTCAAAATGCTTATAAATAGAAGAACAAAGTTATGAAGAAATAGAGACACAACATCATATTTTCAACAGGTGATATTAAGATACGAAAAGAAAAATTAGATAGAGACATTGAGTGTATAAAGTTAAATCCATAAAAAGTATTGTTTGTAACCACATGGGTTGAGTACTTAACTATTGTAATATTCTTCATATAGTGAAATTTACCCTTTGAGATTTTATTATAGTCTTACTTTGAGGGAGTTTTTCATTATTACTTTGGGAGTTCTTGATCTTAGGGGGGGTTAAGAAGGTTATACCTGAAGAAGTTTATACTTGTTACCTATTAAGACAGAGTTATACTTGAGTAGGAAACAAGTTTCTCACAGCAGTCTTCAAAAGTTTATGAAGGTCATACTATTATGAATGGAGAAACTCAACATATGATCACCTAAAATTGTGCTATTATGTGTTGTAATCTTTGCTTAGGTGATATTGTTCTTTGTATTCTTTCTTTCAAAGTGTTTTATTGTTTCTGGATAGAATTTTCAATGGCAGCTCTGTAAGAAGGTGTGATACAAGATAACCTTATAGACAAAAGGTCTAAGTAGTATGACAAAATGACTTATAGTTTTAATGATGATAAACACTCTATGAAAATGAAAATATATGTAGTTATTCATACAATATGTTAAGTCTTGCATATGAAAGCTCTCAAGTTTTTTAAACTATTTAATATGTTGTGATAACAAAAGGACCATATGAATACTGCCATATAGCGTCAAACGTTGCAAGCGTCAAACACTACAAGCGTCAAATGCTACAAGCATCACATGCTGCAAGCATCAACACTATAAAGAGATAAACTGATTAGCGATATCTAAGTTACACGTGAATAGGATCTTGTTTGACACATTATACTTTAATTTATTAATTGTTATTATTGTTCTTACAATTTATGATTTGCATACTTTATTCTATTTAAATGAAATTCATATGCTACAATGTTCAAAATATTTCTAGCTAATTAAATCTGAATTAAAGGATTTTATGAAAGAAATTATTTCTTAAAATTGAAATTACTTTAAATGTCAAATAGTCATTTTATCTATATAGAAATTTTTTGTAAAGGGCTAATCTTATCTCAATTATATATTTGATTTATTTTGATTATATATTTGATTTACCTTAGTTTACCTTGATTTATCTTGATTATATATTTGATTTATCTTGATTATATACTTGATTACATCTGATTATATTTGATATTACTACTTATAAAAAGCCTTAACGGAGAATATCTTTCTATATAAAATGCTATCTAATTTCAATAAGGAAGTGATGGCTTAAAGTTTCAAAGAATATATCTCAACTTCAATAAAGAATATCTTATAAACAAGGGAGAAGAAATTAAGATCATATTGAAGACTACATCCAGAAGTTTCCTTTGAAGTGTTGAATATGTAGAAGATCATTCAACACAATTGCAAAATCAATTATCTTTGTGCTATAACAATCATTTCCACTCATGCTAAAGAAAGAAAGAATTCATGAAGAATCATTATGAAGATTATATGGAAAACTATCTCAAAGGCATATTGAATATTAAAATATTTGAACAATATCTTGAAGTTTAAAGTGTTGGATATCCTTGTTTATCTAGGGCCAATAAAACTGGGAAGAATTTGAGCTAGCATTTTGGTGACACCACCATGGCCACCTACCTTGAACGCATTCCTACATAATTTTAACTCTGAATGATCCTTTCGATGGTAATACTAATTTGTCTTTCAAAAATAATAAGCCTTCCATGCACGTATAATGAGGATCTATAGAATTGCCCAACAAGCACTAATTAAAAATCACAGCTAATTGTTCATCTTGTTGAATGTCCTCTACCACAGCTTTTAACCACTCAATATGATATTTGGACCATGCCTTCATGCAACTGCGAGATAATGCATCCACAAGTATATTTTCTTTGCCAAGCTTATATTGGATAGTAAAATCATAGCTAAGAAGCTTTGGCCACTAGTGCAGATTTTGCTTTTTACCTCGCGTTATATGCCTCGGTTGGCCAAGAACCGAAACATATAATGGTGTGGTGACATTTTTGCAATTCCAGGCAACTTTTATGCTTCGGTTCAGCTAAAACCCGAAGCAAAAGAGGGTTATAGGCTTCGGTTCACCCAAAACCGGTGCCAAAAGCAGTTATATGCTTCGGTTCTAGAGACCCGAAGCCAAAAACGGGGCAGCTGTTAGGTGTTTTACCTCGGGTGGCAACTAACCGGTGCCAAAGAGCCTTATATGCTTCGGTTTTTAATTGAACCGAGGCCATAGGGTTTATTTAGGGCTCAATTCCGCAAACCCCCTTTCTTTTCTTCTTCTTCGCCCCTCTGCAATTCTCTCTTCTCTCTCCACTGCAACCACTCCCTCTCGCGCTACCATGGAAGAAGTTGGTTGTTCGTCTTTGGTGAGGGTGTTGAGTGTGTTGGTTGCAGAGGCAGATCTGGTTCATCTTCTTTATCGGAGGTGTGATGGTGACGTTTTGATTTACTTGCGCGTCGTGTTCTCGGATGGGGTGTTGCGTTTTCCAGCAAGGTGCAGGCGTAATGGTTTTTCGTATGTTGGCGTGGTTTGCGACTCCGTTGACGGGCATGAGTAGTAGTGAAGGTGTGCTCTGTTCTGCGGTTGCTCATAGTGGTTGAGAGGTTATGTTGTTCTGGTGGAGCTCGATCTGCAGTGTGAATGTACGGTGGTTGCGAGATCTTCGATGGGTTTTGAAAGTTTCGCGCAGGGCTATTTTCGTCGACAGTGGTTTTGGAAGGTTCGCTCAATGGTTTTTGCTTCGTGGGTTACAGCATGGTGACGATGAGTGTTGGACGTAGGAGTTGAGTTGATGGGCAGTGGTGTCCATCGGTGGATGTGCAGAGAAGATGAAGATGACAAAAGACTCTGCGAAATTTTTAATTAAAAAAAATTATTCTAAACCTATGGCTTCGGTTCTCACAGACTCGAGGCAGAAAAGCCACCTCTATGGCTCCGGTTCATTTATAACTGAGGCATAAAAGCGTCTCTATGGCCTCGGGTGATAACTGAGGACAAAAGGCATCCCCTTTTGGCCTCGGCCCAATATGCCTCGGTTCTAAAACTGAGGCTGAATGACGAAAATAACCAGGGCAAAAAGCCCTTACTGTACTGGTGGACAACCATTGTTGTTGCTCTGTAGTTTGTAAATTCTACTCAATGACAACCTTTTGATATGTCTGAATGATAATTTATGGCCAAGGAGATAATGCCAAAATTTAGCTAAAGCTTTTGTGATTTCACATAACTCCCATATATGTAGGTTGATTGTCTTTGCATCCTCAATGACAACCTCTTAGAAAAATAAGCAATAGGGTGTTGGCCTTGACATAAGATAACTCCTATACCCATCCCTGATACATCTGTTTCTAGAATGAATTGTTCCTTAAAGTTAAGAAAGGCTAAGACCGGGGTAGAAATGAGAGTCTCTTTCATTAAGTCAAATGTCGTGGTTGCCGCATTAGACCACTTAAAAGAGCCTTTCTTGAGTAACTAGTTAATGAAGCACGCACAATTCTTAATAAAACTCTGAGAATATCCAATAAGTCCCAAAAATCACCTTAATTTTTTAATGTTTCCAGGTTGGGGCCATTCCTTTATTGCTACGACCTTGTGATGGTCCATGGCCACAATTTGTCCAAACAATACATGGCCCATATACTCAATCTCTATGGCTCCAAAAGAACATTTTGAAAATTGTGCATATAAATGATGTTGGTGTAACGTGATCAAAATCATTTTTAGATGGCCTAAATGATCCTTCCAAGTAGAGCTATACACCAAGAATATCATAAAAAGAAAAATACCAACATAAAATACCCCAACATGCCCTTAAATATTTCATTAGCCATTTCATTTTCCTCACCATTTAACATCAACAGTTGTCGTTTGGGACACTAGTGATTAAAAGTAAACTTGTCATCACAAAAATAGTACAAACCTTTGTCCCTTTGCAGTTGCATCTCCCCTCTTGATATTAGGTGATCAAAGAGGCTTTGTAAGAGGTGTAGGTAACAATAGAGGTAAGGAATTATTAGAAGTAATTGTCTTCGCAAGAACATGACTACTACTGCTATAGGAAAGAGAATAATACTTGTGAATATAATTGGAATTCCTGGTAGACCCATTAGTTTGTATTTTTCCTCATATAACTTTGCTAATGACACCGCCCCTAATAACGTAGTTGGGCATTGGACAATGACATTTCTGTGAATATCGATGTTCAACCCACTGATAAAGCATTTTAATAAAGCTTCGGGAGAAAGTCCCGTAGATCTATTAGCGAGTGTCATGAAATGGAGATAATACTATGAAACAATACCCAATTGGGACAATTTAAAGAATTCATGTGTGGGGAAATCAAGGACAGATGGACCAAATTGAGATTCTAAAGTTGTCGTGAGGTCATTCCAAGTGTGAATTAAAGTCAATTGCTGCAACATTTGAAACCAAGAACCACATCGTTCTCGAAATGAATTGTTGTAATATCCACTCTCTCTGCATTCGGCATATTGTGATAACTGAAAACTTTTTCGCTTTGAAAATCCATTCCAACACAGTGTAGTGCCATCAAAATTTGGAAACCCCAACGAAATGTCTTTGACAATGAATGAGGACTCCTAATGTGAGGTCCCGCCACCAAAGGGTCAAGGGTGACCAGTAAGCAATACATCGATTGCTTTCTGCATTTGGTCCAAACATGCATTCATGGTGCTCTACAATTGAGTCGTCAGCTTTTAGTGGTTAATATTATGGTCTTGTTGTGCTTGGTCTTGTAATTCGATTAGACTAATCAATCGTTGAAGTTCTTTGTTATGATGTTTCATCAGATTTTGCAACTCCTTCATTCGTGTATTCTCAACCATGTGACGTCAATGAAAACATCAATGAATCAGTGCAGAATCTGAAAAAAATCAACTAACAACACGAAAGCCAATAAAAACATAAGGTCTTATGTGATTTTGAATATTGTAACAGGAATGAGGAAAATCCACTCATTCATCTATAATGTTTGTAACAGCAAACAACAATACTAGTTGCAATTGAAGAAAATAACGGTATAAGGATGTCCAACTTCAGCCGAGTTCCATATGTCACACCTGAATAAGAATAGGAATAAATGAAAAGGCAATTTCAGAAAGATAGGCAGAGAAGAGAGAAATTCATCAACAAGAATTTTCATACCAGTATGCATATCCCCTTCATTCTACAAGTACATTAAATACGTTCTTCTCTTTCTAATTCTTTTTGTTCTCCTCAATTCTGTGGGAAATTATCTGGGAAAGGAATCTACTACTACGTGGTTTGTTGTTGTCACAAATTTTGACTCCACATTTCTATTATCCACCTCATGTTACAGTGCCGCACCTTCATTTTCTTGTCCTATCCTATGCACTTCTGAAAGACAATATTAAATACATATATTACAACTTAAAGGAGATGTTCGTGTTAACAAAATGTTGTATTTGCTTCGATGATGATGACAAGAAAACGAGAAAGTAGGAAAGGTAAAAATGTTTTTATTAATTATTTGATTTAGATTAAAAAGATGTAGAAATGATTAAAAAAAATAATTTTATTTGCTAATAATAATTTTGTTTATTATGTTTATAGGTTTAATTAACTTTCAACTCTCTCAAAAAATTTAATTTTTTTTAATTAATTTTGTTATTTTCTCTGTCTATTAATTACTCAAATATTTTATACTTTTTAATTGAATTTTTATCATTTCATTTTTCATTTATTTTCTTATTTTCACATGTTAATAAATATGAAGTTTTGTAATTAATTAAATAACATTACGGGTGATTGTTGAAGAGCCGAACAAGGGATTTGTTGAAGATAATGTCTCGCAGTCAGAGTCATTCTTGTTCTTCTTCTCGTGGGTGGTGTGGGTCATTGGGTGGATCTCCAATTTTTAATATTCAAACACACAAACCCTAAATAGAAAAAAAAACCATAAACCCCATAATCGCAACATCATAACCTTCAATCAAAATATAGAAATCAAAAATTGGATAGTTGTCCACCTTTGATCGAAGCTGAAATCCACTTCCTTCTCACTAACAACTTCAACTACGGCTTCTACCTTCACTTTCTTGTTCCCATTAAAACCCCCCAATTTTTTTTTCTGAAATTTTCACTTTTCATTTCTGATCAGCTCCACCACTAATACACATCAAACAACCCAAATGTGTCACGTCATACCTACCTTAGTAAATTACAACGACAAATACCACAAACGTTATCCAACTTAACGGCATAAAAAAAAGGACCGCATTGATACAAATTAACAAATTTGGATACTAAATTGACATAAACTTAAAAGTGGGTATCATTTTAAAATTTTGAACCGAAACTGGGTATGTTCTAACTAATTAAGCCAACTATAAATAGCTTTATCTTTTTAGGTTTAATTAATCGTAAGGTACCCAGGTTGGTACTAGTGTGTCAAACTGGTACCCGCTTTTAAAAAAGTGTCAATTGCATTCCAACTCTGTCTGAAAGGGACCTAATTGAAGCAATTTTCAAAAGTTGGAATGCAATTGACACTTTTTTAAAAGCGAGTACCAATTTGACACACTAATACCAAACTGGGTACCTTACGATTAATTAAACCATCTTTTTAATAATGTTTTTATTGACTTCAAAAAAGTTTATTTTTCTTAATACGCGGTGGTAAAAAAAACAAACTAGAAGACGAGACAAGATTAACAAAAAAAATAAATAAATGACAAAAATTCATTTAAAGATCATATTTTATCCATGCACGTAAGTTTTTCCTTTTCAAAATTTGCACATTTCTATAATACACATCTTTCTCGGAAATTATTCCACATCAATCTCCTTATATCTCCAATAATACTAAACAATGTGTACCAAACAAAGCATAAATCATATATATTAAATCCTAAGAAAATTCAATTTTGATAAATTTATCTTCCGATAAAATAAAATTTAGTTCAAAAGATGATACTAAAGGAGACGGATGTGTCGCTAATATTTCTTTTTTTGATGCATGACTGCAGTTTTTTATTTTTTATTTTGCAATTTCTACTAGAATTGAATACTTGCCTTTTCCAAAGGCTTGATGAAGTTATCAACTATCAAAATAATATTAAGCTGATAATATGACCAAGGCCACACGAGAACTCGTGTTTCTTGTTTGCATGGGGTTGATCCAACAAGTTCATGGACTAATTAAACTTTTTTTTCTATTTGAGTATCACTACTAAAAATAAGTTTTTTAGTGACTGAAATTAGCGACCAAAAAAATTAGGTCGCTATTTGCGACCGAAATAGCTACCGAACGATATTTGTTGCAAATTTGCCATTGAAATAGCAATCGATTACCTTTCAAGTGACAACAATATGGTTAGCGACTAAAATAGTGACCGAACTTTTCAGTAGCAAAAATCTAGTCACTAAATCGGTTACTATTTATTCAATTTGGAAGCAATATTTTTAGCAACCAAATTAGCGACCACTGTGGGTTTTGTATTAGCAACTGAATATTTGGTGGTCGCTTTAATGTATGTAATATGTTAATTAGTGGCCGAAATACTTTGGTCGCTAAATGTAATGTATTTAGTGACCGAATTAGCGACCAAATAAATATTTTACTAGCAACCGAAAAATTAGTGGTCGCAAAATATGTATGATGAGGTAATTAGCGACCAAACAATTTCGGTTGCTAAATATAGTGTTTTTGGTGACCGAAAGTGACCAAAAAGTTTTAGTTGCTAAATATGTTTCAAGTTTTAATTACTAACTAAAATATAACTAAATAAATGTGTAATGATATTAATTTGTGTAACAACTAAAACAATGATCGATAATATTATTAACAAAATATCTACCATGATGACTATATAATTTGAAATAAAAGTTTTGTTTCTGAATTATATAGAATGCTAAAATCTTTGTTTTATTAAAAAAATTGTAATTTGAGAAGTTTCCAAATTATTCAATATAGACTTAAGTTTTAGGATGTTGATTATTATAATTGTCATGATTATCACATTTTGATGGTGAAAATATCAAGTAGTCATAACAAAAGATAATTGTGTGGTAACAATTATAATTATGATTTAAAAATATTTATGATCAAGTATAAATTTTAACATTAATATATTTATGTATGTTGCTCTCTCAATGTATAAAAAATAACTAAAGAAATTCACAAACATAATATTTTTCTTTCAAAAATAATTTTGTTCATAAACATGTATTTATCATTATTATTGCTTTGATATGCCTTGATCTGCTTTAGTTTGCTTTAATCTTCCCTGATCTTCAGATCTACTTAGATCTTCTTTGAGATCTGCTCCGACGATCTTCCTTGATCTTCCCGTCTCTGCTCTGATCTTATTTGAGATTTTCTTCGATCTACTTCGATCTTCCCTGATCTTCTCATATCTCCTCCAATCTGTGTTGTAGGTGGTAGTGCGATGATGTTTGCTCGTGGTGACATGGTGATGGAGAGAACCTAAGACAGTAGAGAAGTAGGAGAAACCATGGCTGGAAATCATCTTCTCGCTGGTCTCAGATTTTTTACATTTCATTTGGATAACTCACGCCATCCATCCGCGTCTAATCAATTTGAACTAACCTAATAACGTTAATTTGAAAAAAATAAGAGAGTCGAATATGTGTTTCAAATATTAAATTCGGATTAGACCAAAATGGTGTCGTTAGGCCGAATCCAGACCAACTCGATTGTTGTTCAGACCTAACAGACATAATTTAAGGGAAGGAAATATGAATAAAGATTGTCCTCGAACATGTATATTTAAGTCATTGTCCTCCGTATAAACACTCAACTATGATTTTTCCAAAAATATTAGTTTTTCTGACTTGGATTGTATATCCAAAATAGTTTTATTATTAATATAATAATATAACTAGAAACTAGATTTATAGCAAATAATTAATGGTCATAAAAAATATTTATTTAAATTTTACTTAAATCTTATTTAACTTCGATCAAATTTAATGCAAAAATTTAAAATATTTATATATTATTTCAATAATAATTTTGAAGATAATTATTTATTTTAAATTCATAATGTAACGTCCCATTTAATTATTAAGCGAAGTTAAAAGAAACGTCACACAAAATAGTAATGTAGAGTAGTCATGGGGTCCTTAACACAACCCCTACAAACTGGGCACACCACGATGCCAACGAAAACCAGATAAAAGACTAAAAAAAAGGAGAGTAAATGGTAAAGCATAGAGCAATACATGGGTCGTAGCCCTAAAGAAAACTCATGAAGAAAAGAAACGTAAAGTCTAGCCCAGATGGCTAAGCAGCGGAATCGCCATTTCCTTGCTGACCACGGGAACCTTGCCCATCTGCTCGCATCAATTCAATTGATGATCATCGCAAGAAAGAAGAGCCACATACAAGACAACCATACAACAAACAGGGTAAGTTAGAGCCAACAACATTTTCATCATACAGTCAAATATACTTTAACCATCCAATATCCATACAACAAACAAGCATGTTATGACTTTTCAATCAATACACTACGACTCGACTCGACTCATCCGGATACGTATAACCTGGTCGGATTCAGCGGATGCTTGCACTTGTGGTGGATACCTCTGCTCACCCCCGAGCTCTATGTTACAAGTGTTACAATGAATCCGTTTTCCCTCACCACAAGGTTAGCCCTTAATGAATTTCAGGCCTCCTGCTACTCTCACCACAGGAGTCAGTCCGCTCTAGATGAGACTAACTGACCCCTTAGAGCGTCAGGATACAACCTCACCTTGAATCCTTACCTAGTTATACAAATGGGGCACCATCATAGACACCCACTAACAGGGGCAATGGAATTACGTCCCGACCACTGAAGCGCAACCCCGGAAGTCTCACCTAGAGGCTCCAGGGAATTACACACTGACACGGACCCAACAATCATAAATCAACAATGAGAGAATACCAATCATGCTTACAATTCCATGTCAACCTCTAAAAATATAATACCTCATTCGTACCACACGTTGAATCCATACCATTGATCATTACCACCCCATGAGTATAGGGCCTCATCTCATATCATTACCATGTCTCATAAATTCCAACTCACTCATTAATTTCACATGCCAAGCTCCCACGATATCCATCATACATTTCATGAATTTTATCACACATACATGGCAATCCATTATATATATATATATATA
>Ga0214543_1001034_pt1 | contig 51917 bp, 36 predicted proteins | sample CNSS2metaG_FD_160094 | JGI IMG/M metagenome (GOLD analysis project Ga0214543, IMG submission 160094) | Root nodule microbial communities from cowpea collected in UCLA plant growth center, Los Angeles, California, USA - CNSS2 | ecosystem: Host-associated > Plants > Roots > Nodule | place: USA... | reverse complement strand
CTGTTCATAGGTATGACTTATTGTGTAAAAAGTTCTATGACATTGCTGAGTTTGCATGCCAAAGCGAGAGGGGTACAGAATTCTTGTGTTCCCAATTAGACTTATTATCAAGGAATCCTTTGTTATCCTGTTCCACAACATTAGGAACTGTGAACAAACAAATGTGCAAATTTCTTCTCCAATTAATAGTGGTCCTCACCAAACAACGATCCGAAGTCCAATTCATGTTAAAAGAAAGGGTCGACCACGAGGTACAAGGATGCAATCAACGGTAGAGAAGATATGCAAAAAAAAGAAAAATGCAGCAGCTAGGAATAAATCTTCTTGTAATGCCACTGTATGTATTTACTATGTTTATTTAGAGGACCATTTTTTAATATGTAGGTTGTCCAGTTTTTAATTTCATTTGTGGACATGCACTTTAGGATGGGGAACTACATACTTCAATTGCACCAGCTAATGAAATTTTGAATGCTCAAAGTAGTTCCACAACCAACATGGTTAGTATTCTTTTCGTAACTACATCTTGTTATGGTATTTTATGGAAATAATTAATTACCCTTATACCATGCCCAGGTTTATGATGTCCAGTGCACAGGCTTTCTATCACTTTTAACATCAATAGAAAGTAATCAACAACTTTTTGGTTCATAACAAATCATTAGGTATGCCACAGTACAGACATGTTTAATTTTGCCTTACATTTATGATAGCTTAATATAGTAATTGTTTTTTTTTTCAGGAACTAGTATTATAAAAAACGACATTTTTTGGATCAATTGAGATGATCAACATGGCATAACCAAACACCTTTTGTTATTAGAGTTTGTGTTTGTCAATGACATGTTTATTTATTCACACGGTCAAAGTATTTGTACTAATTACTATTTACTACGTTCAGTAGTAGTCATTAATATTATCCCCAGATTTTGTTCACAAAATTCGCATTATCATGGTGTTCTACAGTTAATTTAATTAATATGTGCCAAAATTAGGGATACCAACGTACTTATCATCAGTTACCTGGTAACACAAAAATATAAAGTGGGTATACACTTATATGGAAGTCGGTCATCACTTATATTGGAAGTTGGTCAACACAGAACAAACAGCAGGCAACTTTAATATATAACAGAATTGATTGTTAAGAACATAGTTTACAAAATTGATTCTAGTCATTGTCACTCTTAACACTGTACAAAGGAGTGCAAGTAAGAATTCTTTTGGACGTCAGCCATATAAAAAAAGACCTTAAAGTTACCCTATTAATCAACACTAAAATATTGACATTTCTACTTCTTTAAATATGGTTTAAATATTTCAAGGACAACCTCCCTATGCTTATTTTATGGGTGAAGAATCCAGTCACAAATGTACTGCTGCCTGAATTGTTGTAGATCCTCCTGCCACCAACGAACAACTACTTAATTACATATTCATATCAAAATAACTTTATGCAAGTTAAATGTAAACAGTTCCGATGGTATTATACTCACATCAGTGTAAGCTGGCATGCTTTTCCCATCAAATCTTTTGATGTCGTCCCATATCTCAAGATACTTCAACACCATAATACCACAATCATGCCTGCAAGTGGTTAACAAAACATTTATTCAAAACTTCCTAATTACGTAACCAAGCTGTATGAATAGGCTACTCAATTAAAGTTGTGCTTACAAATTAGGCTGTTCAGGAACGTCTTCAATATGGACTTCAAATGTTGGCTTCAATTTATTTTTGTCATTTAAGAATAGCCAAAAGAGATGTTCCACATTTTGTACCTATAACAGATATAAATCGAACAAAAATAATGTGAACACAATGAACATCAGTAATTGAAAATTTATAATGTCACACATGGACTTACCATGTGACTATCAATCTGTTTTCGCCTTCGACATTTGTGTGCAAGTGAATCTAAGACAAAGAACTCTTTCGTTTTACAATTAAAAGCATAACACCACCAATGTTCAGCATAAATGACTGGGGCAAACAACTGAATAGAAGTAACATTAACAAACACATTTCATTTGCTAACAAAATATAAGACCATTTAACAAGTAAAGATACTCACAAAATCTGCTGTTAATATATCCTGCACTGAAACCAAATCACGTGTCAGGTAATGCCTGTAGTCATCTAGACACCACACACGTCTATTCACCTTTCTTTTGTTACAATCAAGGATAACTACATTTTGAATCACAACAAATGTCAATACTTATACACTAATTTAAGCATAAATATTAAAGGGAAAAAAAACTTACTGTATAGAAAGGATTGAATATAACCCTGCTAATCTTCCCGGTCAACATTTTCTGTTTATACATGAACTCGTACGCTGCAAACATTATAGACTGAACACAAAAACAATAATTATATCAGTACATGGTTGTAGTAACAATACAAATAGTCATAAACTTAAGTTTCATAATTTACCATGTTATCAATCCAACCACGAGGACGAAAACATTGACATTCATCGCTCCTCAATATCTCACCATTCAAATCAACATAAATAGTTCTGAAAAGTCAAATGAAACAACTTCAAGTGTTAACTATTAGTGTGTGTTGTGGTTGAATACATTATTAATAAAAAATAGCATACCTGGAACAACCAACAGCAGTCACATCCTTATACAATTTAGCCTTATCTATAAATAGTGTATTACTTTGACCGTCAGTGTTAGGCTTAATAGCTTTGTCGTCTCCATTATGGTTGGCTTTTGGTTTGTCATTCAGGTCATCTTCCTCACACTCATGAGGTTGCGGACTCTCTTCCCGGTGTGAAGGACAAGCCTGGCCTTCATCACACTTCTTTTGCTCAGAAGGACATCCATCTTCTTCATTAACATCATTTCCTTTACCTGCACAGGAGTCAGGTTCAGGAGCATCAAAAAATTCATCACGCATCTTCTTTATCTGTTCTTTCATGTCTAGAATCACCCGTTCATGTTTTTCAAATTTTTCTTCCAAATCCACTTGCTGTTTGGAATGAGAAACACCCTCAATGCCATCATTTTTCACATTATATTGCACCTCAAAATGAACGACATTTTGCACTATTGGGTTGTTCTTCTCCTCTGCAGTTAGGGCCCAACCAAACACAATCTACAAATAAAAAAAAATCTGTTTTGGAACACATTTGGTAATAAAACCAAATTTAACCAAACATATACAAATAAAACCTTATTCTTTTCAAAAGCAGACTCAATATTAGGTGTCCTAATCTTCACGGAGGGCCACCACAGAAATCTTGGGAATTGAACCTCCCCCTCTACATCTTCTAAGCCAAGACGACGAGTAGCCCAAACCTATAACAATGTTAGACAAATCAATAAATTATGCAAATGCATAAGGAAAATAAAGGTTCTTAAAACAATAATTACCTGAACAACTACAACAGATCCGGCTAAGTTAAGGCTACGAGTATTTATCTTTTCTCGTACAACCTTACATCCATGATTGAGTGCAGAGATCAAAAAACTATGCACTGACTCTGCCCAGTTATAGTCGCTTAAGTTGTCAAGGTTGTCTAACACTTTGAAAGGCATATTGGTCACTGTCCTAGATGTCCTAGGAAAATAAAATACAGTAAAACAAAGTAACAAATACAACCTGCACGCATTGTCTACATCATCATCACTAACCACTAGGTTCTTAATCTTGTTAATTATGTCTCGCAAGGTGATTGGTTTCTTCTCAAAAAGTGAACCTACTATCCCACTTACATCAACATCAAATTCAACACATTTACCAACCATACTAAAACCTAAGCATATACAAACATCATAAACCGATAACCCCACCAAATGTTGACTTACACGAATGTATTCCCCTTGTGGAACCCATCTACGCAACACTTCCCTCAACAAAGGACAATTTATTTCCAATGCATTGTCCACCTCCAAACACCATCTAAATGGTGTTGCCTGAATCCGCTTACGGTGGGTGGCTTTTAGTACATTGTTTACTTCAACAATGTACTTGCTTTCGCACCTATGCACAATTCGCACCTATAGCACCATCAACAAAATATTATTTATTATAAATAATAAAAATAGTAAAATCACTTAAAGATTGTAATTATACCTGATCAACATTTTCCACCACCTTGTTCTTCTTTCCCTTGTTGCCTGCTTCCGGAATACATTTGCGTTTGCGTTTACTAGACATCTTACTTAAAATTCCTAAATAACATACCAAGTTCATTGAAATTCATCAAACATATATCCACAAAGTACCAAACATAAGTGAAAATTTATCACATGTAAATAATATCATAAACAATTATTGACTGGCATAATAAAACAGATACAAAATTGGATTAATACTGATTAAAAAAATGTATCACAGGTCATCACTTGGGTGCACAAAACTCATCACCAACAAATCAGACATGTTTAACCCCACTTATTACAAATCACATATTATTAACCAAATTCAGTCACCCCAAACACACGAATTGACTGCTATAGTATCAGTTCAAAAAGTTAAGTCAAACCATATTGTTGCAACAAATGCTGCACAGGTCATTACTTACTTGCAAACAGGTCATCACTTGGGTGCACAAAACTCATCACCAACATATCAGACATGTTTATCCCCACTTATTACAAATCACATATTATTAACCAAATTCAGTCACCCAAACACACGAATTGACTGCTATAGTATCAGTTCAAAAAATTAAGTCAAACCACATTGTTGCAACAAATGCTGCACAGGTCATCACTTGCAAACAGGTCATCACACACAGTGCACAAAAGTCATCACCAACATATCAGACATGTTTATCCCCACTTATTACAAATCACATATTATTAACCATATTCAGTCACCCCAAACACACGAATTGACTGCTATAGTATCAGTTCAAAAAATTGAGTCAAACCTCATTGTTGCAACAAATGTTGCACAGGTCATCACTTACTTGCACACAGGTCATCACACACAGTGCACAAAACTCATCACCAACATATCAGACATGTTTAACCCCACTTATTACAAATCACATATTATTAACCAAATTCAGTCACTCCAAACACACGAATTGACTGCTATAGTATCAGTTCAAAAAATTGAGTCAAACCACATTGTTGCAACAAATGTTGCACAGGTCATCACTTACTTGCACACAAATCATCACACACAGTGCACAAAAGTCATCACCAACAAATCACACATGTTTAACCCCACTTATTACAAATCACATATTATTAACCAAATTCAGTCACCCCAAACACACGAATTGACTGCTATAGTATCAGTTCAAAAAATTGAGTCAAACCTCATTGTTGCAACAAATGCTGCACAGGTCATCACTTACTTGCATAGAGGTCATCACAAACAAAATGTGACAGATTTAATATACCTATTCACAAAACTAGTACTTGGTTTCCCTAAGAGGATGATTTAATTATTGTGTCACACCACATTCAAAAGGTCATGTCAAAGGCACAGATAGATAAACTCCAAATATATGCTGTATGATGAATCAGATAACATATTAACATGGTCTACATCATTTTGACATATGCAAATTTGTACCACTTCAAACTCAAAAAATTGATCATGGAAGTCGCTACAGATGAACAAATAATTGAAAAAAGACAAATTTCATCAATGACTTTAACAATAAATCTTTATCACAGTTTCAAACTCAAAATATAATGACTTTAACAGTAAATCTTTATCACAGTTTAACTTTTACGTTTAGGCAGTGATAAGAAAAAAAAATGGTGTTTCAGCAATGTTGGTGATGAATGGATACAATAATAGTGGATATGGATGCACTAGTTATGTGTGTTGATAACCAATTAGTGGCTACTGGAGCTCTTATCTTAAACCCTAGTACAAAATATTACAATGATGATGTCACTACAGAGATATGAAAATGATCATATGATCTTTTTATTTTATTTTGTATTCTTTTCACAAGTTGACCCTTCAAAACTATAATGAGCAAATATTACAGAAAGAACCAAAACAATACAAAAACAAAGTGTCTACTAGGACATCTGTGATCATCTTGTGAAAGAGTTTGAGATGTTAGATGTTTCAACAAGGTATTTTTCTGCCAGAAAAAATGAAAAATTTGCTTCATAATTTGGGGATACTCTTCTATACATGTAATTTTTCTGGCAGTAATTTTCAACAAGGTATTTTCAACGTGTGTCTTGCAGGTCATATGCAGCGAAGCCAGAAAGAGAAAAACAACAGTAAATCTTTACAAATAAATTGTTCATATCCTGATGGCTGGTCAATCCATGAAGAACAATCACGACATCTAACAATTATCAAAACGCAACAAAACAAACCCTAACAAAACAAATAGAAAGAAAATCGTCATACCTACAATCTGCTACAAACCCGGTCCTGGTCCTTCGTAGAAGTGCGACCTTTGAACAATGGAGGAGATGCTTCGTCAGAACTCCCTTTCACTATGAAAACCGTTGCCGTTGTCGGTGACAATAGAACCTACAACTGCGACCACAAAAGGGGGTGAAATGAGAACTCATACCAGTTAGCGCGGGGGAGAAACGAAAGAAAGATCAAATTTTCGACCAAAAAACCATTCGCCATCTACACTGCATACCTTGCCGGTGGGAAGAAAAACGGCGACTGTGCGGAGAGAATACGCTTTTTGACTGAGTACGCGGGAGAAGGAGAAAACACAAACGGTTGAACTCCTCCGCAGCAAACGCCCTCCAAATCCGCAAACCCTAACCCTTTCAAGGTTTAGCCGCCACACAGATTTTGCTATCTTCCTTCGCCACAACAACCACTCCAGAAACCGATGCCCTTGCCGGTGACACTAGAACCTACAACTGCGACCACAATAAGGGGTGAAGTCAGAACCATACCAGTGAGCACGGGGAGAAGGAAACAATGTTAAAATTTTTTACCAATAAACCCTTCGCCATCTAAAATGCACACCCTGCTGGTGAGAAGAGCGTCTTCGTGCGGCGATTGTGCGGAGATTGTGCGGAGACTGAGTGCGCGGGAGAAGGAGCAAATAGAAATGTTCAACCCACTCTCCAAAAACTGATGCTGCCTAACCCACTATCCAAAACTACTGCTGACCCGATTATTCAAGCCCAAACCCACTCTCCGCTTTTGCCACGTCTCAAGTAAAATGTTTCAAAAAAATTAATTTTAATTTAAAAAATTAAATCCACCTGTGCATGCCATGTCATGGAGTCACTTATGGAGTCAATATAAGGGGTCAGCATATCATTTTCCTTTCTTAAATTATCATCTACTATCTCCAAATATCATTCAATAAATATAAATATAATAAAAAACGGTATAAAGAAGCAAAATGATAAATAATAAAAATGGTAAAAGTCTCTTCCTCTTTATACCAACGCGCTCCATTATCCCAAACACCACCAAAAACATTCTTACACACCTCATGTGCATCTCATGAACCCAAATTTCAAGTAGGTGATAACCAACATACAACCTACAAACATGTATAACTCCAACTAAAGTTTGAACAACAACCCATGAATTAAGGATGACAATGGAGTTGGACGGAGATGAGTTTCGTTATCCTATCTCATTTCTAGTAAATGAAAAAATTCATCCCCATATTCATATCCAAACACAACAGGTGTCAAGTTTTTTTCTCATCCCACCATATAACGAGTATATACTCGTACCCGTATCCATACTCGTTTTCTTACTGTTTCAATATTAATTAATTAATTTTTATAAAATAATAAACAATTATGGTAAAGAAAATATAATATTATTAAATATTCAATATTAAAATGAGCGTTGTTTCTTCCATATCAAATATTTAGAAATAAATTATATTATAATTATATATATTTTAAATTAAAATACCAAATAAAATTATATTACATTGGCGCCCATCGTAGAGACCAACAACTCCCCTTGTCCTCGACTGAGAGGCTTGTTCCAGTACACCCAATAAGTCTCACATCACTTAGGAGTCGATGCGTAAAATAACCTTAGACCGAAGACAAAAAGAAATAAATATTTTAATCTTAGTTAATGACTCACTTAGGCCAAAATAATTTCGTCCCTTGACCGTGGGAGTAACACTCTTATTTATAAGCAAGTCGGGTACAATTTTTGTAGATATACATAATCAAATATTCTCAAATAATTTAATCAAAAGATAATTAGTAAATAATAACAATAATATTTCCTAATCTGGTTTATATTCATCAAATGTAGATGAGATTTTTCGCCAAGATTCTCCTTTATATTCTCGAATATACTCCTCTCAATCTTAGCTTCCTATAGGGAGGTCGGTCCTAAGGTAACATCCTCACAAATCTTGAACCATCAACCAGCCACCATCAGTGGCGTCAGTCCTAGAGAGACATCTTTTTGGCTTTTTGCAATGACCTTAACTCTATGGAGACATGTTTCTGGATTCTTGTAATGACCTCGACTATGTGGAGACATGATTTCTGACTTGAATTTTGGCATGATTCCATGGTCTATTGAATACCTCGGTTTATTGGAGATCTTCTCCATCCGGGAATGCACAATTTCAAATTAGAATACCAAATAAAATTTCATAAGAACCAAAACATTTATTCCTCACATGATTCCATAGTTGATAAAATTAAAAAATATTTAAAAAAATATAAAATATAAATAAATATTCAAATTAAAAATTATTTTAAATGTCAATTTACTTAAATTTCTTAAATTCTAATGAAATCTCTTTTTAACATATTAATAAAAGTTATATTACATCACTTGATCAAAATCATACAAAGAACAAAGATTAAACTAATAATAATAAAATTTTAACATAAATTTTTCGCCTTTTAAACGTCAATATAAGTTGCATGGTGACAAAAAAGATTCATGGCGATTAAATTAAATAATTATATTGCAGTAAATAAAATTTATTTATAAAATTATAGTGATAAAATTACACATATGATAATGAGCTAGAAAGTAAAAATAATTATATAAAAAATATCAAAATAGTATTCTACATTATAAAAATAAACAATAAATAAAAATATTAAAAAAATTATCAAATGTGTGTTTTAGAAATAATTTGAGAGACCATTGAATAAAATCGTACAAATGAAAACAAAATGTATAATTAAAGTTATGATAAGATGAAAAATTACGGGTGACAAAACGGGTCAGTCCAACCCATTTTGGCCTGACCCATTTTTGGCCATTGAAAATGAACCTGTTTACACAGTACAAGCCAAAAAATGGAACCCGTCGCGTCTTGTGATGGGTTGACGGGCTAACGGGACAACCCATTTGGCTCGTCCTTTTTTTAAGAAAAAAATTGTTTTTTTAAAACTTGATTACCTACTAAATTATTGATTAGAAGAGAAAAGATAAAGAGGAGAACACTACTATAATATATAGAGATAAAAATCACATATTCATTCATGAAAATAAACTCTTAAGAACTTGGATTTCATTATTCATGTTAACTATTAATAAAAGTGAAGATGCAAAAAACAAAAAACATTGATACAGGCACGGGTCAACCAACGACCAACCTATCATGTAGTCCAACAGGCTGACGGGTCAAGTTAATACAGGCTAACAGGCTAAAATTCTTGACCTGAGCCAGCTTTTTCTCTATGGGATGACAAGCTAATCCGTTGGGCTCAACCCATTTTGCCATCCCTGTGAAAAAAACTTTAGAGATCCAAGAAAACTTTTCAAATATCAATTTACTCAATGATTGATATATAACGAAAATGGTTTTGATGAAATAAAAAAGTTCTTCAAATGAAACAAAAGAATAAAATAAAGAAGTTAAATTTTTTATATTACCTAATAAATGAAAGGTGTATACTATGGAACACTTACATTGATAGTGTTAAATATTCTCATGTGAAAAGAAAATATATAATAAATAGAAATATTAAAAAAGAGTAAAACTATTCAAATATGAGACATAAAAAATATTTAATTAACATACATCATTTGAACATAATTGCATAAAATTTGGGATAAGATGAAAAATATATTGGAGATAAGAATGAATTTCATGACGAACCAAATAATAAGAAATAAAAAAAAGAGAGTGTGTGTGTGTATATATATATATATATATATATATATATATATATATATATATATATTATGGTGGGAATGAGTATTATGGTGGGACAACGATATGGCAGGAATGAGTATTATGGTGGGTGTGGGAAGTAGGACGGAGCAGATATGTACATCTTCATCCCAATCCCCTTACCCAATTGAAAGAGTTGGGTATTCCCCATACACATACCTATACCCAGTCAATGTGGAGATTTTCCATCTAAATGAGAATGTGTTCGGGCAATACTTAGAAGGACAAGTTTATTTTCCATCTCTACCATTAAATATAAAAACCCTAAAAGGAAGAGAAAGGGAAAATGATAGCTGAGAAGAGAGGAAAAAAAAGGAAGGGGGGTGGTGGAAGACAGTGAGAGGTGAAGGAAAAAAAATAGAAAACTAGAGGAGTTTTATAGTTAGAAAATCCCTAACACAAAGCACCTTGCAATTGGTGTTAACGATATTATTGCTTCAAATATACATATAATTAAATTGTTTTAAATTTTAGTTCTTTTAAAATGTACTTTTTTTTTTCTTATTCTTTCATTATGCTATTCATATAATCAGTGGCGGATCTTCGGCCAATTTTAGAGGTACCAATTTTTTTGTTGAATTACTCTTTGGTCCATTTGTTCATCCAAAAATGTCAAGTTGGTCCTCTAATTTTTGTAGTCTTAATTTGGTCCCATTTTTTAAAAATTGATTCAATTTATTACTTTTCATTAAATTTCTTGAAGCGGAGCAACTATTTTTCATCAAAATTGACATTGGGATTATGTCAATTACACCAACCAAGTGAACCATCTATATTCACAACTTCAATTTTGAAAAAATAACCTTGATCCGATTCAAGAAATTTAACGAAAAGTGACCAAATTGCATAACTTTGTAAAAAATCGGAACCAAATTGAGACTAAAAAAGAAACTGGAGGATCCACTTGATATTTTTGAACAAAAATAGGAACCAAAAGAGTAATTCCAAAATTTGTATAGAAACTAGTAAAAACATTATATTTACTTTTTTTATGATAATAAAACATAATAAAATTATAATTATTGTTAATATTATAATTATAAAACTAAATATAAATAATTTTTACAATTTTACTATAATTCATTTTCATTTATAATGATTAAATTTAAAAAAATAGTCAAATAAGAAAATGTTAAATTAAACAAATTATCACTTAAAAGATAATATTGATAAAATAATTATTTTTATTTAAAAAATATTTAAAATGTAAACTTGAAAAATAAACGTGGACAAATTTTTTTTTCTTTTTATATATATATATAGATTTAGATGTATAAAACTTTTTTAAAATATCAAATATATAAAATATATTAAAAATATTAAATATTTAAAAAATATATTTAAAATTATATATTAAATTATTCATAAAGATTTGGCAGTGGGTATAATTGAGTCTTAAGCAGATATAATGATATTGAACTAATCAAATAATAATAATAATCAGATATCCGTTGTTGTCTAGTGGTTAGGATATCTGGCTTTTACCCAGGAGATTTGGGTTCAATTCTCGGCAACGGAAAAAAACATAATTAAAAAATTTGACATATTGATTTTGAATGAATTATTTTTTTATCAATTAGTTTTAAAAAAAAATTCATTTCTTTGTAAACTGTCATTCAACACTATTTAAATTGGATATTTGAACTTTGTTTAAAATTTATGAATGTTATGTATTGTATTTTATTTGAATTTACGATTAAAATATGTTGTTAAATATTTATTTATTTATTTTTTGTAAATATTCACGGATACCCGTAGATATCCTTGGATATTAAAAAATTATGCAGATACCCGCATAACGGATACCCGACAGGTATGAGTACGGGACATAGTAGATTTTATCCAGCGGGTAGGGTACGAGGGAGCTACTATCCATACCCTACCTGCCCCGTTGACATCCCTAGGCATGATAGACATGATCTAACCTTACATGACTTGGACCTAATTTGATTTGACCTCTTGATTTGGGCCAAGTTGACCTAATCTCAATTTAACCCAATCTAACCTTGGTCCAATCCGACTCGAGATGGCCTTGGCCGAACTCTTTAATCGATGTGGATCTAACCTAGGTGTGTCCATCTCAGTTCGACCTAACTTGGATTGATCTTGACATGGCCTAACCCAAGCTTGATTTAACTCGCCTTAAACCTAACTTGACTTCTTTCAGTCCAACTTGACTCAACTTAGATTAGTGATAATGTCCATTTATACCTCCTTTTATGTCTTTAATGTCATGAATAAATAAACTCTTTCCAAGCTTTTATCTTGTTATATTCTCAAATTTAGTGTGTTTTGTTTTGTGTTTTAGTTGTTTTATGTTTGTTTTGCCTATAATCTCTCTTTTAAGTGTGTTAAATAAGTTAATAGAAAACATTTGTGGTGGAGAAAAACAAGAAAAAACTCATGGGAGCATGATTTGACAAGAAAATATTGATTTTGAAGCAAATACCCGCGTTAGGCACCACTGGAATCACGCCTAGTGCTTCAAGTACATAATGCTGTCAAACTGCCCAAGGCCGAGTGGTGGAAAATTGGAGCTAAGAGCCACATGTAAGACTCGAAAAATTTAAATAAATAAATAAATAATTGTTTAATAAATGTGGGTAGTGGGAACCTTTATGTCATTTAATTGGGGTTTATGACGTGGAATGGTACTAGCTTAAGTGGTTGAGAGTACTTAGTTATGTGAAAAGGACTTGGGTTTGAGTCCTTTGTATGTTATTTTAATAGTTTATTAATTTTAATGATATGCTTAATCATGATGAGTGATTATAAATTCCTAGATGTATAGGAATTATCACGAAACATTAATTGGTTGAATGATTGTGCATTGATTTGACAATGGTGTGATTATGTATAGAAAACCCTAGTCATCTAAAAGAGTAGTTGGAAGGGCTGGAAAATCATCATAAAATAGTAATTGAATGATCATTAAGCTCCTTGTTAATGCAAAATTCATTTTAATCATTAAGGCAATTAAAAATTAGAGTGGGAGGTGAGAATAATAGTGAGTTAAAGGTGAGGTGAGTTAAGAGGGTATTTGGAAGCCATTGGACGTGAAAAAGTTGGAGATGCCAAGGAGTGGGATTTTGCTATCATCAAGGATCATAAGCTTTACAAATTGGAAGCGAGAAAACTAGGTTATGGGAGCTTCTTTATGTGTATAATTGTTTTATGATGTTTGCATAGTATAATGCATGCCTGTGGTGCCTTGGTATGATCAAAACCTTCTCTGCTTTCACGTTTCTTGATTTTTTCTTGAAACTGCAAGGTTTGCCACGCGATGCATGAATTATGTGTTTTTTCTAGGTTTTTGTGATGAACCGTTGGCGGCAAGGGTGACTTCGCCAGGAGACGTGAACAATGTGCAATTGTGCTATTTTTTGTACCTTTTACGCAACAGGAACCTCCGAGCGTGGTTTCCTACCTCCAGGCGCTAGGTCTTTGATGTTGTTTCGCTGGGTGGCAAGATCTAGTCACTAGGCGACTCCAATTTTTCTAGTATGCGTAGTTTTCGTAAAATTGGGTTTTTTGATTCGTTAACCATCTGATTTGTGTGAAATTTTGACAAGTGATCCATAGCATATTTTTCTTTACTTTGGACGGTGGAGATTTGAATTGGATGTTTGTAGCTAGAGATATACGTCACTCATGATGAGTTGTTTGAATTCCCTAAGAGTATGACTAGTAATGGATGTTTAAGTGCTGATATGGCCTTGATAGGTGAATGTATATGATAAGTCATTATTTTCCCTTATTCCATTGCCTTTTGTGTGCCATTCTTGAGGGTTGTTTAGTGCTTAATTGTCTTTTGTTAGTGCATTTTCTTCAATTAGGCTTCATTGGGCCATTATTCCAAATTTTGAGTAATTTGACATTAATTGGTCTAATTATTGTTTTTAATTGTTTTTAGGTATTATGTGGAGCAAATTTTGGAGCTTGGACATTTATCATAAGGTCAAGAAAGAGTTACCACATGATTTCCACATCATTGCCACGCTTGCGCCATGTCAGTCAGTCTATCCACGTCATTGGGCTAGCATTTTCAGCCCATAGTGGCATTTTTATAATTTTGAGTGGCAAAATGACAATTTTGTAAATATGTTGGTTTGTAGTGATGTGACCACAAAAATTTAGGTCTTGTAGGTGTGGCAGCCGCATCTTCATCTTCTCCACCCTCTATTTTTACATTTTGAGAGCTTTGTATGGTTACCCATGGAGGTGCCACCTAAATTTTGATGTTTTAGCACAATTTTCTTCTATTTTTGTGCATTATTGAAAGCACCCATTGTGGATTTTACGTTTTTTGCACGTTTGGAAGCTTGGGCAGTTTCGTTTTAACATTGGGACCTTATTGAATCCATGTTTCATCTTCTATTCAGGATTTGATAAGTTGCTTTGTTATTGTTTGACACTTTTTGCACCATCTTACGTTTTCGTCACTGTTTTCCTATCATTCAATGGTTGTATTCCGTTTAGGGTTGAGCTTTGGTTCGCAATCCATGGAACACTAATTTAATGTGTTGATTCCTTGTAGATAATGAATTGAAACCTTGAGGTTACTATTTCAAATGGTAGAGTTTATCTTACTCTTCATTTAGATTTTTTTTTGTGCTTAATGGATGAAGCATTCTGTTTAAGCTTATTTTGCAGAATGGGTCATTTCGTTTTGGGGCTATTATCATGCTTAATGATGCCATTACAGATGAATGAATGAGTGTTTTGGTTAATTGCATGTTGAATTTCAGTTCTAATCTTCGCTTAGTTGATTATTTCAGGAGTTCAATAGAGTAATGATAGCTAATTAATTTTGTGACTTGTGATTGGAAGATTTCCATTCGAATAAGGGAATCAACACTGTTTTCATTACTGTTTTATCAAATTTTCATTACTGTTTTATTGTTTTGTTCAGTGCTACCATTGTAGTGTTGTGTTTCAGTGAGTGTGTGTTGATGTTAGAGTCATTGTAGTGGTGTTTAGTAGTTTTTATAGTGAAAAAAATTGTGTATGTTTTTAGCAAAACTTCAAACAGCAATAACATTTGCTCTAGTTATCGAAATAGGACACATTTTATATCGATTTGGGGTAGAATTTAATTTTTTTTGCAATGTCTACTACAACATGTGGAACAACAACTTTTGATAAGGAAGTACTAACTACAGGAACTTGTACTCTAACTTCCTTAATCTCCATATTTCGTGAAGATTCACTCCCACTGGTTTCATCATTCTTACTGAACCGAGCATTTCTAGTTTCAACGATTCTTGTACTATGGGTAGGACAATAAAACATATACCATTTTGATTTTTCTGGATAACTAATGAAATATCCACTGATTGTTCTTTCATCTAGTTTCTTTTCTTGCGAATTGTATATTCTTACTTCTACATGATAGCCCCAAACATGTAGGTGTCAAACTACGTTTCCTACTCGTCCACAACTCAAAAAGAGTCTTTGGAATAGCTTTACTATGAACCATGTTCAAAAAATACATGACAGTCTTTAAAGCACACATTCACAATGATACATGTAAACATGAATTACTTAACATACTCCTAACCATATCCATTAAGGTTCGACTACGCCTTTCTGATACAACATTTTGTTATGGTGTGCTTGACATTGTGTATTGAGCACAAATACCAAGTTTCTCAAGGAACTTAGCGAACGTCCCAGGGTGTTGTCCACTTTTATCATATCTTTCATAATACTCACCACCTCTACCAGATCTTATGATTTTCACTTTTCTGTCTAATTGTCTTTCCACTTCATTTATGTAAACTTCCAAGGCATTCACTGATTGGGATTTCTCATGCAGTAGATAGACATGTCCATAACACGAAAAATTATCAATAAAGGTGATGAAATACTTCCCTTTATTAAAAGAATTTATATCAAATGACCACATATATCGGTGTGTATGATTTCAAGAAGCCGAGTGCTTCTCGTGGCTCCTTTCTTTATATGTTTTGTTTGTTTGCCTTTAATACAATCCACACACACGTTCATATTAGTAAAATCTAAATCCGGAAGGATTTCATTCTTTACTAATCTTTGCATTCTTTCTTTGAAAATATGTTCCAAACGCTTATCTCATAAGTAAGAAGATCGTTCATCCACTAAACTACGTTTAGTGCCAACATTGTGATGCAAGGTCATAAGAGTTTCAGCATATAAATTATCCTAATTCAATTTATATAAATCATCATAAAATGTACCAGATCCAATCATAAAAATACGCTTAAACAAATCGAAACAACCATTCCCAAACTTAAAAAAATATCCAACAACATCAAGTTTAGACAAAGAAATTAAATTCCTAGTGATATTAGGTACATAAAAGGTATCTATAAGGTCTAAGTGATATCCAGTGTCAAGGATTAGGCGATAAGTCCTGATTGCTTCCACTAGAACTTTCTTTTTATTGCCTATGAAGACGAACTTCTCATTTGGGTTTATGGTTCGGGTTGTAAGAAATACCTACATCACATTAGAAACATGAGTCATACATCTAGAATCAATCCACCACATATTATGGAGAACTTCAGTTAAGTTTATTTAAAAACATAAGCATTATGCTCACCTTTCTTTTCGAACCAAGCTCTACGCTTTATGCAGTCCTTATGGAAATGTCCAGATTTCCCGCATAAATGACATTTGTCATTTTTCTTCTGGATTTTTGTTGAGGACTCATCAATTTTCAATGGTCCTTTACCCTTTCCATGTTTCTTGGCAACTTTCTTTCCAGCTCCTTGATTCTTCACATATTGAATAGAATGGTTTCCTAAGTTCTTCAGTCGGGTCTCCTCCTTGTTAGTTTTGAAATGATGAGTTTAGCCAAGAAGGGGGGGGTGAATTGGCTTTATAAAACTGTCTCAAAATCTTAAACTCTTTTTCAATTGAATCTAATGGACTGGAAAGTTTGGATGTAAATGCAGCAGACCAGTACACTTTCATTCGATTAAAATATAAAACAGCAGACTAAATTGTTCTTGATGCTATGAAACAGTCGATTAAAAATACAAATCAGTCGGCTAAAATACGGGAGAATTATGCCGAATGCAGAATTCCCGAATTCAACTCAAACAATAATCTTTTACATATAAGACATGTTCCAATCAGTATTTATAACAAGTATAAAGCCTCAGATTACACAAGAACGCATTAAATCATATCAAAGATCAAATTGCTTGGTTTTCTTGAGTTTTTAAAGAGTTTCAAAGAGAGGGAGATGAGGGAAAGAAGAATGCACAACTGTTTTTATATTGATTCACTCAATCACAAAGCTACATCTAGTTTTCCAGGAGAACCTGAGCCTGTTTTCCACTATATTCAAAAGTTTTACAGATCAAACACCAAGATTACACTTTTGAACACAAAGCACACAAGATTTTTGACTCACAAAAATCTAGAACCACAACCTACAAGAATCACACTTGCAGACCTGAAATCACATCAAGCAAACCATCCAGAGGCACAAGATGGTGGTTGTCCCTAGCATACCATACATGTGTTCTTCAAGCTACTCACAAGCCAAAATGCCTCCAAGATCAACCAAGATCTTCAAACACGAGTTGCATATGTGTATTGCAAAGAGAGAACGCTTCCCAGAGATGAATGACACGATTTCATTCAGAAAAACTCTGATTCGCATCTCTGCTCGCGAAAACACAGCTTATATAGTCTGGTTTAGTGAAAACAGTGGATTGAATTTTCCGTACAATCAGCTGATTTCACCTGACTTAAGTGAAATCAGTCGATTGAAAAATAATTCAACTGATTGAATGCATTCATACGAGAAACTATATACAACAAGCCTTTTAACCTGTTAAAACCCATTTTAACAGATTAAAAGAGACACACTAAGGCACACAAGACATCTAACCTATGTCATATAGCCTATCAACAATGTATAACACTAACACATTACATTTAACATATTATATACAGATTTAACAAACTAAAACTTAATCTTCAAGAGGATCTTCATCAATCTTCATCAAACACTTAAGATCTTCATGCACATGGCTTTATCAATTTTTTGCTTCAAGCTTACTTGTGCCAACACTCCTGAACTAGCATATTGTGCAATTCATGCACATTCCACTTGTCTTTCATGGTATTGTAGTTCATTTGGAACAGACCATACTCACACGGTAATGAGTTTAGAATGAATTGCATGAGGAAACCTTCATCTATTGCCATTACTAGAGACTTAAGTCTTGTTGTGATATTTTTTATCTCAATCATATGTCTGTGCATAGTACGCGAATCGTCAAACTTCATGGTTGTCAAAGTACTCATCAGTGTCCCAGCGAGAGATTTATCAGCAGTTTGGGAGCGCTCTTTCACAAATTTCATAAATTCTTTTGTGTTATCACTTTTGGGAAGAGCTGACTTAATATTGCTTGCTATGCTCATTCTTATAAACATTAAGCTAAGTTTGTTTGACCTTTCCCAAGCTTTGTAATGGGCTTTCTCTTCATTGCTATTGGCATCCGTGATAGCAGTCGGCTTTTCAACTTGAAAAGCTAGATCAAGATCCAACACACCTATGTGAAATTGGACTTGTTCACTCCAATCAGGGAAATTTAACCCATTAAAGACGGGAATAGACGCAATGTGCGAGTGTAAAGATATCGGAGTAGAGACTGCAATTAAAACATGCCTAACATTAATGCCTTGAGCCATAAAACTAAACCCTAAACCCTAAACCCTAAACCCTAAACATACCATACATAGCATTTTCATAATTTTTAATTCAAACAAATGGATGTCTTTAAACGTAATTTAATAAAACCTATTAATTGATTCGGCCAATTAAATTAAATCAACAAACTCATGCATCCATTTAATTATACAAACTCGTTAATGCAGCAGATTATGAACATACATAAGTGCCTTTTGTTTATTTGAAACCTTATTTATTAGTGAAAAAAAGTCATTAATTCAATTCCAACTAGAATTGACACTAATAACAGGTGCAGGTAATTCGTAAGCATTCAAATAAATGTTTTTTAATACATTCACGCACCACGAGACGAGATGCTTTTTAATTCATAACAAAACATTCAATATCAAATAAGATTAAAGCACAATGAGATGCATTTATTCAATGGCATCGAAATTCAATTCTCGTTCAATCTTCACCCAGTGACAATTTTCTCAATGCAATTTCACGGATGCAATTAAAATTATGTCATTCGCATTCGATCTTTGAAGCAGCGGAAAAAATAAAAACCCTTAAAACCTATAATTAGGGTTTATAATTTTAAAAATTCCCTAAATTCATAATTAGGGTTTATCTAATTAGGAAAAAACATCATAAAGGAGAAACATCACATAACAGGAGAATCATAAATCCTATAATAGGTGCTTTGATACCATATGTAAAACAATTAAGGATCTTTAAGATTTAGGATTCTAACAATAAAAAATAATAGAGCACTAACCTTAATCCATAAGAGATAATGTGAATATATGTTCTTCTATATTGTTGCATGTGACATCAATTGTCTTGTGGTGGAGACCAAGTGGGTCGAGTCACAATCGAATCGTGGCGCTTGGGTTGTTACACTCTTAAGTAAAAAGAGTTGTGCCCTAACTAATAGCTATAGCTTTTGCCTTAGTGGTAAGCGCTCAATCCTAACAATTGGTATCAAAGCCAAGGTCACAAGTTCGATTGCTGAGGGGGAGATTGTTGCATGTGGCATCAATATTGTCCCGTGAGGGTACCAAGTGGGCTAAGTCACAATCCAAATGGGATTCCTTGTACGATAATTGTTGAGGGAAAGATTGTTGCATGTGGCATCAATTGTCCCGTGACGGAGACTAAGTGGGTCGAGTTACAATCAAATCGTGGCGCTTGAGCTAAGTTACACTCTTAAGTAAAAAGAGTTACACCCTGATTAATAGTTATAGCTTTTGGCCTAGTGGTCTTTGCCTTTCTTTTCTCTTCTCACAATGGGTTACTGTGAAAAGAACCTTATGGCCAGAAAGAGAACCCCAATCCCTTTTATAAACCAACGTCTATCAAGTTGCCTTTCTTTTCTTTTATTATCACTTCCCATAATAAAAACCAATAGGTCTTTAAATTTTATTAAATCACAATTGGGCCATCATAATATTTCAACAAATGAGTCACTAATAGAATTAATTCGTCAATTAATTTTAACATTCAAGCCAACAATATTCTTAAAGTTATGGTTGCAAAACAGTTACATTTAATATATGTTCATGCGGAAACAAATAAGAGATGTTAGGGAAAACAAGTAATGCCTTACCTCAATAATTGACCTCTCAAGTTGGCTACTTCTTGACTTATACATGTCGCCTCCTAATGTAGGCGGTTTGGACCCTTAAGGGGTTACCTGCGGAGAGGGCTCCGACGATCAAGTCAATAAGGACTCTCAAAAGTTAAATCTCAAATTAGGGAATTAATGAAAGCGTACCTCTTAATTGTTGGGGTCCACATGTATTTATAGAGTCATTAAATGTGTCTGCACCTTCCTATGGGTTGGGTCCCTATTGAGTCATTTTGAGCTAATATCTAGATTTTCTATGGGCCTGGGCTGAGCCCCAATTCTGAGTGTTTGTGAGAGGCTTGAGTTCAAAGTTAATGGTCTCATGTTATAATGTGACATTTTATAGTAGGCGGTCTACGCCGCTATGTAACCTTGTTTAATCGATTATCCATCTACTGTTTTTATCTGGGACTATAGGTAGGCGACTTTAACCGTATAGTTATCCAAGTCCGGCTAGGTATAGTACACTATATATATTTGTATAATGTTCTTTTTTGGAGAAAACTTATGATAAAATTATGATTATCTTGACAACTTACTAAACTTAAGCACATTTTAAATTTTATATCCACTCAGAGTTGAAACTCTTGAAACATTCTTATAGCATATATGGTCATGGCAAAAACATGGTATTGGTAAAACTGTAAAATCTTCTATGGAAAGGTGTTTTAACATATCTTAATTAAAAAAAAATCCACCTTGTATGGTGTAGATTTGAAATATACTCAGTTTATTCTAATTTTTAAGTTGAAGATGTAATCACCTATAAGCAAAAATGTTTAATTATTTATTGTTTAAACTTTCTAAGCCTTTCTCGCCTGAAATCTTCGAACCTCTATTTTGTTCTTCATTTGGAAAATTTACATGAATCTTTGTATTCTCAATCCAAATTTTATCCAATATTTCAAGTTCAGTTGTGTTTCTTACGTAAAATAATCTCACGAAATCAAATTTGTGCGTCCTCTTTTCTACTCCACCTCTTCAAGATCTTTTATCGTATTCTCTTTAATTGATTAGTCAATTTTATTGCAGAAGCCTTGCATGTACTGTTTTATATACGATCAATATATATATATATAAATATATATATATATATATATATATATATATATATATATATATATATATATGCATCATGTTGTTGCATGCATGCATTAATACAGATTCATGCATCAGATGAAGTGAGACCGAGTTGGGTGAGATGATGATGCATATCTTGAGGGTGAACATCAAGGTTTGGTCGTTCAGGCTGAATCCAACGTCCATCATTGGTCCTGATCATGCCCTTGTTCGCAGCTTGTCTCCAATTTGGTGGAATCATGTGATGGTCTTTCAAGAAATCACATCCTTTATTCACTAGAGCAGGATCTCTACCACTCGCCAGCACGAATCTTTCACCCTTTCCATGGTATCTGCGCATCATCAACCATACAAAATGTCTTATGCCACAACAATAATTAATTGATTTTTCTTTCCACATCTTTATTACTACCCAAACCAATTCTTGGTAGTGATTGATTTCATACATAACAAACAATTTTCATTACTTTTGTTCAAAACAACTTCACAACTCTCATTGATTTCAACATAGTTATTGTTCTACTTAATAGAATTTATTCATTTATTTTACTACATCATTATCTAGAGGTTTATCTAATAATACCTTTCTTCAAATAATATGTGAAAAATCTATCATTTACACCTCATTTATTATCTCTCTTTAACCACTTTAGTTCTTTTTTCAAGCTTTAATTATACTTTGAATTTCTAAAATACTAAAAACGCATATGACCCACTCTTAAGTAGACATACGATCTTTTAAAATGTTTATAATGCCAAAAGACATGTTACTTATTAATGTCACTATGATAAAAAAAAAGTTATATGTTTTCGATGTACTTATTAATGTCACTATGATAAAACAAAAGTTATATGTTGTTGATGGGTCTATTGAGAGGAGTTTTATTGGGAAGATATAATACTAATGAGACTTGAGTTCAAATCATATAAGGAATTAACACTGCTTCTAATCCAAACTTAAGGTAATGAGTTTATGAGTTTTCATCGTTATATTGGGTTCAACTTTTTTCATATTTATCAATATGAGACTTGGACTCACTTAGATTCTCAACAATCCCAGGACAAATCTCTTCCACATTAGTACAGTTCCCATCAAGTGGAAGTATTTTCAACCATGAACATCCATTTGTCATTCATCTTAATGGGACACACAAATAAGACCTAAGTCAAGTTCACATAAGATATTAACAAAACTTTCAAACCAAAACTTTAAGATAATGAATTGTAGATTTTCATCATTTTATCGTGGTTAACTTTCTCCTATCTAATCGATGTGAAACTTAAATTTACACTTAAATTAATTTAACGGTTGGAGTAATATATTAATAAGTACATAAATTTATACCCCACCATTTACAACTTTTTTTTTGAACAATTTAATTTAATATTTTATGAATATTTAGAGTTGTTAGAAGGTTGTTTAGCAAAAACAGAAGTTCATGGTCAACATAATTTTTCCAATGTTTTGTTTTTTCACGATCATTTGATATGCTCGATGGCTGTAAGAATACATATGGTTTCTTAGGTTTGACCAAAGAACTATTACTAGCAATGTAAACACGAAATTAACAAATTATACCGAGCTTCCAAGAAAGCAGAGAAAAAAAAAACTCTTGACGTGCCAATCCCTAGGACTAGTATTTTGTCTTTGCTAGTATATTCAATATGGCTTCAACTTCTCCAATAATGAAATTCATGCATGTCAATGCCACTAGCTAGTAATTTATGATGCATATATGGTCCCATTCTTATCTTCCATATATCTATTTTATTACCATATTACATATCTATATGAAGACCAACAAAAATGTTCAAGTGATGCATCACTAATTAATTCAAATATTGATCGAGTCCCTGTATAATACCAATCTGTCCCTTTTCCTCAACGGAATCACTATTTAAATACTTGTCACTGGCATTATATTAGGTTGCTCATATCATCATTATCATCAGTTATTGCTTCTTAAAATAATCAATGCCCACTAAAATCTATCCCTATCTCACCTAATAGCGACATAAGTTACAACTAATATATTATGTTATTTATTCTTCTTCACAAAACGTGCTATATCATACTATACCATTGCCAATTATACCTTCTCTCACAACCGACAAGTTTTGAATACAAATATTTTCAATTGACTATTTTGTTCTGAATTGATCTATCAATTTTTGAGTGTGAAATTAAAATTTTTATATTTTATACTTTATACTTTTTGGTTAAATATGTTTAGTTCATGGAGTGAAAATTAAATTTGTTCTTTTTTCGAACTTTGATCTTTAACTCTAAAAATAATAGATATAATTTTTTTAATTTTTTTATATGTTAAATGATATTTTAAACTAACTTTTAAGTTGGTTATATTGTTTAACACATTATAATTTAATATTAACTTAAAACACTCCTTGCCCCTAAAACAATTAGCCTCATTGAATTAAAAAGATTTAAAACAAAAATATATAAAAATATATATATATATATATATATATATATATATATATATATATATATAAATTTTAATTTTGCATATATATAAATTAATGGACTACAAACATATATAACTGTTAATATTTTATTTTGATTTTAATTTGTTAATAAAATAAATTAATTCAATTAATCGATTTGAAAAAAATAACATGTAAGTGATAGGGCAACACAAAATTACACTGATTATATTCCAAAAAAATATTGGTATTTAACACTACCTCATTAATATTTACTTTATCCTTTCTTTGAAAATATAAAATTTAACTTTTTGTTAAAACTATTTTAACTTTTTAAGAATTTTCAAATGATTGTGTCGAATAATATTTTCCCATTCCAAATCATTTATAATCAATCAAAAACTCATAAATAAACTACCATGATTAAGAAAATATGCAACACATAACACATAAAAGAACATAACCCGTTGCAGATTACATATGCAACAAGACTTGCACGATTTATTCTACCCTTGAAGGGTGGTTGGTTCAGGAAAACAGCAAAGCAAACATGTATGTACGTACACATACACAAAGATTCATGCAGAAAAGGGTAAAAGAAATGAAAGTGGTTGAAAGATGAAACTGACCCGTCCAGAAGATGCAGAAGAGCTTCCAAGTTATGGGCACAGACTGCATCAGCATTGGGATTCAGAAACGGCGATTTCCGGTGGTCCAGCGCCAGCTCCACCCCGACGTGCGAGTAGCTCCACGGCAGCCCCTCAGCCACCTTCATCACCGCCGCGGGTAAGTGCTCGTTAAACAAAACTCCGGGAGCCTTGGGCACCACGTCATGCACGTTCACCACCCTCAACACCTTCACCCCCAGTCTCTCCAACCTCTCCTTAAACCTCACGTTCCCCACCCGCGGCCCCGAAAACGACATCACTGTAACCGCCACACCTCTACTATCCCTCATAACATTCACTCCCGTCTCCACAATATCATACGCGCTCAAAATCGCCAACGCACTCCCCAAACTATGTCCTGTTATTGTAATGCTCACTTCCTCGTCGCTATAAATCTCCAGCAATCTCTTCACCTCCGTCAAAACCTGTTCCCGCGCGGAGAACTTGCAGTAACCGCAACTCTCTTCTTTATCCGTGTAAAGATCTAGAAACCCTGACTCCACCTTCACCGTCTCATCGGGACACGGGATCCCGTTTGAGGAGATCGGTTTGAGGAAATCCATGAGGTCCGCCACCCACTCCAGGCACGTGACGGTGCCGCGCCACGCGATCACGATGTCTCGTCGGCCTAGACGGGTGGTCATGGCGTTGTCAGAAACGGCGACGTACCCCGCCCAATTGGCGTGCTTGCTCCACATCTTAGACCAGCGCGAGTGCTTGAAGAAGTTGGGGAGGTTGATGTTAGCCGTTGCGTAGAGGTAGCGCGTGACGGTGTAGCCGACGCGGGGCATTTCGAGGGAGGAGAAGAAGTTGTGGGCCGTGAACCTGCAGCTGCCGCAGTACTTGGAAAAGGGGTCGAAGTCGAAGGCGTCGTAACAGGCCTGGGCCATCTCGCCGTAGCGGATCATTTCCATCCGCATGAGCGGGTCCATGGGCTCCAGAAGCCCGGCCCAGTTGTCCTCTCCTTGGATTTGGCGCCAGGCTTCAGGGAGGCGCTTCAGGTGTTCCTCTAGCTTTGGTTTGTAGTTGTGGGTATGCGTTGTTGCTTCCTCGTGTTCTTGCTCTCTCACGGTGGAGGTTGAGGAGTTCTCACGTGTGCCTAGTTTGATTGAGTTTTGGGTTCGTGTGAGAGGTGTATTCAATTTGGAGTAGGGTAATGAGAAGGTAAGTTGGCGCGTTTTTGGGAAGGGAAAGAACATGTTTGAGATTGAAGGAGCAGCCATGGCCATGTTGTTGGGGAAGACGCCTTCTTCTATAGACAAAGGAAAATTATACCTTCTTCCTACATTTATATAAACTATTCATACCCTAAAAATATTTTCAATAAAATAATAATAATAATAATATAATAGGTGTGTACAACCTGGTGGATTTGGAATCGCATTGGAGTGTGTTTTATTCTTAATTAATTTGCATTGACGATATTATTTTTGTTTTTTTTTTCTAATTTACTGATCTGTGTCATTCATATACCGGTAAGTCATTTAATGGAAATGGAAATGGGAAATAACTTCTCAACAACACGAGACTACTATATTCACGACCTTCAAATCTATCTTCTAAATAATTTTAAATTAACAAGTGGAGGATTGATTAGGTTTAGAAATGGAGAGCAGTCACGAACTTTAAGCATTGATAAAAGAATTTTCACTTCAATCAAGAAAATTCAGAAGAAAAAAACAAAAATAAGTTTTTATCATCTAAAAAGAGTTCATCTAAAAAAACATAAAATATTATTAACAAATAAGTCAATATTTTACCCAACTCATCACTTAACAAATAAAGCCAATATTTATCCAAGTATTTATATTAAATCTAGTATTATATCAGGACTTAAAACTACTACACTCACAATTAATTAATTTTGATAATTTATCTAAGAAGCCAATCAATTAAATATGGACAATTATCCCAATTTCTGAGAGTTGACTTTAAACTTCCTTGGAAGTATCATAACGCTTTCTTTAAAGTTCTCAAGACTTTTATCTAGAGTTGTCAAAATAGGTAACTCGGCTCTGACTGACTTATTACGGGTTGATCACTTAGTCAGTCAATCCAACCTGACTCACTTATTAGCGAGTCAAAAAAATTCGAACTCGGTTCGGTCCACCACGGATTAGTAAGTTAGAGTTGGCTCACAGACTTACTTAATTAAAAAAATAATTTTTTTAATTTTTTTTTGTTAAAACTAAATTATAATTCTAATTAGAATCTAAATAAACTTTAATATAATCCAAATACAAACTAAAATCACAAAAATACAAATTATCTATGTGTTGCCTAAAAATATAACTTAGCATGACCCAAATGCAAAGCCCAACTTAACAGAAAATACTTGTGTGACCCTTTATTTAGCCAACCCGGCTCACCACGGGTTTAACCCGGGTGAACCGGGTCAAAAATCAACCCGTATTAAAATTTGTAAAAATATTTCAACCCAACTCAGTCTGAACCTGTGGTGAGCTGAATTGGCTCGCGGGTTCCAACCTATTTAGATAGCTCTACTTTTATCTTAATCTATCATCTAATTAATCAAAAATTTTATCACTTAATTCATCCTAATGTTTCGCATGTGCCATACGTTTTTTTTAAAGAAACAACTTTAGAAATAAAAAAACAACCTTGAGCATGAGCATTACATTATTGAAGTAACTAAATTTGTCACTAATAAACCCATATATACACATCATTCCCTTTTACATTATTTTTTCAATACAAACAACTCCAACAATTAAATGTACAAGGATAATGGTAGGTTTACAAACTTACACTTATTTGACATGCTTTTTAAAAGAATAAAATAAAACTAATGTGTTAAACGAATGTACAAATGCTTCACTGTAATTTTTTCCAATATATATGGAGCAATTGTCCAAAGTTGCTTCAAGTATATCTTGCAAAAAACTTTACATCATTATATTTATTAATTATTTATTTATTTAATTTATAAATTAATGGTTTTTTAAAATTTAAGATTCTTTTACATTATTATTACATAATATTTTTTTATCGCAATACTTAATTTGAAAAAATTAAACATAATATAACTCGCGCAATACAAAACATATTAAAATAATAACCAATTTTGTTGATTATAGTTTTCGAAACATTTTTTAACATGTTCCACCATATTTATTTGGAGTTGATGATATCTCAAATCATGAACTTTTCTTCTAGGCATGTATGGTTCGAGATATATATGTTAATTGTTGACACGGTGTTGATGGAATCCAATTGAAGGTGTACAAACTTAGTGGTATCGTTCATATTGAAGAATCGCAGAAAAATAATTTAATATCGGTTAAAAAGAGTTTTTTATACTTGTTCTGGAACCTGTATAAGAAGCAGGAGTATAGAAAGTAGTTATTCCTCTATATCAGTTTCAGAATAGGTAGAAAAGGTCTCATTTTTATACTAGTTTCAAAATTGGTATAGAACTCTACTTGGAATGATACAATTTTTGTATATATAAGTCACTTTTATACTAGTTATGGTCAAAATTAGTATAAAAGTGGTTAATTCTACGCTGGTTATAGCTCCAACAAATATAGAAAAGTGCCGAGTATTTAAAAGAAAAAAACATCACTTTTATACCGATTCTGAGCGATATAAAAGTGGTTAGTTCTATATTAGTTATAGCCAAATTGGTGTGGAACTTTGTGTTTTTTTTTTTAAATAATAATTTTGTTTTTTCCCCTTACTACAAATAAAAACCTGTATATAATTTTCCAGAACAGCTAGACAATATGTATTTTTATTCAAAGCCAAACAATATTTCATCAATCTAGTATTTACATGAAATTCGTGAAATACAATCCTATCTTCTTCTTTTTTCTATCCTAACCTAACCTAATAACTATACATACAATATTTACATGAAAACTCATAAATTACCTAACATCGTCTTTTATAAACACTTGAAAGAAACAAAGTTCACTACTCACAAACTTCGTTTAAGCCTTTATTTTTCAATGGAGACACGTGAAAATTTATGCAAAGAAAAGTTTGAGTCAACAATCTTTTAGCGACAAATACTTATATGTGAGTTAAAAATTGTACATCTTACCACATTCCATAAGTCAATAATGTTTATGGATACGATTGTATGCATGTAACTCATCACATAATATGCACATTCTTAACTCCCCGGGTGACACAAGCACTACAAGTTAAATTCATAGAATATCATAAACTTAATAATTATATTTCAATTATCTAAAGATTAACTACTTAGAGTTTGTGCATTGAACTGCAACTTCTTTCTAGAGGTGATATATGTTTCCTTCAACCTCGAATAAGCCTTAATCACTATGCAAAAGTTAATGTAAACCGTCTTTATGCCTAGTATGGAACTTAGTAAATTCAAATTATATAACACAACAAATAAGTTAAAACATAACTTACGATTCTAGTGTATTTTTAATTGTCAAATGTAGGTGACTTTTGTAATGAACACAAGAGAACCATAAGACTCTGCTGAGAAAGAATTATTAGCAATTACCAATGACCCCTGCAGATTCAAATAATATTAGATATAATTAAGTTTTACATAAAAATTTTTTGGTCATTCAAACAATTAACACATGGGCAATAGAATCTTCCGTTATTGTCTGAAACATTCATCTTTACAATTTCAAGAAATTGTTATACTCCACTCTCATTCATTTTTTATGCGTATAAAATTTATTCAACTTTGATCCATTGTTATTGGTAAAAACCAACACCTCTGCATTTTGGTGGAGCTAAAAAAAGTCAAACACGCAGTACAAACTATGAACTCAACCTTACCACCAAACCACAACACAAACAATTAATCTGTCAACATAACTATTCTATGTTGCTAAACAATTACATATATATGTTGCTAGAAATTATTTGGTGATTTTGATAACCACCCAAAATCCAAAACCATCTAATTAGTCTACATATGTGTTTCTCTTATAATTTCAATATAAGAGAACTACGCCGACCATTTTCTATCTAGATGAAGTGTCTTTTGCCAAATTTGGTATCATAAGTAGTTACAAGACACATTTCAAAATTATTCATGCGATTCATGAATGACAAAATTGGAAGTGATCAAAGTGGTGACAAATAAGTTATACTTCGATAACTTATTAATAATCCATATTGGTAGAAATTTTGTAATGAAACAACCATGATTTTATATTAAACAACAACTATCAACATTCATTGGAAAATTTAAAATGTGCCAACCATAACAAAGAATGAGTCTCGAAGCTTACCCTAGCTATGCTTCACCAAAACCCTAAACGAGGAGAACAAGCAGCCATGAGGAAGCCTCCATAGCACATGAGAGCGAAAATGCCAACACTTGTAACGCCATCACAGCTCGAGCAATGCCACCACGGGTCGAGCAATGCCACCACAGAACAAGCAACGCCAACACAAAGAGCGTTCGACGATGACTTAGACAAATACAACCAATGATGAGAATACTAAGCAAAGACATGGACGAATGCAACAAATGTGAATTGGACAAGAATAGGAAGAAAATTTTGACTACAACACAAATGCAAGCAGTGATGAGAACATAAATTAACGATGAATGACAAACCTTAGACGAATGTAACCAACGACGAACCTTGGACGAGAATGCGAGCAGGGATGGATGAATGGAAGCAAAGAAAGAAGAAGAGAGGTTTTAGTACAAAGAAGCAAAGCCGTTGGAATGGGAAGCGTGAAAGGGTGGGAAGAAAAGATGAAATCTTTTATATAGGTTATATAGTGAATAACCGGTATAGAATTAATTTTTGATACTAGTTCTAGGTCTAGTGAATTAATTTTTATTTCCATTTTTCCACTGCATCGATTTCTATATCAATTCCAACTCTAGCCGGTATAAAAAACCTAACACTATTTACAAGAATGGCACCACTTCACTTATTATAACAGGTGGATTAATATATATCTCTTATACAGTGTTTAAAAATGACAAAAATTCTTGAAGAAAAATTGAAATTAGAGTCTATCAATAAAATATACAATAAATATTAATGAATACTCTAGATATGATACAAATACACTATTTTAATTACTTACTTATTATAAAAGATATTATTTGAGTATTATGATACATAAATATATATATATATATATATATATATATATATATATATCCACTACTTATTACTAGTAATGTATGTTTGGAATTTTTTTAAAAATATGTAATAAAAGTAAAGTTATTGGTGATAGAAACATTTATTGAGAAAATCTTTAAATAACAATCAAATTTAGAGACCAAATATTAGTTATTATATTGACTAAGTTATATACCATGTTGTAAACTAAAAATTGTTGGTAATTAAAATAGTTTTTATTATTAATAAAATATTATAATTGGTTTGCGAATTAGAGTCTAAATTGATCTATATCATTAGTTGTCATGTTATGATACTACTTACGAGAATGGAAGGAACGAAATTGAGTGAGGTGGTTGAAGAAAATAGGACTTAGTTCGAAATTATGTTCCAGTCAATAGTGTTGTGGTTAAGGAATAAAAACCTCCACATAAGTTGGTTTGGGTAAGATGCAGTGGGTTCTCACCATCATTATGGAACAAAAAATGCTTCAGAATAAGCACTACATCTAAGATAGATGTTTGATCATTATGCATTGATAGTGAAGGCAACATGTATAGACTGGGGTCTGAAACTTATTAGGCCACTTGACATTTGGCCAAATGCAAATGGATTGAATAAGGTAGTGGAAACATCTTGGAAAAACCATTTAGTGAAAGGGTAAGGAATGTGGGTCTTAAAAAGAAAAACTCAAAACATTAAAGGGTTAATTATATTTTTCGTCCCTATACTATTATCAATTTTTGGAAATGGTCCCTCCCGCAAACGTTAAACCATTTTGGTCCTCATGATTTTGAAACTACTGATTTTAGTCCCTAATTTGTGAACGGCGTTAAGTCTGTGACTGCATGACAAACAACGTTCTAGCTAGACTCCTCATCTGCCGACACGTGTTTATTAAGATTGAGACATGTGTTGACACATGTTAAATAAAAAAAATCTTTATTAAATTAATTTAATTAATATTATATAATATATTATATAGAAGATTTTAACATGTGCTTTTTATCTTGCATCAGCAGCAACATGTTCGTTCATAGTTCATAAGTGTTAAGTGAGACCGGTGAAAGTGTTGTTAGAGAAACATTTGGTCCGTGAAACTGTTTGTTTGCGTGGTGAAACTAGAATATGAAATGTGTGCGAGTAAGTGTAGAAGGTGTTCACGTGGTGCGTGATTGAGTTTCTCGGCGAGGTTGCAAGACCAACATTGGCTAGAAATAGAGGTAAGTGTCTTTACTTTCATTTCTTTTTTTGATTTAGGGTTTTGCTGCTTTTGATTTGGGGGAAAAATTATTGGGTGTTTCCAGTTTCCAACGGGTGTGTTACTTTAGTTTTGATTTCTTGTTGATTTTGATGGGTTTAGGGTTCTGTATTTGGTTATTGCACAGATGGGTTTTTCAGTCGTTTTCCATCACATGGGAAAGTTTGAAAGATTTAGGGGAAGGATGTTGCATTACGAAGGTGGAGAAAAGCATGTAGTGCGTGGACTGGATCCAGATATGTGGTCCTACTTCGAAGCATTGGGTATTTTGAAGAAGGATTTTAAGTATGATGGAGAACGTTATATGTGGTGGAAGCCTTAGAAAGGGAGAATGGATAGAGATCTAAGGCCATTATGTGAAGATAGGCATGCTTTGGAGTTGGCCAAATACCCAGAAAATAGAAACAAGGAAGTTGAGATCTATGTGGATCATTTGGTTAGTTCTGCTCAAGTTATTGAACTTGTTGAAGGAGTGAATGGTGGTGGGGTAAATGAAGATCATTCAACTGTTGCTGTTAATGGTGTTGGGGTAAACGAAGAAGAAGGAACTCTTGTTGTTAATGGTGGTGTGATAAATGAAGAATAGGCAAATGTTGTTGTCAATGGTGGTGTGGTAAGAGAAGAAGAGGCAAATGCAGTTGTTAATGGTGGTGGGCTAAATGAAGAAGAGGCAAACGCTGATGCTGATGCTATTAATGGTGGTGGGGTAAATGAAGCAGATGGGGTGGTGATGTTTTTCAAGAGATGGAAAATATAGAAGACATGGCTAATGCTGATGCTGAATCTGGTGATAAATCTGGTGTTCTTTTAGGGGATGAGGAACTTGATGAATTGGACGAGAGTGAGGATGAAAGACACATAGATGATGATGATTGTTTTGGGATCCAGGAGGAAGACGAACTTAAGATCTGCTACCACCACAAGAAGGACAACTAATAGGAAGGGAGGAAGGTCATCCAAGCCCCCGAGCGGCGCACCTAATTTAGGTTCACAAGCAAGTTTAAGCAACCCACCAACTGGACAACCCATGTGAACAATATTGGGAGTTGTGTTATCTAGTGGTGGTCACATGGATATTTTGATTTAAAAGTATTTTTTGTTGTTAGTTGTGATGAACTTTCCAGTTGTTGTTGTTTTAGCCTTAGGAGACCGAAACAAATCACTTGGACCACTTGGACCACTATTTTCAATATTGTATAAGATGCTACTTATTTTGATGTGTTGTTATACATCACACTTGGCCCACTGTTTTGCTTCGTGATGCTTGATTACATTTGGGATACAATTGATGTTTGTTGATGTTTGATTACAACTTCCTTCGTGATGCTTGATTACAATTTTCATGGCCAGGTTATAAATTGATGTTTGATATTTATAGAATTTTGATTATTAATTTGAATTATCTTGTGATACGTCTCTAGAGATGCACATAATTTACATTCCTGGGCTTCTATCATATCTTACTATTGTGCACTCTAATTTACATTCCATTGTTTTCTACTATTAAACCATTGTTTTCTACTATTAAACCATTATATGATAAAACAACTTTGAACAAGGACAGAAAAAGTACAATTTTTCATACTGCATATATTAACACTATTCTTTTACTGCCAATTCACAAATTTTCATAGTGCATATATAAATGTTCAAGCATAATTTTGATATCAATCCAAATGAACGAAATTCATTATTGCTAATTCACAATGCCATTAACTATAGTTGTTGGGAGCAGGGAATAAACTTATATTTGATTAACAAACTTAAATTCAAAATTCCAGATTCTGCAGTTCATAACAGTGAAATGAAAAATTCCTAAAATCCTGCCAAATCACCAATTGCTTACAAACTTAATCCTTACAATTTGACTTTAACAGAAATAAAACACAAAGTATGACAGTAAAACCCCAAGACAAAAAAAAAACAGCTTTATTTCTACCAATTTTCTCTCTGCCAATAACTTCTTCTTTAGTTTGGCATTCTTTTGCACCAACTGAAGTATCATTGTCTCATTGCCACTTAAATTTTCATTCTCTCCTTCTTCCATTTCAGGCTTCCCTTCCAGTTCAGGTTCCACTGCATCAGCCCATCGAAAGTAATTACAATGTGATTCACTCTACAATACAAAGTAACAAATTTAACAAAATTGCCACATCCCCACAAACAAATTAACGAATCTAAACACCATAAAAAAAATACGTACTGCCCAATTTCGACACAGGAAGAAAAATCTACCATTATTCTTTGTAGTAGTTGCTTTAAGAAGTAGTAATTGGTCGCCACAACCACAAACTTTTCTTCCAAATTGAGAAGATCCCACTTGCGCAGAAGAAGACGATGACCACGGAACACCCTTCGACCTAGTACTCCTCTTCATTTATAAACCCTAAAATACAAAAATTTCCCAAATATGGCGTGGTACACAAAAAAATCCCAAATACTCAAATCAACCTACCTTATGTTGATTTCAATTTTTGTTCCTTCACATTAGAACCTCCGGATCTCTCTTCCACAATCTTTCTCTTCGATGCTTGGACAAACCTTCCGTCTGCACCCTCTAAAATGAAACGCACATGTTAAATCTTCTATTTAATATATTATATAATATTAATTAAATTAATTTAATAAAGAAATTTTTTTTATTTAACACGTGTCAACACGTGTCTCAATCTTAATATAGGGACGAAAAACATAATTAACCCAACATTAAAATAGGACCTCAAAGTTTGGAATAGGGAAGTGTTTGGGTACCTAGACACCACGAGGTAGGATATAATTAGGAGAATAAGTGTATTAGACAAGATGGATGAAAATAATAGTTTGGATGATAACAAAAAGGCGAAGAGAAGGAAGATATTTAGTGAGCTTGAAATCATAAGCCAGATAAGAGGCTGTGATAAAAAGAAATCAATGGGAAAATAGCGAGAAAAAGGAGACTTAAATTCAAGATATTTCCATTCCATCTTGAAATGGAGAAGGGAAAAAACAATATCAAAGGAGTCCAAATTCAAGTGGAGAGAGGAGCCGAAATTTTGTTAAAGATTAGGAGTATTTTTAGAAAAGATTGATAGAAAAAAATAGGCATAATTACTGATTTGGTACCCCAACTTTTTCGTTAAGTTCAATTTGGTACCCAAACTTTTGGTTTGTTAAATTTAGTGCCCCAATTTTATAAAGAGATTTAATTTGGTCATCTCCGTTAAGTTGGAATTAACACTGTGTCTGTACAGGACACGTGTCAAGCCATGGAATTTTTAATTATTTTAATTTAATTTTTTTTAAATTAAAAATTTCATCGCTTGACACGTGTCCTGTACGGACACGGTGTTAACTCCAACTTAACGGAGAGGACCAAATTGAATCTCTTTAGATAATTGGGGTACTAAATTGAACAAACCAAAAGTATGGGTACCAAATTGAACTTAACCAAAAAGTTAAGGTACCAAATTAGTAATTATACCTTTATAAAATACAACCTTTGGTATTAAACTTGATAATGTAGAATTCCCAACTATATCTTTGGAAGCCAATCAAATGTTGACAAGTATCATCACATAGGTAGAAATAAAAGATGTTGTATGGCAATGTGAGAGCACTGAGAGTCCAGGCCAGATGGCTTCAATTTTGGGTTCATAAAATAGTAATGACAAGTTTTAAAAAATGAAGTCATGCAGGTAGTAGAGGATTTTCAAACACAAGACTATATACCCAAGGGTTGTAATGCATCTTTTATATCTCTTATACCCAAAAGTGATCCTATTGGCTTACATGAATATGGACCCATCTCTCTAATAGGATTATTTACAAGATCATATCCAAAGTGTTGTCTAATAGGTTGAAAAGTATTCTTCCTAGTTTAAAATATATTAAAAGTATTATTCCTAGTTTAATATGTATTACTCAATCCGCATTCATCAAAGGTAGAGGACTTTTGGATATCGTTCTAGTGACAAATGAAGTGATATAGGAGGTTAAATGGAAAAGGGAATAAGGTATCACAACGAAAGTAGATTATGAAAAGCGTATAACTTGGTTAGTTGGGATTTTGTATATTATATGCTAAAAAGATTGGGTTTTATGGGAAATGGATTAGGTGGGTAAAGAGTTGCTTATAACCATCTACAATATCAATATTGGTTAATGGTAGAGCAACATAAGAATTCAAGTAATAAGAGGCTTTAGACAAAGAGACCCTTTGACACCCTTTCTATTCATAATAGTTGAAGAAGGCTTAGTTGGGATGGTGAAACAAGTTGTGAAAAACCATATGGTAGAAGGAATACAAGTTGGGGAAAAATAAGTAACAATAATCTATTGTAGTTTGCATATGATACACTGTTCACCTGTAAGGTAAACACTGGAAACATAATGGTAGTTTAAAGCATCCTAAGATGCTTTGAATTAGCATAAAAACTTAGAGTAAATTTTCATGAGACCAAGATTGAAGGAATTGGGTAGAGGACAATGAATTAAGGAGGTTTTCGTTGATTCTTAATTGTGAAATAAGTATACACTTCAAGTATTTAGGAATGGATGTGGGATACAATCCAAGGAAACAAAACTTCTAATAGCCAATGGTTAATAAAATAAGATGCAGAAAAACAAAATAGAAGGGAAGGCAATTATCTTCTGCAAGAAGAATGTGCTTAATCAAATCTATACTGATAGTTTTACCTTTGTACTACATGTCATTGCTCAAAGTTCCAACTTTTGTATGTAAAGAGATTATGAAAATTCAATGGAAACTTCTTTGGAGATGGGGAGCAGATGATAGAAAGATAGTTTGGGTTCAATAAGAAAAGTTGCGCCACAATTAGCAACATGGTGGACTAGGTATTAAAGATATTAGATTGTTCAACATAACTTTACTAGAGAAATGGAAGAGGATAATAGGAACAGAAAAATGAGGTTTATGGAAAGATATAATTGAGTCTAACTATGGATCATGGGGAAGCCTCAATAATGCATGAAGCATTAAAGGTGAATCTTGGTGGTGGAGAGATCTAGAAAAATTTTTGGATGTACAAAACAAAATTGGTTTGATAAGAATGTAAAATGGAAGATTGGATCAAGAACTAGGATAAGATTTTGGGAAGATAAATGGATAGAGGGAATGACCCTTAGACAATCATATCCTAAACTATGTGATAATTCAAAAATGAAACAATCAACTTTGGAGGAGGCATGACAGTGGAAGGAAAATAAGTAGGAATGGAACATGTATTGGAGGAGAGAATGGTTCAAATGGGTAAAACCACAACCACTAACACTAATGACAAAACTTGCCACAATCCCTTTAACTAAGGAATGAGAGGACACTTGGTATGAAAAGGTGAAGATGATGACTTGTATTTGGTACAATATGCTTATAAGAAGTTGTCTGACAAAAGTAATGGGGAAGAAAGGTTAGCTTTTATGAATTTATGGGTTATGAAGAATCTACCGTTAGTCCAATATTTGGCATGAAGGGTTATGGTAAATAGAATACCTACTAAGGAGCAATTGAAACATAAGGGTTGTAGGTTAGACAATGACCTATTTGTTATGCGTGAGGAGAGTGAGGAAGCAACTAGTCATTTATTTCCGAGAGTAAGATAACTACAAGAGTTGTGTATTTGTGTGATACTTGGGTAGGTATTCAAAATGTATACCATAATCATGCAACAACCCAATTCAACCATTTCTTCCTCACGAAATTAAACAAAAAAAGAAATATGATTTGAGGGGGGCATGTGGATTGCTATCATATAGAAACAAAGAAATGACATTTTATTTAGAAAAGACAAGACTAATGGAGAGGAAATCTTATGCATGGCGTAGATGAGTATATGGACATGGATAAGGGGCAAATACCAAAAAGCAACTTTCTACTAGTCAGATTGGTATTTATGTCCAATTCATTACATTAAGACATTATTATGAGCTACATGGATCACAAAAGAGAATAAGAAAATAAAATTGAATAGTAGAGCATAAAACTATTTGAATAGGCATAAATGCAAGAAAATGACTAAACAAACTCACGCAGTCTAACCTAGAGATTTATGCATTTTTGTAGGAAAATGAGAAAGGACACGACAAATCAATACAATCATAACAACAGGCTAAACCAATGAGAAGCTAACACCACTTGTCATTAATTATATCTTATATGTGCTAGTTCTCACTATTTTGGAATGACTATTAAATCTACCAAAGTCTTGTATGGAAGGTTATATGACAGAAATGTGTTTATCATATATATATATATATATATATATATATATATATATATATATATATATATATATATATGCACACACACACACACACGAGAATCTAACTCTAAAGAAACATTGTACATAACTCCAATATTTATCTACAATATATTTTATCGATAAAAAATGGTTTTAGTTATTTACTATTATTGGATTAAGAATAAAGAGTTATTCTAGTTGTAAAACCCATTTCTTTTATAAGCAATCACAGTAGCCTCGTTTCTTTCTCTTTTTTTTTTAAATGCATGTCCCTCTTCTTTATCTCAACTCCATTTCCTTTCTCCACTTCAACCCAACTTTGTTCTTCATCTTTCTCATTTGAATCTTCATCCTTTCTTGAAACAAAGGCCAAATTTCGGACCATTGTGGAGTCCTCTTTGAATCAAATTGAACATTTCCTTCCTCTGTATAAGTCAAAAATCCAACCTAGTTCCCTTTTTTTTTAAGTTTTGGGATTTTTTTGTTTTGCTTTGGTCATGATCAAAGTCTCATTCTTCTTCGTATTCTTGTGTTTTGGGCTTCTCTAGGTTGATTTGGAGTTTCAGTCATCAAAACATCTTTGGGGTTTTCTTCGTTTTAAGCTTGATCCACGTTTGAGATGGGGAAACTAACATTTACTATTGTGCATTTTGATGACTTAATTGACTGATTTGAGATGCCAAATTGAAATGTATATGACTTAATTTATGTATTGATTTGAGTTGTGAAATTTGGGAAGTAAAATTTCTAATTTACATGTGGAGGTTATGTGACCAAATTTAGTGATGATTGGTGTGTTGCATTGCAAAGGTGTTGGATTAAATAGGGTTGACAATATTAGGTGTGATTTTGGCATGGGATGAAATCAATATGAAGTGTGTGAATTGCATTGTGATGGTTTGTTTGAAAAATCTTATTTCTATTAGAATAGGAAAATCCATAAGTTGTGGAAGAATCCATAAGTTGTGGAAGAATCCACAAGTCACCTATGAAATTTGCTGATGTGAATTCTGCATCTTGGAGCCATATCCACAGGCTGTGGAAAAATCCACGTGTCACCTGTGGAACTCACTGATGTGAATTATGCATCCTTGAGCCAAATCCATAAGTTATGGGAAAATCCACATGTTACTTGTGGAATCTTTTGTTGCTTTCTTCACTTTTAATATGAACTCGTCTCCTCTTTGTTATGTATGGCATTTGTGTTTTTCTTTGTGTTTCATAAAATTTTACTAGTGGTTCTTAAACATTGATGTTTCAGAGTGCTTGTTACATAAAATTATGAAATGTGATGTGTGAGACTTTACTTGATGTGTTGGTATGAGATATGATTGATCTTGTAATAAAATATGGAAGATAAGGGAATTTCATGGAGAAATTCTTTTAATGTAATGTAATGTATGCAATGATTTATGGATTCAAGTAAGGTTACATCCTAACACTCTAATGATCATTAAGACTCATTATAATAGAATGGTTCATGTGGTGAGAGTAGTAGGAGGTCGTAGTCTAAGGCAGGATAATGGCCTTAAATGATCATGGATTAACCTTGTGTATGGTAGGGTGAAACCAATTAGCAATGACTCTACAAAGCAGTAGAGGCCACCACAAGTGCAAGTTTCCAATGAATTCGATTTTGTTACATGTATCAAGATAATTGAGTTAGAGAGTCTATTATTGATTGGTATTACATGTTTCTTATGTTACCATGACTTGATTATTATTTGTTAATTTAATTTCATTAGCTTACCCTTTTTCATGTGCTTATGTTTTCCTGATGTCTCTTCTTTTGCAATGATCACCAAAATTGGTGTGACGAGATGAGGAGATGCTTGTTGATCCTTATCAGGTGGAGGGAGATATTGTTGTTTAGATAGGGTGTGTCGCAACCAGAATCGCGATAGGACAAGAAAATAATTTAAAAGATACAGAGGAGTTGCCACCATAGTTTATTATGGAAAACTATAAAAAAAAAAAACTTAAAAAAAGAATAGTCTTTGAAACCAAATTTGGGTTCGGGAGTCGGTTACGTGTGGGGAAGGTATTAACACCCCCACAACATCCGTCCTAAGACAATTTCCTTTAATTAAGTATGCAAGATAAAAGTATATTTTTAAAATATTTTTTGTTCCCCAAATATCAAACAAAATAAATGTATATACAAAATAATAAAGATTAAAAACATTATTTTTTATTTTTTTGGTTCGACAAGGATTGTACTTCTCTTCTACGTATTTCCATTTAGAAAATCAGGAATAACATAATTCTCTGTAAAAAGACTATTTGAAATTTTAATATTTTTTAATTATCATATTCAACATGATAAACATCTTAATTATTAATAATCCAAGACTTGACATGATATTCAATAATTATATAAAAAAATATATTTTATATTTTATATTTTTATTTTTTTTAAATAAGATAATTAAAAGCCTACGAAGGAATATTTTAATTATCAAAAAAATACAAGACTTGACATGATATTCAATAAAGAAATATAATTTATAATTTATGTTTTATTTTTTAAAATAGGAGAATTAAAAGTCTACGAAGGAGTATTTTAATTATCAAGCAAATCAAGACTTGACATGATATTCAATAATTATATAAAAGAAATAATATAATTTTATAGTTTTTATTTTTTAAAATAAGAGAATTAAAAGACTACGAAAGATATTTCTAATTACCAAGATAAAAATAATGGCATCCCAAAGAGAAGAAAAGAAAAAGGTCGCGCATATAAATTAAGTTTCACATGGATTAATCACTCAAATAGAGAGACGTTGATTTACAATCAGAGTTGTTACAATCAAACATTAAGCTTCAATCAACACATATTAATCATGAATCCAAACCCAAAGTTACCTAACATCCAAACCCCAAACGCATTTGGCCATATAATATGTCAATTAATCATACACTTGATATGATAATAGAGTAATGGAGTCAAGATTCACCCCTTAATTTTATTAATGTCATCAATACATGAATAACATTAGGAGAAAAAAAGAACATACCTTTGGAGGCCACGAACAGAGCAAATCCGACTGAGAGGATAGTGAAGTGATCCCTTTGTGTATGTGCTTTGATAATAAATAAAGAAGAAAAATGTTGAATTTTTTTCCTATGTCCTACATTGGAGAGATTGTATGCTTATATAGACACCTTGGGATACAACTGAAGTCCTAGTCTTTAATTATAATGAAATATATGAGGAAGGAATTGGTCCCGATGAAATATATTATAGAAATTAAATCGTTACATAATATCCAAGGTATTGATTATAAATTATTAAAAATATTGTGTGTAATTATTAGAATCATATATTTTTTGGTACATGAAGATCCTAATGCAACATATTACGTAAATCAAATCATAACATAATATTCATATAATTTATTCAAATTATTATCAAGAATATTTGCTTCTAATTATTAAACTTGTACCTAGAGCTGTCAAAATGGGTTAGAACTCGCGAGACAACCCGGCTCACCACGGGTTCGTGCCGAGTTGGGTTGAAATTTTTTTACAAATTTTAATACACGTTGATTTTTGACCTGGCTCACCCGGGTTGAGCCCATGGTGAGCCAAGTTGGCTCACCGACCCGCAAATAAAAGGTCACAAAAGTTTGTTTTGTTAAGTTGGGTTTTGTATTTGGATCATGTTAGGTTGTTTTTTTTAGCCAACACAAAGATAATTTATATTTTTGTGATTTTGGTTAGTATTTGGATTGTATTAAAGTTTGTTTAGATTTAATTAGAATTATAATCTAGTTTTGACTCAAAAAATAAATAAATTATATTTTTTTAATTAAGTGAGTCTGTGAGCCAACCCGTTTAACCCACCAACCCGCGGTGGGCTGGGTTGGGTTGGAATTTGTTTGGTTCGCTAATAAGTGAGCCAGGTTGGGTTGGCTCACTAAATGATCAATCCATGGTGGGTCGAGCCGTGTCGGGTCGGGTTACCCATTTTGACAGCTCTACTTGTACCTTTTTAAAAACTATTATTACCAGGAATATTTGGTTTTAATTATTAAAATCATACCATTCTCTAAAAAACGTTATTACCAATAATATTTGCTTCTAATTATTAAATTCGTATTCTTCTCTAAACGACATTATTATCGGAAATATTTGTTTCTAATTATTAAAATTGTAGCCTTATCTAAAAACAAAGATTTCAAAAATATCTTCTTGTGACATATCCTGTGGGGGTGTAAAAATCAAAGAGTGGGGGTAAATATATGTATACAAGTTTTAGGCCATTATGCTCAGCAAAATGGGTTCTCCGTTCTTTTATTATTATTATTATTATTTTACTAAAATTTAAAGTTTGAAAATCTAAAGAAAGAGTATTACACCCTTTTTTTCTCCTTTTTCTCCTTTTTTTTCTATCTTTAACTAAAAACATATTTTTTTTTTTATATTTTTTGAGAACAAATTTATTTGTTCGGAATATAATTTGGATATTAATAGAATGTCTTAGATAACTCTTTTCTCTTAGCATTCTTCTTTCTTATAGTTCTTCATTTTAGTATTCTTTTGAAAAATCTTTGATATATATATATATATATATATATATATATATATATATATATATATATATATATGACAATAATAGTTATTATATTATATTAGCTCTCGTTGCTCGTTTATATTAAATTATGTAATATTTTATTTAATAATAATTTTAATTAAATTGGAGGTTACACCGGCGAACTGCATGTTATAACACTCCTTCATTTTTATTGTAATTGGACAACTTTTAAAAAATATGAAAAAATAAAATTAATTCCTTTAAAAGGTTCAAAATAATTTATATATAAATTGATTTGAAACTTATTATGTGTATAAAGTAATTTTAATTTAAAACCTTTTTATATATTTTTTCAATAAATTGTCATAAAAAAATTCAAAAATGTCTTAATATAAGTATATATGAATATTCAAATTCAAAGTTGTATAATCACTTGAATTAAAAATACCTAAATTACTTATGTATTAGTATTTCATCTTTTACTATTTATAAAACATATTTTCCAACAAATATAAAGAGATAGATAGGTTTATATATACAAAATGAAAAAAAAATGAAAATTTATATTTTACGTAACGTTGTTAAAAGAGTCACCTGACTAATAGAAGAAATATATCTATACTTATATTTTACTCTTTATAATATAATTCTTAACTTATTAGTTGATGGCAATTATATAAAACTGTCATTAGTTTCAATTTTATCTTCTTTTTTATCCATTTGTTCAACATATTTTTTTCTTCATCTTAATTTTTGGTTTCTACCCTCATTTAGAGGTACTTTTTACTATTCCTATTGTATTTTTCTTTTTAAAGTTATCTTCGACTTCTTTTTTATTGTTTTAAATTTCATTATTCACTATTGTTCATGGAAGTCGAAAAGGAAAAATGTTCATAGATAGAGAGGGATAAAAAGTCAAAACTGAAATAGAAAATGAAATTGAACTTTTGTGTAATGTAGGGAGAATTTAAAAATCATACATCGTCGATGTCAATGAAATACAGGTTAAATGATGTCCAAATAGGAGGATTACACACAGGAGAACGTGAATGACAAGTTTAAAGTTTACTGTAAAAGAACTATTTGTAAAATTCATAGTTAGAAGGTGACGGTTATGAAAACAAAAATAGAAAATAGAGTGAACAATTACGGTTTATTGTACTTTCAAATTTGAATTAAATTTTTTACTAAAAAATATTTATATTTTATTTGATAATACTCTCATTTTTTTTATCTTTTTAATTTAGTTACTTTTACTAATTTGAAATTTTTAACTTACATTATCTATTTTATGTGCTCATATTTTTGTAGTTCTAAAATTTGTATCTTTCTCTAATTATTTCGCTAATTACTCATTATTTTTAAACATTTTTAACATCACTTTATTCTTTATAAATTAAATTAACTAAATTTGAAAAATTACAATAACAAAATATTTAAAAATATGTATACATATATAATGACGGATCTTCACCTAAATTTTTGGGGGAGCTAGAATAATATACTCAAAATTTATATATTTAATATTATTGTGACTAATTCAATAAAAATGAATACATAATCTAGAAAATTTATAATTATCAAAGAAATTACACACATCTAAAGGAATGACAAAAAAGAGTTATGAATAAATTTATAAAAATAGATAAGAAAAATGAATTAGAAAATACGGGTGAGTCAATAATTTCTCAACAAAGATTGAATGGATTAACCTTATTATCCATCGAAAAAGAAATGTTGAATGATATTAATTATGATAATTTAATAAATATTTTTACATAAAAAAATCAAAAAATAAGTTTTAAATAAAATGTCTCATTTTTTAAATTTGTTTTGGGTCTCCCAAACTCTTGAGCCACCATGGTGTTAAGTTTTTACTAATTTTTGTAGTTTAATATAACATATAAAGTACAGTGACTACTCACATTTCTTTATAAAAGAGAATTCAATTTATTGTAGCGATGTTGAGATTAAGAGACTAAGATATATGTTTTAACATAATAGGATAAGTGGTGCAATTAAAATTTTTAAAACGTGTCAAATTGATTTTCACATGGGCCACTTATTAACCTAATGGGGGCTTCTCCCTACACCTTCAAACCTTTCTCCACCACCCCTAAAATATTTTTAAATTTCCACTTTGCCCTTAGTTAAAATAAAGGTATAATTATAGTTAGATGATATCTATTTTTGTTCGGATGTGTCAGTTTGGTACCCGCTTTTAAAAACATGTCAATTATGTCTCAACTTTTGAAAAAAAATGCTTCAATTAGGCCCTTTTAAAACAATAATTCATTAACGACGTTAACAACGTGTCATGTGTCCATCTCAACGACGGAACTATGCATGGACAGAGGGGAGCCACGACTCCCCCAATTTTTTTTTTTGGAATTTATTACATATATATTATATATTTTTTAAATTATATTTATATATTATTTATATTAAATTTATATTATGGAAATTATAATAAAAGATAAAATAAAAAATTTAATGGAGACATTGATCTATAAAAGAGATTAGGATTTTTTTTGTTATAGGATTTTTTCACCGTGTAAATTATCATGAAAGTGTGTGAAGAGAAATAAATATAAAGAGATAGATGGGAAAACAGAGGTTGGGGAATTGGGGAACACATAGATTGAGATTGAAGTAATTCTCACATAATCTCTCACAGATCAAGTTTAGTATCTTATTATGATTTATGTATGATGAGTTTATTAATCTTTTTAGGATGTTTCTCCAAATTAAGTTTATCTCAAATTAGTATAAACTTAATTATGATTTTAGGGATTCTTTTGTGAAAATGGTAGGAACCCTAATTATACTTTTTTCTAAATTATTATAACCCTTAATTATGAAAGTTAGGAATTTTGTGTTTTCTGCTGCCTATGGTAAATTTTTTTTTTAAGTTTTGAATTTATACTGTGTTGCTTATTTGATTAAAGTGGTATAAGTTTTGTAATGTCTTGCATTGTGATAATTGTGATTTATAAATATAAATTTTATTTTTTTCTAAATAGGTGAGATGTGATAAATTTATATTAGAAACATTATGATAAAGAGTAAACAAATTAATTCTTTTTTTAAAGAAGGAGGTTTTTGATAAAGATGAAAAAATACATATATGTTAGCTAAACTTTTCACGAGAACCAAGAATTCAAGACAATGAAAATCAAATCTCTAAAGTTCCTAGAATTATATATAATGAATTTAAAAATTCATTAGAACGCGATCCGAGAAAAGCATCTTCAAATTTGACAATACCCACAAAATCAAATTGATGAGGTACAAAGGGCTGATATAAAATGATATCATGGTTTGGTATCATGATATAATAACAAATAATAGTCATATTTTTTTTTAAATTCTACTATTATGTGTTTGTTTTAAGCAGATGAAATGAGGAGAAAAAATGAAAAACTTTTTTTTCTAACTAAAAAAATTATATATAACAAATTTAATTTGGCACCCCTAAATTTTTTCTCCAAGTTCCGCCACTGGTCCATCTATGGTTTTTTTAACTTTTTTTTAAAAATAAAAAAATGTCATGTGCCAGGTCCTTGGTAGTGACATGTATCACGGTTAATGCCATGTGGGAAGGTATTGCCACGTGTTAGTGTCACTACCAAGTGTCATTGTCACTACCAAGTATCATTGTCTTGATTTCAATTTAGTCCCAACATATATTCTTTTTTTTTCAATCTAGTCCCCACATATGTCTCTTTGTTTCAATTTAGTCCTAGTTAATTTTTTTTTTCAAAATAAAACAATATTGTCTCTCTCTTAAATTTGAGACCAAATTTGTTATTGATATAATGTTATACTCATATTTTTATTGAAAATGTCGTTATAACATATTATATTTTTCTTAATTGTTAATCGATGTGTTGTTATTGATGACTTTTAATCCCTGGTTGAAACACATTTGAAATGTTAATTTAACAAAATTTGGTTAAATGAACTAAATCCACATTCTTCTAAAGTTGGAGGACTAAATTGGACCAAAGTTTCAAAGAGACACTTATTCTAATTTTCACTGAAAGTTAAGAGACCAAAAACATATTTAATCCTAAATATTAGTACTTAATTTTGTAATTCATTTTAATAACAAATATCAATATAACATTTTTATAAAAAATTAATTTTGGCTCAAATTTAAGAGAGAGACAATATTTATCTATTTTGAAAAAAAAAATGGGACTAAATTGAATCATAAACACATATTAGACGTTGTGATTGATTCCCTTCTACTACATTATATTTTAAATATTTTACCTCATCAATATGATCCTTTTAAAATTGCTTATAACACAAATAAAAGTAGGTGGTCTATTAATGAATTAGTGACCATGTGTGTTCAATAAGAGGAAAGGTTGCTAATGAAGGAAGGTCAAATGGTGAACTTGATTACTTCTCTTAAGAATAAGAAGAATCAAGCTAATCAGAAGAGAAAGATGTCTGCTAAGCCAGTTTATAAAGAAGGACTCCAAGTGTTTCTTTTGTAAAAGAAGGGACACATGAAGAAGGATTGCACAAAGTTTAAGAATTCACTAGTTAAGAAAGGTAATTATTTTGCTTTTGTTTGTTATCAATATAATATGACCAGTATTAATCATCACATATGGTTGATTTGTAAGACCCATGACAAATAAGTTTAATTATTAAGAAGAACAATAAAGGAATGATGTGGTATATTTTGCTTTATTATATTATTATTAAGTTAAGAAGTTAAGGTAATTTAGTTGGCTAGAGTTGGTTGGTAATGGAAGTCATGAGTTCAATTCCATCAGGTACATTTATTAGAATTAATTTTAATAATTATGGAATAAGGTTAAAGTGTAGAATTATATTTATGTTCTTAAGTTAGGTTTATAACCAATTGATTTTGTAGCTCAATTGGTTAGAGTGTTTGATTATGCCAATATTATATATTTTTAGCAATTAAAGTGAACGTTTGGAAGATGAAGAGCAAAGTAACACTAATTCAATGCATCTGGACACCAAACAAGAGAATAAAAGCACCATTAAATGGCTAATGAAAGGGAATAAATCGACATTATTTTGATTATTAATTATTATTGAGAGAGATTGAGGTAAAATGTATAACATTTATAGGTTATATAAGAACTTTAGGAAGAACGGGAGAGTGTGGTCAAAAGTCTGAAAAAGGAAAGTTGGACATTATAGAATAGGAAAGCAATTGATTTATGGTAAGGGGAGTTAACTTTTTTTTTTCTTGATAAATGATTATATGTAATATTTACAAATTAAATTATAGAAATTTGTTTTATTGGGGATTATAAATAACTACATTTTGATGAAGGAAAATGATATAGTAACAACCAAAATTTGACAACTTCTCTTACTACTTGACGTGGCAAGGTTTTTTTAATTTTGATTTTTTTTTTGCACAATTTCCACGTTGGATTCGTGACAGAAGTGGGTGAAGAACAAAGAGAGATAGAAAAGTGGAGCTCGTGAGAGAAGTGGAGAGCAATTTCTTCAATCTCCATCCCCTAGGTTTGTACTTCCTCCATCCCCCAAGTTTTTTCTTCCTCCATCCCCGAAGTGTCTTCTTCCTCCATCCCCCAAGTTTCTTCTTCCTCCATCCCCTAAGTTATTTTCTGACGGGGTTGGTGATTTATGTTTTTGGAGAATATTTGATAAAGTTTGGATTTTTTTTTGTTACAATTTTGTTCAACAACGGAAGAGGAAGGTTTGGTGTAGAAAATAATCACTCTGAAGCATAATTTGAAGGATTGTTGTTTTTTGTTATGTTGTGGCTCTACATTGGTGAAAAGGTAAGCATTGTTGAACCCAACCCATTGCGGGATAGTGGGGTAAGGTAAACAGATTTAACGTAATATAAATTTATTTTTGTTATTGGAAGTGATTTAGGATATTTGTTTGCAACGCATTGGTTTGAATGTATGTAATGTGGGAATGAAAATATATGCTAACCTGTTAGTATTTAAGTGCTAAACAAGGGTATTATTTTTGCACACACGTTGTCCTATTTACAGTAATGAGTTGGGATTGAATATGTATAGTGTTCGCACATCAGAGTTGGTAATCACTTTATTACTTCATCATATATCATTTTCATTTGATTGAGTTTAGGTAGGTTGGGAAACAAACAATTTTGTAACCTGTTAATTGTTAAGTTGTAAGCCAAGGTATTATTTTTGCACATATGATGTCCAGTTCAATTGAGTTAGGGATGGGTGATATGGATTGTGAATTGTTATTGAGTTTGCATTGTATATGTATATTGTTCGTACATCACAGTTGTTATTCACTTTATTACTTTGATTGGTTTGAATTTATTAGATGGGTAAATAATATTTGGTAAGCTGTTGTTATTTTTTAAGTGCTAAGCCAGACTTTTATTTTTGCACACATGATGTCATGTCTGCTTACAGTTGTGGATGTGTGATATGGATTGTGAATAGTTAATGAGTGAGGATTGTATATGTATAGTGTTTGCACATGACAGTTGTTAATCATCTTATTAGTACACCATGTATTACTTTGATTGATTTAAATTAATGTAAGGTTGTAAAAAATGATTTGCTAACCTCTTAGTTTTTAAGTGCTAAGCCAGGGTATTGTTTTTGCACATATGACAAGACGGGACATCAGTTTACATAAGCGATACTGTAATGGCTGATTATAGTGACAATAGTCAATGTGGTGGTGAGAAGAAGCATGAGATTAAGGTGTGCAGACTCCATCTTATTTTATTATTGATTAATTTATAGTATTACATTTTATAAGTTTTGTTCATGAATATCTGCAAACTTTTAGGCATTATTGTCAGACGAAGTACATTGTTTCCTTAAATAATAATTTAAGTGCAGAATAAAGGTCCATGATTGAAGGGACACCATTTGGATAGTTCAACATGTTGAAAGGAAGTCTAAAAATTAGTAGGAAACTTCTTAGTTCATTAATTAGTTTGTGGGTTGAAAGGAGGTGTGGGTTTTTAATAAGTAATAAAGTTTTCGTTTATCTTTATTGGATGTTTGTTTGGGAATGGGTTTACGGGTTCATGGTGAAAGTATTAACTTAGATGAGGTTTGTGTGGAGAGTGACTGTAAGAAATTATTGAATAAAGAAAGTGTTGATGTTCACATGTTATATGATTTTCTAGCAAGATGTAAGAACAAGGTTACCTTGGAGGATTATTGTAGGCTATATATCGGAGTTCCTTTGTCCAAGTCGCAAGGGAACAATTTTCCCCATTTTATTTACCATTGTGGATGACCTTATTAGTCTTGGGAAATACAATTGGGGTGGACTTGTTTATGAAAAATTAGTTGGGAGCATATGCAATGCGTCAATGTTCTTAAAGGAGAAAGGAAAGAAGAGACACTTCCATATTCTTGGTTGTGTGTACTTGTTACAGGTAATTCATAATGAATTGGTTTGAATTCAAATTTGTTTTGTTTGAAATAGGAAGAAATGTATTAAGTTAATTTATTTTTGTTGAGATGTTTTAGTTATGGTCTTTTGAGCACTTCTTGATTCCAAAATGTAATATTAGAAAATCAAGCACAATGTTCCCCCGAGTATTGCAATGGATGGATATGAAAGTGGTTGAGGACAAAATAACTACTGCTTTGAATAAAGACAAGGTATGAAAGTGGATTTTGTATGAGTAGTTTGTTGTAGTTATTGATTTTAATTTTTTGAAGTCATATTTTGGTGTAATGTTTCAGGTTGTCATGGATGTTGGTGTATCAAACTTTGAGTTTTCTCATCCTTTTGTGAAGGAAGCTTTTGATAAATATGGTACAAGATTTATGGATGAAAAAGAAGACGAGGAACATTTAAGCATAGAAATAGATAAACAAGAAGTAGAGATCTTGGAACTATGGAAGGCAATGATAGATTTTAAAGCAATAATGAATGATACATGGAATAACAATTTCAAATAGGAGGTTCCAAATAGAACCACATAAATATGGGGGACAGGAAGACTTTGATAAATATGGGCAGCAGAAGAAGTTTGAACTTGTTGAAAGTACTCCTCAACAACAACAAGGCCAAGAGGTTGGTGGGCACCTTGACAGGGAGGAAGCTGAAAGCAGTAATTTGTACCATCGATTGAAGGAAGAACCCAAGAAGCATTTCAAGAATATAACGGTACGAACTCCTTTTATGACTTACACGAGGAGGAAGTGAGTTACCTAGAAGTTGTTGCATCTTTTTAGTGATGTTAGAATTTAATTTCATTTTATGTAAACAGTGCAATACATTTCTGCTTTCCTTTTTTTATTTAAGTTGTGGATTAATTATGAAGTTATAAAAGTGAGGTTTGGAACACCAATTTTGTTATTATTGTTCATTGGTTAATTGACCTTACTATTTGCCTGTTATTTTTGTATTTTATTGAAGTAAGTTGAATGGATCAGAATGATTTAGTTTGATTCCCGTTTTACATTAAAGTGTGCATCTTATAAATGGCGCCTAGGTTAAAGGGTTTAATTAAGCAAATAAAGATTCACAATGAGAAATGTTAAACTCTACTGTTGTTTATTTGCTAAGCCATGGGTTCATAAGTGCTAAGCAATGAGTTAAGTGGTGCTAACCCATGTCAAATGTTTTGTATAGAACCTCTGGCATATTTCACTTTGTTTAGAATATAGAAAAAGTTTATAATATAGCAAATAAGTGAAGTATTTGCATGTAGTCATAATTTGTTCAAGAATAATTGATTTTGTGTTATGTACTAATAAATTCCAGTGCATAGTTGATGTGTTAACTTGTGCCTTCATAAGTGCTAAGCACTAGTACTTCGTTTTCACTTATGTTGAGTTTGGGAGGAGGCCTTAAATATTCTTGGTACTCCATCGTGGAATATAGTAAAGTCATATATACCCATGCATATGTCTGTCTTCATTCGATCTGTAAGTGCAAAGCAATGACATAACTACTGCTAACCCAAGTTAATTATTTTTAACAAAACCTTTTCCCTTGTTAATTTTGTTTATAAAATATACTTTCAAGAGTCTGCTTAATGCTATGAAGAATATTAATAATTTTATAAGTTTGTGACCTTACTGCAAGTAGTCATTATTTCTGGTGGAAATACTAATTTTGTCATATATATATATATATATATATATATATATATATATATATATATATATATATATATATATATATATATAT
>Ga0214543_1001033_pt1 | contig 51929 bp, 22 predicted proteins | sample CNSS2metaG_FD_160094 | JGI IMG/M metagenome (GOLD analysis project Ga0214543, IMG submission 160094) | Root nodule microbial communities from cowpea collected in UCLA plant growth center, Los Angeles, California, USA - CNSS2 | ecosystem: Host-associated > Plants > Roots > Nodule | place: USA... | reverse complement strand
AAAAATTTCTTTTTTTATATATATTATATATATATATATATATATATATATATATATATATATATATATATATATATATAAGAACACAAAACTCTTCTCTTATTCCGCATGGCCACAACCATATATGATATCTTTTCATTCCCCACAGAACTTATTCCATTGCTATCACATGGCCACAACCATGTATACCGATGCACCTCGCGAAAGACTCGTTACCTTCCTTCCACATGGCCACAACCATGTTAGCAGTATTCTACATCTTCTATTAAGTATCTCAACGCGCCTTGCTGCCACACCTATCGGCCACAACCGATAGAGCACGTGCGAAAACCATGCTATGGATCACACACCGTAACGCCAGGTGGAGTTCCCAATTATGAACATAGTTCGCAACGTCCCAGGACTACCAAACTCGTTAGCGAATCATTGAGGAGGGCAATCCCTCTAGACCCATCCGTACTGGCCACAACCAGCACACTCACACTGGCAACACTCACCAACTCGAGCCACAACTCAAAGGTTCCTCGTGTTCATCCGCTATCCCGAGCCACAACTCAAGGAAAGTCATTCTGGGCCACAACCCATAGAATGCCACGTGCTTAACCCTTATCCTGAGCCACAACTCAAGGAAACGTTCCGGGCCACAACCCATGGAACACCAGCAAACTCACCATCGAGATACTTTAGAAGCCTTATAGATCATGCATCACCACTCAAACTTCAATCAACCTAATACTGAAAAATTTATTACTTTTAAACCTATCATCCATTCATCCCTGGACTTAAACCTTCATCTCTCGCCTAAGCATTCCACTTCATCTCGCTTAGGCTAGGTTACCTAGCTTGAGCGAGCACCATACACAAAACCAACCATGAACCCTTGCTTAGGCGAGTTACACTCGCTTGGGCGAGATCACGTTTCGCCCAAGAACCTCATCTCTGACTTGGGCTGCGAGTTAAACCTCATCTCTCGCCCAAACAACAAACCCCGCCTGCGCGAGATGCGCAACCAACACACTCGAGACACACACGGATTCTCGCTTGGGCGAGTCACACTCGCCTAAGCGAGATGGTCTGTCGCCCAAGACCAAATCACCTCGCCTGAGCGAAATGCTCGAGCAGAAAGAGGTTTATGAGTCCCTACATATTTCGCCTTGGCGAGCCTGGCTCGCCTGAGCGAGACATGCAGATTCTAGCACTATTTCACGCACACAACAACAACAATCGCACCCAAAACATACTCCAATTTCATACCATTTCATTCAACACAATCTCATCAGTCAAAAGCGCATAATTAAACACTAAAATAGACCCCCAGCAACCCAACTTTGCATAATCACAGAATAGGCAGTGTATAACCCCATTATTTTCATGCTTTTGGGCCAGAATTCAATAAAACAGTACCAATTCACCCAAACCCCCAATTGATCACATGACTAACCCAAAAATCCATGGCAGAAAGTCATCAATTTCATACAATCAGATCAGAACATAATATTACGGGTTCAGCTCCCCTAACCTGGAATTTTCCCTTGCTTAGACAATTGCAGAACATAGGAAATCCCTCCTTGATCACTAGGCAGCCTAACACCCTCCCTTCATTATGCTCTCAAATTCCAAAACCCTCTCAATTTTCGCACCCTTGCAAGGCCCTCAGAAAATAGCTTCTCCAAACCCCTCTTCTCTCTCAAAAATTGCCTTTTAAAGGTGCCTTAAAAGGGTTTAATGCCTAGAACGAAAAATAAGTTTTAATGGCAAGTTTTATTGTTATTTAAGGCCCCTTTAGTATTAGTTTTCAGCCTCCTTAAAAGGGTTTAATGCCTAGAACGAAAAATAAGTTTTAATGGCAAGTTTTATTGTTATTTAAGGCCCCTTTAGTATTAGTTTTCAGCCTTCCTAGCTGCCTCCTGCTAGGGTTCTCTCCCCCTTTTCATATGCATGCCATACCAATTTTTAGCAAAAAGAAGAATTAATTTTCACCACCAAGGTTTGAACTCATGACCACACCAAAGTCAATTTAATGCTAAACCATCAAGCCAACCCATGTTTCTTGCTAACTCACACAATTCAAGTATGGTAACATACGAAATACGCTCCATCATATTATTAAAACCATAATAATTAAATAACACACAATTGGCATACATAGGACTCGAACCCAAGTCCTCTCACACAATCAAAGTACTCTCAACCACTTGAGCTAGTACTTTTCCACATCATACCCATCAAAATTTAATGCCATAAATACACTACATACCCGCATTAATTAATTAATTAATTAAATTCCGCGGATCTTACACACCCTACCAAGAGAAGAATACAAGACATTGATCTACTAAGATACTAGAGCAGAACACAAATCTTCCACTAAAAGGTCACTTCACAAAATCTGTCTTCGTACACATGCCTATATAGAGCTTTCCATCTTATTTAAACATACCAACTTTCTTAGTGACTCTGGCATGAATGATGTTGCATCCATGAAAGGTATTCATAACTGAGTCTTCCTTGGTAGAAAATGAACATTACACCTGCAGCAAAACAAAGCACTCTAGACCACAAAGTCTATATGATAAATCATAGATATCCCTTTACAAATACCATGTTATTCTTCCTAACTCATGAATTCCCTATTCTTCTCCCATGCTACACCTTTTAATGTAAATCCTCCCTATGGTAAAAACCCCTTAAGACTAAGTACATTCCAACAACCTAAGTGTGTGATAGGTGCCTACCTATTGATCTTAAACAGTGTATGGGACAAAAGCACCAATCAGAAAAACAAAAGGTTACATATGCAATTTTATGTTTCCACCATACCCAAACTTTCACTTGGGCTAGACTGAATATTTCATTTGGATCTGGTAGTTTGATCCTAAAAACTACATGATTCCTATGATTCCAAAGGTTCCACACTATAGCAATCCACACCCCCCTCCATAGCATATTTCCTTTATGGTTGAGGTCCAACAGCTGGAAATGTTCAAAGTGTGCTTGTACTCTATTATGACTTACCCCTAAAGTTCTTGTCCATCTATTACTTCAATTAGATATATTCTTTACTCATTCCTTTTTTTGATGTTTTAGAAAAGTTAACAGCTAAGTGATTTTGTTGCACTTGTGTAGTGCCTTCCAAGTAACATATATCTTGTGGATAGAAGCTAAAAAGACTATATTTGTGATTGGTTTATGTGTTTTTGTGATCTACTTTCTTGAATAATCAATGAACACTTTATTTACTTGTAGTATTCTTTTGGGATGACAAATTGTTATTGTAATGATTACAAGCTTGCAACCATAAATGTAGACACACTTTGACATACATATGCAAATGGGTTCAAGGATGAAAATGTAATATGCGTCGGAAATTAATGACATTTATGTGGACTTGAATTGAATTAAGTGTTGACCTAAGTTAATATTTTTGTAAGATTATTATGCAATATATTTGAATGCCTTGGTGAAACTAAATAACACTTAATTCATGTTTTTTGGATGTCAAGTATAGTTTTTCTATAATACAGTATATCATTAATATTTTAATAATGTGATTTAGAAAGATGATGTGGTGGCTATTTTCTGTTGAGTTGAGTTACATTAACTGATTATGTGATATGTTTTGTGCATGAGTGAAGTTGAAAATGAGAATAATTGCATTGATGTAACTTTGACTTATGAATTTGTGATTACCTCAATTATATATTCAGGTGAAAATCATGAGTGAAGTTAGTATAAGAAGTGATTTTAGTGGTGATTGCAAGGTATGAAATATTTTCTCATTGAATTTATTTTGCATATGCTTTTGATTAGAAATGGCACAACTTTACTTATTTTTTTGATGTTTCAGATTTGTTTTAGGCATTCATGTCAAATCAATTTTTTTTTTATTTTGCTGATAATATCCTTGATCAAGTTGCCCAAGAAGAAGGTGTTCAAAATGACGAAGCCGAGCAATCCCAACAAATCAATATGTATGTACAACATATGAATGAATTACAAAAGCATTTAAAGAGTTATGCAATAAGAACTCGTTTTGCAACGTATAGCAGGAGAAAGCGCCATAAATAGTTGACTTAGAAAAAATATCATTTCTGAAGTTAGGATTTATATTGTTAAGTTTTGAAACTTTGTACCGTAACATATTCTAACTTTAAAACAATTGTATTTTATTACAACTTTTATGAAATTGAGATTGATTTATGAAAAGTTCGTGTTTGCCTTATTGACTATTTGATTAGAATATAGCTGTTGGTTTACAGAAGTGTATTGTTTTGCATATATCAGAATGTTGTTCATAAATCATTACAAAAAATATGTATTTTAATTGGGATTTTTTAAGGAGGGTTATAATAACCCCTGTTAAGACCAAGACATACATGGGCTTTTTTAAACCCTTGAGAAGTTCCAAATGGTTTTTTAATAAACCTTCAGAAAGTTTCACGTTCACGCCCATTTACACCATCCTATTCCTTATTATTTTTCACATGCTCACAAAACCTATAACCCTAAAAGCTTCAAATCTTCATCTCTGAATGGGAAAAATATTTCGTGTTCACATCTCTTTGTCTCAAACCAATTTCACTCTTCGATATTTGATTGGTAAAGGTTTCATTTGCGCTTCTTAGTTTTCCAATTTCTCACACCCTGAATCTCTCATTCGTTTAACTCACAGGGCTATGTTTATTTTCAGGTGCGTTTTACATATCTGCGATGCATTTGACACTAGTTGCTTAGAGGATTTAGTACGCACGGTGTATGTGTTGCGGGTTCACGACGACTGCTTCGAAGGTTCGCGACTACTTCCAAGGTTAACGATTGCTTCAATTTAACGGTTGTGCCTTTTCCTTTCAAAATCATGGTTCGTATCTATTTTTTTCTCTCTGGTGTAATTGTAATTGTTTTGTTTTAGTATAGTAGTAAAATGAGAATTTTCAAATATGAATTAGGAATGAGTTATTTATGTTGTCTTCGTCACTGAAATATTGCGAGTGAAACTAATCATTTTTGTTGATAGTGTCTTGTTCAAAATCTAAAACTATTCAAAGCAGAATTTGCACTTAATTGTAATTATACTGTTATTCAGATTCGAATAAGGAATTCTTTGTGAGGCTTTCCACCATAGTGTATTATACTACTGAAACAGGTGGTCCAAGACTTGTTTCGATCTTAGGGTTGATTGTGGTGTTATAAATTTTACTTTCTAATTAAGATTTTATTTGTTATATTTATTTTCTTCACGGGTCAAATCCCTTTATGCGTTTTGTATTAGAATTGCGTTAAAAAGCATGAGATTGTGGTAGTCTTCTAATAGAAGCAGAGTGTGAGTGTATCTTGGAAGATTGTGGGGTGTAGTGGGCTTTAGATGTTAAAGTCCATTCTTGAACAAAATGACTATGGAGTTTGTGGATTTAGTAATTGATGGTAATTTAAGTCTAGAAAATGAAATAAAATTGAATAGTTTAGTTTTCAGCAGAGCTAAACCAAGCATTTTAATGTTTAAGTTGGGCTTGGTTATTGTATGAAGTTGATGTTTAGAATTTTGGTAATTTCCTTTTCTAGTGGAATTTCGCAATTTAGTAGCTTAATTTTTATTCTTTATTTCATTTAATATATCACAAAATCCATGAATTGACAGTTTATGTAAATCTTTTAGTTGCTTGTATTTGCTAACATAAGAAGCTAAGGTGGTTTGCTTCTTGAACATTTAATGAAGATTTAATGAAGCTCTTTTGAACTATCTTGAAGCCATTACCATTGAAATGAAGCCTACATTGATGAAGGAAAGGAGATTTGATGTTAACCATGTTGATCTAGGCTAGAACGTGTGCTCTCCACATGATTACATCATTAAGAAAGTGTATTTGACGTTTGTAATTCATGTTGTAGACCTTGTAGCATTAATTAGATGTAATTTGGTCTTTATTGTCTTTAAAATGTCACTTTTAGTCTGTTGAATGATTTTTCAACTGGTTAAAAGGTTGGCTGTAATAGTCTTAAATTGCAACAAATTCAATCAGTTGGAAGTGTAAGGGTGGATACTTTGTAAATCTTTTGAAATAGTGCAAAGTCAAGCTCAGGTTGCCTTGACAAACTGGATATAGCTCAGATTTGAGTGAACCAGTATAAAATCTCATGGTATCCTCTCTTCTCTAACCTTTCTCTCTTGTATTTTCATTTTAAAGTTTAAAGAACTTGTGCTTTAATCATCTTTTTCACGTTCTTGCATGTTTTCATGACATCTGCAGTATTGAGCATGTTTGTACAATCATTTGGAACTGGTCTTGATCATTCTTGTGCATTGTTCCTGGTTTAAAACTCGAATTTGCATTTTTTCTAGTATTTTAGTTGATTGTTTTCCTGTTTCAATCGATTGTTTATACTAGAACAAAATCTGTCTAGTAAAATCAATCCGTTAACTCTATTTTTGATCGACTGAAAGTATATTGTCCAGCACCTTTTGCATCCTAACTTGGTGATCTAATTGATTCAATTAAAGGTGGTTTTTAGCTTGCAAAGGTAGCTTAAATTTTTAACTAGCCAATTCAACCCCATATTCTTGGCTTTTCAACCATTTCAAAACTAACAATATTATGTTCCATGGCCTTTTTGTCATCCCCAAAAGCAAATGGAGTGATGGATGAACAAGGATAAGAGTTATGATTGAATAAATTATGATACAATAGTTTTAGCCCTTTAATCTTGTTGTGGCACAATTATCTAGTGTTCATTTGGTTGTACTTATTTTATAGAAATAAATCATTTTTTTCTTATCCATCTTCTTGAGAGTTTTCTAAAAAATAAAGTGCTTTTTTTTTTCTCTCAAAATAATCCCAATACTCATACCCTAGACAAGGTATATATGAAATTGACTCAAGTTCCTTAAAATTTAATTCATTTTAGTTTTCTTCACTCTCTCCCTTCCCCTTCTAATTTGCCTAGGTCGTTCAAAGAAACTATCACTCTTGTTCAACCTAAAATAGTTTTCTCAAAAGCTTGGAGATAATTCAGTTATATTTTTTTTTGTAAAATAAATAAATATGAAATATGTGCATTGTGAGGTTTATTCTCTTTTTTTTCACTAAATTTGTTGGACACATTTTTGGATTTGTTGATTATGCCAAACGAGTAGGATTTGTTGTATGCATAATGCAAAGGCGACGTTCTGGGATTGATGGGAGGACCCTTGCTCGCCAACTTGGATGTAACAAAAGAGGATTCTCACTAAACACTAAGGGAGCATTGGGACTAGAGAAAAAGCCAAGACCTAGTGCCCGTGAAGGTTGTAAGTAACTATCTTGGTAAAGTTAGAAAAATCTGGAAAATGGATTGTCACCAGATTTATAAAGGATCACAACACTATAAAAAAAAGTTAATTTTTGTTGGGGTTTTTTACTGGAGGTTAGAATAACCCTTGATAAGAGAAAAATGTAAAGGGGGATTTTCAAACCCCTGACAAGCGTCCATGGTTATTTAATGAATAAATTTTCTCATTAGCATGTCTTCACTTTTCTATTTATCATTCAGATTCTATTTTCTATTTGCCATAGAATGGTTGTAAGTAGAATTGCCGTACTGAGATCTATGGAAAGAGAGGTTTGATATTTTTGGGGTGGTAAGTTAAGGTTCTAACATAAGTAACGTTTGTGATGTAATGTTTTTTTCTCTTCTTATTTCTCATTAGATACGCTCCCATTTTGGTGTCCAAGGAATAAGTATCGTTTGTGATGTAATGTTTTTTCTTTCCTTTAAATTTTTATTGGTGAGCATTTAATATTTTCACAGTTGACATGTCTATCATGTGAACCTTATGGCCAATTATCCCAAACCCAATTTGATCATGTTCAATATGTTACATTATATCTTATTGAAGTGGTCTCGTTCAATACAAGTTGGGTACCTATTGAAACCCTTATCATAAAGCACAAATTGTGAGGGTATGCAAAATCCTTGGCACAAGTCAACACTTAATACTACATTGGTCAGCATTTTGTTTAGTTTTGTTATTTATTTAACTTGCTTTTCATAAAACTAGAAAGTAATAAAAATCACAAACAACATTTTGATCACTAATTTGCATTCATAATTCATATTAAAAAAGTTTATATTATCCAACATCATCCAAAGGTTTGGATATTGAAAAAAAAGGTCTTACATCATTATAATAGTTTTTCCTAAATTTTTATAACAATGTTTCTATAACTAAGTTAGTGAGGACCCTCCAACAATCATAGGTTCACGAAATCACTATCCAAACCCCACTTTCAAGTAGGAAAACTAAGCCAATCATGCACATGCTTGTGTGATCAAGGGTCAAAACATGTAGCAGTGTGCAAATGCATAATTTTACCATCTAGACATGGTTAATATGATGCTAATGAGTTAGTAAAACAGTGAATTTTCCTAAAGAACTAGTGGAGAATAAAAATCCTAATTCTAGGTAGTCTAGAAAACCTAAAATGAGCATATCACACTCAAAACCAAAAATCTAGTTCATTGATTTCACTTCCCACCATCTGTGATGTTTCTCTACCTCAACACAAGTTCGATTTAATGCCTCTTTGAGTCTCCAATAGCTAGTACAAGTTGTAGGACTGAATATGAAAAAGTCAACTCATGGTCAACTTACCAAATTTTCAACCAATTTAGTGCATCTTTTGCCATTGTTTTTGTAAGTTTTTTTGCCCTTGATTCACTATTTTTGCATCAAAATATGCCACACTAGTTAGTCACTCTAATTCAATGAAAAAAACATAAACTAAGTTCTTTAACTAGACTAGTTATGCATAAATTAAGTCACACAAGTTAGCTTCCACATATCAATTTCGTTTTCCATGTTATTCCTAACTTTTAGCTTAGTTTTCATCATTCTTATACTAATTAAATTGTGTTTGCATCATTGCTTAACATTTTCTTTGCTAGTTTGGTAGTCTTAGCTCATTTTGACCAATTTCTAGTTCATTTTTTGGGTTTTTACTAGGCCAATTCGAATTTGCTTGTTAATTCTGAGTTGTGATATGTTCTCAACCTTTCTTTTGATAATTGGAACTTTTCCAAGTAGTTATATAAGAGTTATGTGCACTAGTTTACTTAATTTCTAAATTGTTGGAGTTTTAGCATAGTTTAATGGTAGTTTGAGGTCTTAGGTAGCTAGATTTTGAGCTGTAGTCTGTTTTAGCAGTGTGAGCTGTTTTCTATTCATATTTTGCCATTAGAAACATGTTAGGATAGTTAGATTAAACTTTCATAGGTTAGCTTAGTACATGCATATACAAAAGGGTTAATTTGGTATACTAGTCTTGGTTTTAGGTAGTGATTTTTGGTAAATCATTTAGATAGTGTCTCTCTTCTTTGAATGCCCTTGAGATTGAGAATGGGAAGGTGCAGCCAGAAAAGAACTTGGTATGATGGGAGTTTAGGGCTTCTGTTTGGAGAAAGATGGCGAATAGTCTATAAGGATCTTGGCAGAAATAAAAGCGAGTGGGTGAAAATTTGAAGGTTGGAAGATGGAATCATAGTTATCGCTCTTTGGTCCTCTATCCCTTCATGTATCAATCAGCCCCTTAAGATCCCCTTTATTGTCATTTGCCAAAAGATTAAATGAAGTTTAAATCCTTGTCATTATGATATCGTGGACAATGGTTCAAAACAGTAATGATGGGTTCTACCGTTGTTCAGTAGAGAAAAAGGAAGAAATCCTAGGGGATTGGTTGCATGGGGTGGTGAGTCCATAATTAATCACTTTCTTCTCCTTGTGCCTTATGTGAGTGATGGAGAGTTGGTGGGAAGGAAAAGAGAAAGGGGTGACATGTGTCACCACATAAGTGGAAAAAGTGAGTTATGGATGGATTCGTGGTGAGATAGGCCATTAAAATGAGTTGTTTATGAGCCTACTATATAGAAGGGTATGAATAGAGTGGGGGAGTGTGGATGGTTGGGCTTAGTTGGTTGTTGAAAGGATGAGTGAAAATGCAAGATTGACTGATGGAGTTTCGAAATAGTAAAATGGGGCTACAAAAAACAAGTATATATCTTTTAGTTAAACCAAATGGAAAAGGCCTTGAATTCATTCTCTTCTTCTTCTTCTTCTTTTTTCTTTTTTTATTTTTTTTATTTTTGTTTCTTTCTTCCCTTTTTTTGTTTATTTTTTTATTGTTTTTTTTGTTATTTTCTTTTCTTTTCTTAGTTACTTTTTCTTCGAGAAGAAATTCCACAATTTTCATCAAAAATATTTTTGGTTAACTTAATTAAAAGTAAAGAAAAGAAGAAATTAATTAACCACCTATTCTTCAAGCATTTTTTATAAGTCAAAACTTATCTTCCCTGAACGAAATTTGGTGTTCACACCAAGGTTCTCATCAGTGATGGAGGATTCAATTTTTGCAATGCTCAATTGGCAAAAGTGTTGAAACACTATGAAGTGAGGCACAAGGTTGCTTCACCTTATCATCCACAAACTAATGGTCAACGAAAGGTGTGTATTCGGGAAATCAAGAAAATTCTTGGGAAGACCGTGCCGTCATCAAGGAAATACTGGTCATTAAAGCTTGATGATGCTTTTTGGGCGTTTAGGACTACCACGAAGACTATAGTGGGGTTATCACCATACTAGCTAGTCTATGACAAATCATGTCACTTGCATGTGGAGAAGGAGCACAAGGCATACTAGGCCTTGAAGTTGCTGAATTGTGAGCCTTCCTTATCTGCTGAGAAGAGGAAGATTGAATTGTTGGAGTTTGAGGAGATGGGATTGAATGCATATGAGAACTCCAAGAGTTACAAGGAGAAGTTCAAGATGTATCATAATAGAAAACTACTTAAAAAGGAATTTCAAACTGGCCAACAAGTGTTGCTTTTCAATTCTAGCGCAAACTTTTTCCTAGCAAGTTGAAGTCTAAATGGTCAAGACCTTTTACCATCAAGGAAGTCAAGCCACATGGGGCGATAAAGTTGATGGATCCTTCTTCAAATGATCCACTAAGAAGTTGGGTTGTGAACGACCAATGACTTAAACACTATTTGGAGAGTGAGGTTGAATGCCTCACTGTAGTTATTTGTCTAGATGACCTTTATGCTTACTGGCATCGAGCTGATGATTTTAAACAAGTGCTTGCTAGGAGGCAACCCGATGTTTAGTGTTTTTCATTGCTATTAGACCTGTTTTTACATATTTTGGGTGCCTCATTTTGGGTTTTGTTCGCCCAATGAGGGAGGAGCTCGCATAGTGAGTTTGATTTATGATAAAAATAGTTTCAAAATTATGCAGACTCAGCCAACTATGCTTACTCCCACCTAGCAAACAAGACATCCACAACACTTAAAGATTTTGGCCAGAAAGTTGTTGGACGCATAACTCTCGCCCAATGACATAAACATTCTAACTTTGGACTCACTAGGCCGTTAATTCTTTCCCCCAATGTCATTTTGAGGTATTTTTTGCCCTTGGAACCACTTGTTGGGCATACCATTCTCACCCAGCAAGTATAACTCTCTGACTTTGGACTCATTGGGCCACTAGTTTTCTCGCCCAACAAGTACCTTTTGAAAAAATTGTCTTAGCTTCAAATTTTGTTGGCTAGCCTTAATTTGGATGCTGTTTTTTTTGTTTATGGCATTTGGAGCTTTGATTTCTTTCCACAATAGCCTTGCTTGATTGTGAGGAATTTACTTGCAAATCTAAGTGTCGAACATGTGGATGTCGTGGGATTTTGATTCATTCCTTGAACTGTGTTTGAGTATGACAAGGGATTGAATATTTGAGTGTGTTGAGAATTTTTTTGCTGTGTTATTTCTATGAATTTTATTTTTTCATGATTATTGTAAATGCATATACATACTTGATCAGTAATAAGAAAGGAAATTATTTGTTTTTACTAAAAGAAGCTACTTGGACAAATAGTGAGCCCAAATGCATGATTCTGAATCTTTTTGTGAACCTTTTTTAGCCTTAATGAATTGTTTTGTGATCCCTAAGCCTATAAAAGAAAAATATGGGGGCCTATAAAAGAAAAATAGAGAGAGAATGAGATAAAGGCAAAACAAAAATGTTGCTTGAAACAAAAATGGGATTGAGTTATAAGAAGAATATGGGGGCCTATTTTGTATATGGGGTAGAGGATATTGATGAATGACTTATGTATATATTTGTTCTCCTCTTCTCAAAAGATTTCTTTGAATGCATGAAAAACCACGTTTCTTCTAGCCAAGCCATGCTGAAACGTTTAAAGATCTTTTGATATAAATCAAGTTGTGCGAAGTTTGTGTGAGATGATGTGCGAAGTAGTTTTATGACATGTTGAGTTTAAGTTATATTTGATAAACACTTTTATGCTGAGTGAAACACTGACATGGTGTGAGCTTTAATGATTCTCTTCTCTGGTTCTCATATCTCATTTTGGGTTTCAGGATTTGTGTTGACAGAAGCACCATGCCATGCCATTTTAACTCTTTGAAATGCAAGTGAGTTTTCTCTATTTTGTGAAAGGGATAATGGATTGGATATCATATGCGTCTCTATTTCTTTTGATAAAACTGACCTTAATTCTTTTTTTGATTACCTTTGCTTTTCATGAGGACATGAAAGAGTTTCAGTTTGGGGGAGTTGATAAGTTAGATAATTACCTATTATTTTTATCATGTGTTTTCTATTAGTTGAATGAAAATATTTTCTATTACTTTGTAATTATTTTTCAAACACCGATTTGAATTGCTGTTTGAGGATAATTTTGTAGGAAAAATGGAAGATTGGAGTATAGGAGTAGCTATTGGTAGGGAAAAATTAGTTTTTGGTAGGGAAACGCTATTGAGACTCAAGACATGGGCTGAGGCGCTTCTAAAGTTCAAAGGATCCATCTTTCTTCATCCATTCCACCATTTCAATTCCATTTTCTATTCTATATGTATAGGAGTAGCTAAACTCCATGTCATTGGGGTTGGATGTAATGTACCTAAACTCATTGTAGTTTCTTCTTTGCAATAGAATATCTTTTGTTACTTTTGTGTTCTATCTTCATTATTTATGTGCATGATGGAATATCTATGCATTTTTTGTGATACCTAATCATTGGAAAGTGTTTTGGAACCTAGGCATGGATATAACATCTAAGAGATTTGGTTTTAGATATAGACTTAAGCTCTTGTCCATTCTAAACATCTTTTATTAATGTGTATCTTATGTTTAAATTTCTAAAGGATTAGTATTTTTAGATAAAGGTTTAAAACTTACCTCTAAGGGATTAGGGCTTCAATACCTTTGATGTCAATGCTTAAGTATGTTACAGATATATTGTGTAGATGATTGCATAGAGTTTTGGTCATGAAATCCAACCCTAGTGAGTCTTTACCTTGATCATTTTATAAAGTTTGCATTTAGTAATTTTATACGCTTTCAACTTATTTCAAATCAATATGTTCATATTCATTGCTTAAATTAGTAACTAATCATAGTTAGCTAAATAAAACACAAATTCATTGGGAAAACGATACTTGGACTTACTACTTTTACTACATGTACTATTTAGTATACTTGCGAAAAAGTTAACACTATTGTAATTTATCGTGTTGATTATGATCACCGAGTATAACAAATTTTAGGAATTCCACACAATTTTCCTCATAGATTGCCTACTTGAAAAGTTTGAGAGTTCTCATTTCCTTTCATTTCTAAATTGACCTTTATGATTGTGTTGTTGTTGGTTTCCCATTTTATTTGGAGTTGGTCATTAACTTGGTTCGCTTGGTTCGCCGAGGATAACAAAACCAAATCACTCTTTTTCTCCTCCCCCTCCTCCCAACATGAGTCATCACCCAAAATCAAATCACTTGTTGCATGCCTTTGTTCTTTGTTCACACTCCTTTCAACAATGGGCTATATAGTGGAAAGCCATTTTCTACATTCACACTCATATATTTCATTTTGCACTTCTGCTTATGCCACTTAAAATTCTCTCCACTTTAATAGTGACAAGTGTTCTTACGTTTTCTCTCTCCCTAACAAACTCTCACCTTTTCTTCGCTCCACTCTACACACAGGCCAAAAGAAAACACACATTGACCTCACAAGTTTCTTCCACACCTCCATCAACTTCACTCTTGCACACATAAACACAGATTGGACTATAGTGGGCTAGACGACAGTGGGCTGGACTAGAGTCGATTGTTGTTGGGGCGGTGTTGGGCTGGACTAGTGTTGTTGAAGACGAGTGTGGCCATTAAGAGGCAAAAAGGTCATGAAAAGATTTTGGAGGATTTGAAACTCCTAGATCAAATTTTCATAAGCCTGATCACGTTCTTCTGTTCGTTGTGTGAATCAATTCACGACCTCCTCAACACTAGTGGAAGAAGATGCTTGTTGTATGTGGATACCTCTTCCAGCAGAGTAACTTTTGCTAAGTTATCTAATCCCATAAAGTTTTCATTTATTTATCCACCGACAACGTCAACCCAGGAATGTGTCCCAATGATGTCTTCTTGATCAACATTATCATTATGCTCTAACGCATCAGCACCTGCCCTTGGCTCAAATCTGTCCTGTGAAAGTCTAATTAAAAATTCTTCCTTTTAAAGAAAACAATGAGAAATTAGTTAAATATGGTATAATATTTAACTTTTAAGGAAATAATAGTAAAATTATTTGCTTACATGTGTCCTTCGAGACCTTTCATAAATAAATTGGCCAGATCCCTTGCGAAGACAACTTTGGTAAAATACCTCATCAAATATGCCTCCCGCCCCAACTCTTTTGCCTTTAAAAAAATAAAGGGTTATATATATACATGGGTTTTAAAAGACGTAATTTATATCATAATATGGAAATAAAAAGAATTAAGGTTTATATCATACGAAGGGCATGCTCATAAGTGGTAATGGAACCACCTATGTGTAGGGTCCCACCTTTTCTAAAGTTCTATTCCTTTAGGTTGTAGCACATTTTTTGTGACAATTGGGAGAATTCTAATGTTCTCACAATCTATTCCAGATATGGTCCCCAATCCAAAAAGGATGCTCTCTTGCAATCTTAACATCTCTAAACATCTTAGATAGCCTATGAGATGCTCTACTATGTAAATTTTTTCTAATTTGAGCTTCGTGCTCAGATCTCCACTGAACCTTTATTTGTAAAAATAAATAAATTACAATTCATCTTGACAACACAATATGCATGGTAATTAAAGTCTAATAGTAGTGGACATCTATTTTACATTAGAGTTAAATACATGAAAGTAAATTTGTTATTTCTCTCTTTTATTTCCCATTTCGTATTAAGTGATTAATTATCAAAAGTAAACCCAGTTAATTTGATAGGTAGACTTAATTATATGCTACTAACACACTTTACGAAATTATGCTAGTGTATTTGAGATAGTTGAGTTCTTATAACTATGTTTGGGTCCAATCCTTACATAAATTTTAAAATAGATAACACTTGTTTTTGAAAGCTCTACCCTTTAAATGATAATTTTCAACCATCAAGTGGGAAACATCGAGCGTCGAGGCAAACATAAATATTTGTGCATAAGGTCTCAGATCTAATCACTTGCATAGTGGCCTGTATGCTTACATACGTCGTTGTAATGAAAATTTTCAATGGCCCATATTTCTCCCTAACAATGTGACATCCTATTTAATAGAAATTTCTTATAAATAAAACATATTTTAAGGTTTGGGATTGATAAAGATGGACTATATTAAGGTTGGTCAAGGTTTAGGCTTAGAGCGGGGATACTATAGGGGAAAGATTGAGTTTTATGAAGAATGAATTGAAAAAAGACATCCCAAATTTAGCTTAATTGCTTGATTGCTCGTGCTAATTTTGAAGCTTTGAAAATATCTCTGAACACACTTTTTCAATCTTTTTTTATCATTTTTTTTAAAACAAACATATTAGCAAATCAAAATTTTCCTCGAAATTAAAACTTTCGAAAGATAATAACCAATCTTTGATTTGTGTGGACTTTATTAGGCTTGTATCGTGGTCAAGGCTAAGGGTGTGAAAGAAAATGATAGTAAAGGCCCAAGAAAGTGATGTAAGGGTTGTTTGGAACAAGGATATATATATAATGTTTCATTAAATATTGGTTTGACTTCTTTTTCTTCATAATTTTTTTTTTATATTTTTACCTTCTATTCCCATTCTCAAACTTTTGCTTCTTTTCTTTTTCTTTTCTTGATATGACCATATAATTTTATTTAGTTTTCTTCTTCTTCTTTCGTTTGATATTTTGTATTGGTGAACTACTAGTTGAATGAAACAAATGCAAACATTATGTCAAATCTCAGTGTGAGGGTGACCCTTATTTAGGGTAATTTGAATGAAACATTTTATTTTCCTTTTTCAAAGCTCAAATGGGGTAGCAAAGGATAATAATTTTTTTTATATAGAAACAAGTCCACACATCATTCAAAACATGATTATTTAAAAAAAAATTAATTTACAGGAAAATAATTTATTTCATGTGACAAGATGTCCCTTGTTTTGTTCTCTTTTTTTTTTCTTTTTTTGTCTTATGTTTGGTTAGACTATCCTTCAGACTTTTTAGTCTTGCAGACATTTCTTCATTTTTTTTTCGTTTTGTTGTGTGTTAAAAGAGTTGTTTGTAATCATCCTAAGGTAGTGTCCCTTTTTGTGATAATCCTTCATGAATAATGAAAACATGGTTGATGGTGGAAGAGAGATGGAAAGGGAGATGGATTCGAGCAATTTCATGTATGCAAGATTAGATGGATGTTTCAAAAGAAATGATAAAAAATAATATTTTCTTCCCTTATTCAATCTACTGTTTTGACCAAAAAAATGTTTTATTATTTTCTCATTTGTCATAAGAAAGATTCTAAGAATTTGATGATAAGGAAAGTGAAACACAATTTGAACTTATTGTAGTGCAATTTTTTTGCTTTGTTTTTAATTATGTCAATGCATGTTATGTGTTTGAAAATATGGATAGGGTACCATGGAGGACCACAAAATGGTAATGCAATGCATGTTTGTGCATCATAGGGAATTTATTCACTTGATATGCTAATGAAATGCATGTTTAAACCTTTGGGAGAATTTTTCCCTTTTTTTTAAATGGTGTGATGATAAAAATTGTTATGAATTTATTATTATATACAAGGAAAGGTGAGGGTAAAGGATGCAGATAGTCTCCCTTTGGTGCCTTAATTTAACAGAGGTTTGATGCTTAAAGTTATAAAGCAAAGTATACTTACTCATAAGGATAGTTCCCTAATACCTAAAGATCAAGGTCACTAGAGTTATGACCCAGTTCATGGCATTTCCCACGATAATTGGTAAAAATAAGAAGTGAGAGTACCAATGAAGCAAAGAGAATCTAGTTGGGATTCTCATAATGACCACTTCGGAAGTACATACATTGTGGCACTACTACACAATCCCGTCGAATTCTAAGCAACTTAGACCTGGGTATAGGGGCCAACTAATGTAATGAACAAAATGTGTGTGTGTGTGAAGGGAGAATGCAATGTATACCCCCACCTCACACTCATTCCAAATACAAAAATAAAGAAGAAAATACACATACAATTATTCCAAATATGAAAAAGAGATAAAAATATACATACCCAAAAAGAATAAAAAAGGGAAAGAAAAAATATAAAGAAAAACTACATTAATTTTCCAAAATCAAATAAATGGCCTAACTCTCTAGCATTTCCTAGTGGAGTCGCCACCTATCGCAACCAAAATTGCGACGAGACAACGAACCAAAAGTAAAATTTGCAAAAAAAGAGTTTGAAGTTGCCACCCATAATTTATTTTGGAAAACTACGAAAAAACCAAGAAGATAACACAATGTCTGCAAAAAATCAGATTTTGGTTCCGGGAGTCAGTTACGCGTAGGGAAGGTGTTAGCACCTCACAACGTCTGTCCTAAGACTATACCTTTAACTAAACATGGAAAAGGATGTGATTTTAAAAAAAATGTTATTTTCCCAAAAATAATAATAAAAGAATGTACAAAAGGAACAATTTTTTTTTGTTTTTTAGGCACGACAAGGATTAATCCTCGCTCCTACTTATCTCCATTCACAATGGAGAATCAGGGTTACATAGTTCTTTTTGAAAAACCTATTTGAAAAAAAAATAGATATTTTTTTTTTTATAATTTTGACAACCCTTTTATGTTCTTTTGGAATTTTTTAATTATTTGAAAAAAGGTGTCATGGGACGTGAATGGCTAGATAGACAAAAAAAAGTAAACAAAGAAAAATACATTTTATTTTTGTATATATATATATATATATATATATATATATATATATATATGCATATATTTTAGAAAAAAATAAATTTGAATATGGGTGTAATGCAATGCGATCTGCCGGATAAACACGGAAAGAAATAAGAAAAAATATTTTTTAATGATTTTGTAAAGTAAAATATTTGTAAATAGCAGAAAATAATGTCTTTAACAAAGAAAGGCCAAAGTTATGTGTAAAACAAATACGTACAATATTAAAACAAAATGTAATAAAAATTAAGAATTCACAAATAAAAGAAAAAAAATAGGAGTGTCGTACCTTCCAAACTCTTCAATTCCTCTTCTTCCTTATCGGTCTCACTCTTTTGCTTTTGTTTTTTTTTACAAAAGAGAGATAAAAGGGAGGGAGGTGTGTATGTGGGAGTGGTGATGGGAAAGAATTAGAGAAGTATAGAGAATATTTTCTTTCGATCCCTTTTCATATGACAGACGGTGTATTTATATCCACACATTGCAATACCATTGTAATTTTAGCCTTAACTGTAATGAATAATATAAGGAAGGAATTGATCATGATAACAGTACATTACAAGAATCAAATAACAACAAATCATAGCATAAAATCAATCATCATAATCAATAAAATTGATTCTAATCATTATAAGAAATATTGCTTCTAATTATTAAAATCATATCACTATTTCCTCTACGAGGAACAAAGGGTAGATAAAGAAAGAGTGAGGGTTCAAATATGTTAGGTTGTGGGGCTCAAAAGAAGGAGCGCGATAATTAAAAACAAATTGGATTCTTCCTTCTTCTTTTTATTTTTCTTGTTTTTTTCATCTCTTTTTGCTTCTTTTTTTGCTAAAATTAAGGCTTGAAAATCTTTGAAGAAAATTTTATTTCACCTTTTTTTATTTACCATTAAGTAAATTTTTTTTTCTTTTGAAAATAAATTTATTCACCCACACGAAATTGGATGTTAACATATATATATATATATATATGTTAAATCATATCACATATATTTGACTTTACTTCGAGAAGACTCGTTTGTTAAATTAAACTCAAAGATTTGCATATGTCATACTCTTCACTAAGTTGTCACTATAACAACGCTATACAATAGGAACTCAATCCACTTATATGACATGGTAAATCTTTATGATTCATCAAAAACATTTTCTTTCACTCCGTAGACTAGGTCAAAAGAACCCTTCTTCATGTAATAACAGTGTTAGGATCATCTCCTTCAAAATCTCAAATTGAATATCCAACCTAAAACATCTAACCGTAATAATTCATGCGTAGAAATAACCATGTTCATCAAACACCACATGTCATATCAGAATCATACCATCATAGATTTTTATTTATACATATTAATCAAATGTAACAACGCATCAACAATTCAAATACATCTAAAATTCTTTTGTAACAAAAAATATCCTAATCAATACTATTGTACATTTGAATTATAAATTTGGCACATGTTATCCTACCAAACTTTATGGACTTCGCGGGAATTGGTGCAGTACTCTTAAATGTCTACAAAATAAGACATTAACTTAAGTTAGTATATAGAAAGACAATATTGCAAAGTATTTGTTTCAATCCAAATATATATTACTGTTTTCTAATTAGTTGTAATACGAGCACTCACAATGGTTGTCATCTATTGCATTATATAGTATCCACACTCATAAGAGCCGGTTTGTCTATTACACCACATTATATCAAAAAATATTACAATTAATTAAGGAAGAAAATAAAATCAAACAACTATACATATATGGATGAAAATTCCAAACCTGGAGGGAACACCATGCAAGAAATTTTTCCTTAGCTATTGATCTCTCTAACAACATGTTATGTCCAACAATTGAACTATAATAAAAGGAATGTGTTAAGATATTGTTATATAACAAAGAATATTCATAAGATTGACATTGAGGTTCTTACAATCAATCACTTGTCTAAGATGGTTGGGGGGAGGGCGGTGCAAAGAGCAAAACCACTCAACAAGTTTTTCTCCCTTAGAGAAACCACAAGTAGCTTCCAATGATGCCTAAGAAGAAAATAAATTCATTGTTATGCGTTAAAATGACAAATTATATCCATAAGTTAACAAAGATGACTTACCCAACAACAAAAGGGACAAAATAAATTTCTTTTCCCCGTTGAAAGCCTTTGGTCCCATATGCCTAGGTGTCATCAAACTTGTTGCCTTCATGAGTGAGTTGATTGTCTATAAACCCATATAGATCATTCAACCCCATATTTTCAATGACACTAGACATATACCTAGACAATAAATTGATTTGATATAAGTAAATATATAAATACATCAAATAACTATAAATAATGACTGAAAGGATTACATCATCCATAACAAAATAATGGTAATATTCAATTCCTCTTGTCCTTGTGCAAGCTCCAAGACATCTTGGGAATGCAAGTAAAGTGGGATCTCAAGGTCTCGCCGAAAAATGTTAAAATCTTAAAGAACCTGCATAGGCTTATCATTTATGATTTCAGCAAGTTGGAGTAATGCACCTGGATCGTCCAAAGACAAAGGAATCTTCTTTGGTTGAGGATTTTCCTATCGATGCAATTTGATTTAAAATAGAATATAATTTAAGGTTGAATATAATAAACATATAAACTTAAAAATTTAGTATATGGTAGGTTTGAGAGTGTGTATCGAGGGGTTAGAATCAACCAAATCTCCAGGCCATGGGAGGAAACATTGGAATGCTTGTGCTATAGTATATACATCATTTGTTGACACAAGAACTAAAGTAAATGGCACAAGAACCTCCTCTACCATGACCTTAATCTCATCCTCTGATAACTCCATGCCATCAAGAATTGTGGTTGCCTTAAATGCTTTTCTGCGAGCCACTAGTGTCTTCCATGTACCATCCCAAATATATAGCTGACATGGATGTGTGTCGTCCATGAACACCTCCCCTTTCAGCTTCTACCTGTTAAAATCAATGATTTATTAATGTTTGATTAAATATCATTTATTCAATTCATAACTTATAGAAAAAAGTTTGTTAATTTTATCTAACGGATGCCATAACTCTCGAATTGGCGCATAACTTTTACAATCACCTTCTTAGTGATTTCTTTCGTTAGTCTTTTTTCACAATCAGCATTGTTACTGCACGAAGACTGACAAGAGGAAAAAAAAATTTGGCGTATGCCGACTCCTGATCCAGCACCACGCACACGTCCAAGGTGCTTAGGCCGTCCAATTACAACAACAAGTATGTCATGATGACCTTTTAGAGCGAATATTCTTTGGGAGCTTTGCTTAACCAACGAATCCTGCAATAGAACAAAGAAAATTTATAGAAAATCCTACAATATAAAAGACAAAAGAGCTATTTAGAGAAAAGTTGTATCTTACAATTTTCTCAGAGATTTCTGGTGTAAATTCAGAAGTGTAGCTGCCCGATATGCGTAGACGAGCTAACTTCCACTTTTCATGACGCGATGATAGCGAAGGAGGCTCTAAATATTCATCCTCAAAAGGTGAGGGCCTAGATTTTTTCTTTTCTTATATTATCTTCTGTACTATAAGTAGGCGGTAAGGATCGACACGAACTTAGTACCTAGCTTTAGTCGTTGTACTGTACTGCGTAGATTGAACTAGTAAAGTGTTCGGCCCTGACCACCAACTTATAATCTTGGCCACAATGCACCATTGATCAAACTATATAGAAAGACAATGCATACATAGCGGCTAAGATTACATGCCAGTAAAAGCTGCCTACTTCAAACTTAGAAAATAACGGCTAAAGTAACAGAATCAAGTCATAAGTTTGATGTTATATCTCTAACCACATTTGAACACTAGAATAGTAAACATAGTATAATCAACCTCCTATATCTCTTGTATTACACTATAGTATGTCATTGATCCAAATACAGGATTTTGATCTTTAGATGTAGAAAATTGTAGTGACTCAACTTCAAGATTGACTCCATTATTTTGTACTGTGCTTTTATCATCTAAAGACTTCGTATAGAATGTGCAATTATTAAGTTCATAACCAGTACAACAAATGACATCAAATTTCAACCCATTCGCTAACCACATCAAAGTCTACATTTTTATCATCCAAAGACTTCGTATAAAATGTGCAATTATTAATTTCATAACCAGTACAACAAATGGCATCAAATTTGAACTCATTCGCTAACTACATCAAAGTTTGCGCTTTTATCATCTAAAGTCTTCGTATAGAATGTGCAATTATTAATTTCATAACTTGTACAACAAATGACATCAAATTTCAACCCATTCATTAACCACATCAAAGTCTCAGAAGATTGCGAATCTTTCAAAACCTTATATTTAAACCCATGCATGAATGTTCTTGTTATGCTCCATCAATTGCCATTTCTCTAATTACCTACGGATTAGAAATTACGTCAGTAATTACCGACAAAGATATTCGTCGATAAAATCCAAAAATTTGTCCATATTTTTTTATTATAATTATTTGTTTAATCTTGTACTGATATTTATTTGCTTTATTTTGGAATTTTAGATTTTTAATGTCCAATCACTGAATTGATTTTTATTGATTTTTTTTCCTTCAATCTTATTTCTATTTTCATCTCAAAACAAAATTGTAAGAAAATTAAATCACATAAACATAAAATTCATTTCCTCATTCAGAATTACAAAACAAATTTCAACAAAGAAGTTTCATCACCATTCTTTATTTTTGTCATATTTGCCTTCACTACAAAAAAATTCATAATTACATAGTTACATACAAATTTAGGATAAATTTCGTATGTAAGAATATATGAATCTGCACATAAACAAACACATACATTACATATAAATTTTATATACGGATTTTAAATAATAAAATATTAAAATATTAAATTTTGAAAATATCTTTCTTTTAACTTTGAAACCCTTTTTCTCGTGCTCACTCTACATTAATTCCTTTCGCGCTCTCACAGTCATTGAACTTCAGTTGAAGGAGATGAAGCTTGGTGGTAATGGTTCGTTTTTTTCTTTTTTCACTATGTAGAGGTACGTGAATCAAACCCAATTTTAGTTCCGAAAATCTGTTTATGAAGAACAATGTTGTTGTTCTTTATTTGTATCAATCAAAAATTGTTATTCGTAAGTTGTATTAGTAGTTCTGAAAATCCCCAATTTCCAAACCTAGGGCACTGATAACTCCAGCTATTTGATTGTTGGACACAATAAATTCCTCTAATGAGCGCATCTCTTGCAAAAACAAGGTCAATCCACGAATGAGTTTGTTATCCAAAGGGTTCGATTCTTAAAGGTACCATATGTGGTTTCTCTAATGTAAAATCCATTTCAGATTTTCACTTTCCATATAAATTCTTGTTCGCCACTTCTAATGCTAGATACCATTTTGTGGTTCAGGGAAAAAAATCAAGATTGACATCCACCGGACCAAGGCAAAGTGGAAGGGCAAGTATGATAAGATTTGAACTCCGCTGAACTCCTCGATCCAGAGTTGTAGATAAACAAAAGGTACATTGGGTTGGTATAAGTATTTTTTTGAAGTTGAATGTTGGACTCTAAAATGCGTGTTTTGGTTTAAATATATTGATATGCAAAATCTAGAAATCAAGAAAATGATAGATCAAAAGAAAGATGCATTTGGCTTCATAATATGCTCGAAGAGCAACACTTAGCCAATGGAGCTACTGTTAATATTGTATATAACGAATTTTTATATAACTGGTTCTACATAATTTTTCAGGAAGACAAAAGTCTTTTATATAATGAATTTTTATATAATTGGTTCCAAATTTATTTTAATTTTTTATCATTTCTTGATTCATATGGCATATATAATATTTTTGCGAACAAGAGTTGTATATATATACATTAACATATAGTAATTTGGAGGTCTGGCGAAGGGATTGAAGTGTTGGTGAGGAAAGTGTAGAATGGAAAGTTGTGTTGTGATGTGAGGAAGAAAAAAAGGAGTTCGTAGGAGACGCAGACTTGTAGATAAAATGATAAAATGCTGCTAAAAGAAAAATAGTGAAAATCCTGAATTCACCTTTAATGCAAAGCGCTACAATGTAATGAAATTATGCAAAATAGTCTTCGTGGATTTAGATTTTATCTATTAAAATTCTAAATTTCTTTATTAATTTATTTGTGATCTGATATGCAAGACCAACTTGGGGGCCTTTGATTTTGATTAATGGAAGCATAATTTATGAATTAAATGAAGATTACAGAGTGAGTCAAAATGAAAATTACAATCCATTCACTTCTTCTCAAATTACTACAAGTGACACTTATTCTAGCTTTTGAAATTTTAAGAATTTTAAATTTATTAAGCAGTTTCATGAATACCTTTAATGCACTATAACCTTGAATCTATCATTTAAAGCACCTTTCAGAGTCACTTTAATTAGTGAAATGATTCTTCATCCTAAATAGTTACCGTAAATGTAAAAAAATCATATGTTATTATTATTATTCAATTCTTTTATATTTTAATTAAACAAGTGTTTTCAATTTAAATTTAAATTAGATAACTAGTGTTGTCATGGACGAGCATATCAATTTGAATGAAGATGTTTTTAGTAAACATGATAATGTGCAGGGGAAGTATATAAAGTTGTTTCTAATTAAATGTTCAGGGTGATGATTCTATTTTATTGTAAAAAATCTGTGCAACCAAACTTTGCGTTTACAGCTGTTTTTGTTCCATGATTTGGCATAAGAAAGGTCTTCATAACTTTGATGTAATTTAACATCTTAATATTTGATGAACTCTACTGCAGGAGTTGGCAAAGATGGCAAATATATATACATATATATATATATATATATATAACATCTCGAACATGTATGAATGTATAAATGAAAAACTTTTTACAGTGAGAACTATTAAGAACTAGTATGCAGATTACAATTAAAAAAATGCCAGTTAAAATAAAAACATATTTTTAGATTACAATAGGAAAAATTATAGTGTAATATAAACATATAATGATGTAGTTTTAGATGTACTAATGATAACAAAATGTTAAGGATAATTAAGCATTAGCGTATATAAATACAATATTCTACAACACAACATTATTCACTTTTGTTTTTCTAAGAAAAGAATAAGATGATAGCCACTTTAGTGGAAAGTTTGATAGTTCACAGATTCGGGAAGCTTCTATGTATGAGATGCAGCAAAAGAAGGAAGTGTTAGGTTCATAACAGCTATGGGGGAGGCTAACCATGACCTCCTATAGGTAATGGAAAACCATGGAAGAGGCATATTTGCGTATGCGGTTCTTCATCGCAAACACCATGTGTTCCAACTCATGCATTGGACTATTTTTACTCTCTAAAACAGAACCATGGTTGGTCATTGGTGCTGTATATGGCCTTTTAAATTCAAATTAGATTTTTTTTTCTTGGGAAAGACTTCAGTTCCTTAATCTTGTTTTTGAAGAGTATAGAAGTCAAACATGTGTTTGCTGATTTATGCTTTGATCTTAACCTTTCAGATATACATATATGTTAGTGTTTCTATATAGTGATTTCCTTTAATACATGTTTTGCATGTAATGATGCTCATTTTTTGTGTTAGAATTTAAAAGTGGTCTGTTGAGAGGCAAAAGAATTTGCTTTGCATACTTTTATGAGGTTGAAGAACTTATAGCTTGCATTTGAAATGATTTTTCATGACTTTGATTTGGTGATTGCGTTGGATCTTTTTGTGCTCTATATATAAATTTTGTATTATTATTATGGGTTTTAATCATACAAAGGGATTAAACAGTCAAACAAACATTAAGGACTTGCACAATAGCTAAGAATTTAGGTTGGTTCATCCATTTCCTCAACGTTGACTTTGAGTTAAATCTTAAATCATTAGGACACTACTCCAAGACAATTGCACCTCTTATCTTTTCCTCCATCAGCACTGGATCAACTAGCACCGACAGTTGTTGCTCCTATATAGGTACTTGAACTTAGCCAAAAGAGTTGTTTAAAATACACAATTACGAATAGTTTTAATTCATTCTTTTGCACGCTTTTTAAAGTGGATTAATTTGACTTTTAATTGCATTTTGTAAATCTGTCATTACAGTAGATTTGGTGGGAGGTGGAACAATCATATACGAAACAATAAAGTCATGTTCTCAATCTAAATTCTTTTTGCCTTCAAATCACAACATTCACCATAATTCATCTTCTCTTGCCACGGTATGTAAACTTCTCAAGAGTTTGATTTAATTTACAATATTTAAGTATTTTCTTGTTTATGTCAAATAATCTTCAGCATAAAAATTCATAATACTAGTACAATGACTTAAATAAGATGATATTTTAGTACAACCTTTTATGTACAATATCATTAAATTTATGTTCCTTAGGTGCATAACTAATGTGTAATTTAAGCTTTATGGTTTAAATACACAGAATATGAAATGGTTTCATACCAATTGAGATTGGATGTATGATAGATGTTATATTGGTAGAAGGGGTTTGAAAGAAATTTTTGTAAGTGGAGTTGAGGAGTTTGTCATCAAAGCTTGTCAACAAGAGTCTTACATGAATGAAAGGAAGACTAGATGTCCATGCAATAAATGTCATTCTACGCATATTTTTCCAATTGAAACAGTTAAGCTTCACCTTTACAAAAATGGGTTTATGCCTAACTACTATGTTTGGATTGATCATGGAGAACAAGTCCCAAATGCTAATGACAATCGTATGGGTGCTCCAAATGAAGAGCCTCCAAATGAATAAGCTCAACGATTTTATAAGCATTTGTTTAAAGGGGCATCTGTAACATCCCTAAAAGATATTACTTAATTAAATATTTAAATATATAAAAAGAAGCTTGAACGTCGCAACTTCATTAATATCCACCGCGGAAATAAAACAAAATTTAATGTTCAACTCGACAATCGTTTAATAAAGAAAAATAATTCCAAAAGCTTTTACAAGTTTCAAATAAAACTTTAAAGCATGGTAAATCCCTAGCTCTAATTCCCAGCTAGTCCCTCTCTCCATCTCGAGTGTTAGCAGCACTACCTGTATCATCAACTGCTCCCGTGTAAAATTACACGATCATCGTCAAGCACATACAGAAAGGGTGAGCTCAACAATATATATAAAAATCACATAAATTAAATAATAGAAAACACCCAATCTTATTATCATGATTACATCTTGGTTACATTCTCAACACGCCCCAATGTTGTTCAACTACTAACATACAACAAGGTTAGTCATGCACTCAGGATTCCTGATGCTCACACGAACCTGCCCGCTCGTGGTCCTGCCTCTACGAACCTCCCCGCTTGTAGTACTACTCTACGGACCTACCCGTCCGTAGTCCAACACATATGATCCACAAGCTACGTACCTCCCCGCACGCAGCATCTCTCAATTGTGAGCACGGAACATACGAACCTACCTCGCTTGTATCCCCACAAGAGAGTAATCGAGTATGAACCTCCCCGCTCATACCACCACATGTTATCCACCATCCATGAACCTACCCGCTCATAGCACAACATCTCCTGATCCATGTTTCATCAAAGTGTACAAACAATACACATAAATTGCACTAAACTCGCTTGGGCTACAAGCCTTAGCTTAAGCGACCAGGCCTGTCTCGCGCAAGCTAAGATTCCTCGCCTGAGCTAGCGTGCAAACAGGGTTCACGTGCGAAGGCTCGCTTAGGCGAGTTCATCTCGCCTGGGCGAGATCCCACTTCGCTCAACACAACAACACTCGCCTAGGCGGCGAGACATCAGATCACACAAGCATCAACCACGATTTCTCGCTTAGGCGAGTACCTCTCGCCTGAGCGATGTACTCTATCGCTCAAAACATAGGCTCCTCGCCTGAGCGAGACCCTCGAGCACAACCCCACGTTTTCACGAATCCTCGCCTAGGCGAGCAGCTCTCGCTTGGGCGAGATGTGCAGACACAACCCAAAATCTCTTTTATGCTATTCTCGTCTAGGCGAGCCTAGTTAGCTCGAGCGAGAATAGAGGACCTATTCTTTGTCACACACACAAAGAACAAAACCAATTGCCAAAAATCACACTCCACTATGCTAAGTAATTCATCACTGATTGCAAATGTCAAGAGCACGAATTATACACCAAATTGATCCCCAATCAAGCGAAATTGAACCACAATCCATGAACAATACCACCAAACCCCAACATTTCCATACACTCTCATAAGGGTTTAATTACATTACAACAAAACAACCCAATACCCCAATTAACAGCACAATTGTTAAAAAATTCACATGGAAGAGTTACACAAATCAGTGCACATTACAGAATACACCAAGTTTCTCAACAAACGTATAAATGCATGGAAAGGAGCTCCCCTAACCTGGAAATCCTTACTTCTAATGGTTTCTCAACTTTGGCTTTGTGGTACCCAAAACCTTTTCTTTTCTCTCCCAAAATAAAATGCAGTTTTACTCATAATTCCCAACTCACCTTTTTCTCTCAAGTTCGTGCTCCTTCCCTCTCTCACAATTTTCAATCTCGAAAACCCTCTAATTGCTTTGTTTTTACCCTTTTATATGACCCCTAATTGTGACTAATAAAAAGAAACCGAAATTAGAGTTAGGGATGGTTTGATTGCTACTCAAGGCTATTACTTAGTGACTTTTCAGCCCCTCTTGGTTTCTGCTAGGGTTTTTAATGCCCTTTCACTTGCAACCCACAATGATATTTACCAAAAATAAAGAGATTAATTTCGTTTTAAACAGGATTTGAACACACACCCCTGAAGTTCCAAGATCAAAGCATAACCACTTCAACCAAGTCATGTTCGTGTTAATTCCTCAAATTCTATAATTATGTTATCACTAACATAATCCTACATATTAAAACTAGTATAACTCAAAGAACACACAATTAACATACATAGGACTCGAACCCAAGTCCTCTCACACAATCAAAGTACTCTCAACCACATGAGCTAGCACTTTTCCACGTCACCATAATTAGCATTAAATACCATAAAGGTTTATACTACCCACATTTATTAAATAATTATTAATTTAATTATTTAAATTTCCCGGGTCTTACAGCATCTAAATCAAAATTATCAATATGTGTGAAATTATTAGCTTGGAAGTCTAATTGGAATGTCCCTAATCAATGTTTGGATTTTATTACAAAAATGCTTTTAAATGTAACACCCATGAATGAGAATTTGCCAAAAAGTTATTATAATGGTAAGAAGTTAGTGTCAAAGTTGGGATTAGAAGCTAAGAGGATTGATTATTGTGTGAAGGGTTGTATGCTTTTTTATGACAATGAATATGGGAAAAATGATGGAGGTCTATTTCAATGCAAATATTGTAACAAACTGAGGTATCATGCCCCAAAAGCTGGAAAACATAGAAACAAACCAATCCCAATTAAGTCAATGTTCTCTTTCCCTATAATTTCAAGGTTAAAGAGATTATTTGCATCCATGGAGAGAGTAGATCAAATGACATGGCACTATGATAATAGAAAGGATTCAGATGTCTTACGTCGTCCATGTGATGGTCAAGCCTGGAAACATTTTGATCGAGTACATGCAGATTTTGCCGTTGAACCGCGTAATGTACGACTTAGTCTATGCTCTGATGGATTTAACCCATATATTCAAGCATCTGCCAAGCCTTATTCTTGTTGGCCAGTAATTGTTACACCATATAATCTTCCTCATGAAATGTGCATGTCTAAACCATATATGTTTTTGAGTTGTCTCATTCCTGGACAACGTAATCCAAAAACAAGTATTGATGTTTATTTACAACCTTTGATTGATGATCTTAAGAAGTTATGGAGTGGTGTTGAAACATATGACATTTCAAGGAAGGAAAATTTTACGATGAGAGCAACTTTGATGTGGACTATTAACGATTTTCCTGCATATGGCATGTTATCTGGTTGGGGGACTCAAGGTAAATTTGCATGCCCATATTGCATGGAGCATACAAAGGCCTTTAGATTACATAATGGAAGGAAAAATAGTTGGTTTGACTCACACCGTAGATTCTTGCCCCATGATCATACATTCAGGAGGAATAAAATAGCTTTCAAAAAGGACAAGTTGAATTGGGTGGGCCACCATCTTTCTTGACCTTTGAACAAGTTTGACATGTAATTAGGGATGTGCCTAAAGTTATTGATAATCCTCCTCTATCAAAATTACTAGGATATAGAGAGTGTCATAATTGGACGAAAAGAAGCATATTTTGGGATCTTCCATATTGGAAAGATAATCTGTTAAGACACAATCTTGATGTTATGCATATAGAGAAATTTTTTTTTGAGAACATCTTGAATACTGTGATGGATGTTAAAGGTAAGACAAAAGACAATGATAACGCAAGGAAATATCTAACATTGTATTGTAGGCGACCAAATTTAGAGTTAAAGTTGCATACTAATGGAAAGATGTTAAAACCAAAAGCGAATTACACTTTAACTACTGAGGATGCAAAATCAGTTTGTCATTGGATCAAAGAGCTTACAATGTCCGATGGTTATTCTTCAAACTTGGCAAGATGTGCTTATGTAGATAAGGGGAGGATGTTTGGGATGAAAAGCCATGATTGTCATGTGTTCATGGAGTGTTTACTTCCTATTGCATTTAGTGCATTACCTGCTCATGCTTTGAACCCACTTATTGAAGTCAGTAATTTCTTTAGAGATTTGTGCTCTACAACATTGAGTGATTGTTACTTGGCAAAAATGGAAGAAAACATTGCAAGAATTATTTGCAAGTTGGAGAGATTATTGCCCCTTGCATTCTTTGATTCAATGGAACATCTCCCTATTCATCTTGCACATGAAACAAGGCTTGGTGGACTAGTTCAATATAGGTGGATGTATCCATTTGAAAGGTAAGATCAATATCATAGAATTTGTTTAATGTTTATTAATTCGTTCACACAACAATACACTTATCCTCTCTAATTTGATAGATTCATAGGTGATTCTAAACGATCAGTGTAAAATAAGGCTCGAGTTGAAGGATCAATTTGTGCGTGGAGCTCTGCCCATGTTCAGGGAAGAAGTCAATTCATTGGTTAACCCATAAAGAGTGGAGCTTTGCCCATGTTCATGTATTGATCAATTGCACTAAAGGTAAGCCATACCTTGAGTGAGTATTCAAAACATTTGATTTCATTTTAGTTATCAATTTACATCACTTAAAAAATTGATCTTCAATATACTATTAAAAATTTGTAGCTCATTCTTACAATCTTAACAAGTACACGAATCAAATCAATCAACTCATATACATGTACATTTCCCCGAGTGGTTCAAAGTTCAAGTATGTATCTTTCAAATTCAAAAAATAAGTTTTGTATTACATGTGTAATAAAATTTCACAAGTAATGTTTGTTACATTGTAGGTTAACAAAGAGCCTTTAAGTGTACGAAACATACACTTACGAGAATTATCACATGGTCCTTTTACATGTGTTAATGAATGGCACACATATTTTGTAAATGATTATAAGTTTCACACTCATGCATGGAACAAGGGGAAAAAACCATAAATATTGGTGTTTATATCAAAGGACTTATAGAAGGAGGTGAAGATGATTTTTATGGCATCATTCAACATATATATGAGTTAGAGTATAATAGTTCAAGTTCTCCTAAAAGAGTGGTTGTATTTTATTGTGATTGGTTTGATCCATCACGTAGAGGTACAATAGTGGATCTTAAATATGGAATGGTGGAGATTCAAATGGATAAAAGGTATTTACCTTTTGACCCATTCATTCTTGCGAGTAATGTAAGACAAGTATATTATGTGCCATATCCCACATCAAGAAAGGACAAACAAGGTTGGTGTGTTGCAATCAAAACTAAGCCAAGAGGTCGTATAAAAGCTATTGATATGGAAGATGATGTTCCTTATCAAATAGATGAAGTATCACATTTAAATGAAGTTATTGAAGTTGAAGGTATTTCGGGATTCCAACATTCACAAGTTGGTCTTGTAGAAGTGGATGAACTGGATCAGGAGTTTGAAGGCAATGATCTAGAAGATGACAATGAAGAGGAAGAGTTTGAAAATTATGAATCAGAACAAGACTTTGACATTGAAGATAATTATTTTGAAGTAGATAGTGAAGAAGGGGAACTTGAAGAAAATGATTTTCAAGAAAACAATGAAGAAGAGGAATTTGATGATAATGATGATGATGATTGAAGAAAATGTTGTTAAATACCTATTCCTTAAAGTTATGATTGTTATTGAAAATGTTTATACACTATGTTGTTTGTTTATAATCTTGTTATGTTGCTTTCTTTCATGATTGATAATTGTTTTCTTATTCCATTTTGTATTTATAGATATTTTGTATTCATAGATATGTCAGCAAGAGGTTGTAATCCACCACAACCGTCGTTGCCATATGGCAATAAGAGAAAAGTGGTAACAAAAAAGAAAAGGCCAAACTATGTACTTAAAATAGATGTCCCACCACCAACTCCAACACCTCTACCTTCACCATCCCCAATTGTGGTCAATAGACCCACCCAATTAGGTGTTGATGCTACAGCTATATCTTCCCCATCCCCAATTGTTGCATCAGCACCTTCTCCATTACCTATAGGGCCTTCGACATCATCAGTACCGTCACCATTGCCAGTGTCTTCACCATTGCCAATGCCTTATGGAGTCCATCATTCACTTATTGAGGAAGGTCTTGAAGTGTCTACCAATCAAGCTGATGTGCAATCAAACATCCAGGAGGAACCCATACGTCGTGCAGACCTTCCTATGATTTCACCTCAAGCTCATGGGTAATGATGAATATAACAAGTTGTTTGTATTATTTGTTTTATCAATTTATTATATACTAATTTTTTCACAAAATTCTCTTCTTAAGGTTTTATCTAGGTAGGTTAGCAACCAATGCCATCACAATGACCATTAGGCAACAATACAGTAAGCCAAGGCCTACATGGGGTTCACTAACTAGTGAAGAAAAAGAGAGATTCTTCCAACGTTTTAAAGTAAGTTTTCTCATATTTAACACTCAAACATGCAATTGTCACATTGTTGATATTTTTTGAAATTGTCTTTATATAGAGGACGGTCAACTGGAGACCTGAAGATGAGGATCACATAAAAAAAACTTTCACTCAAAAGCCTCACATAGGCTATCTGAGATGCTTATGATAGCGCGAAAAAATGGAAAAAAATTTGAGTGGATGTTTGATGATATTTGGAATTCTCTACTAGCAATTTGGAATTCTCCTCAGTATCATACAAAGTGTTTACAAGCCCGACAAAATCGAGCATCTGAAATAGGTGGGAGTTTGCATACAGGTGGATCCATTACTATACATGAGCATGCAATTCGCATGGTAAGTGTAACAAACAAAGTTTGTTTTTCTTTCTTTATAACATATATTAACCATATTGTTTATAGGAGAAGGAATTGGGTCATCCACCACATATTGATGAAGTTTTCAAGCAAACTCATGTACGAAAGACTAATGGAGAATTTGTGGATGAACGATCTAGGAAAACACATGTAAGTCTAGTATTTCAATTTTTGTTGTTGTTTCTTTTATTAGGTTATGAATTGTATATATGAATAAAATTGTCTTTGAATAATAGGACGAATTTAAGAGCATATATGCTCAAGCTAGATCAGAAGCTACATCTTGTGTTGGGCAATCTGAATCATCCCCCATGGATCCTATAGAAGAAGAGAGAATAAGGACTGATAGTTGGGTTCTTGCTGCAGGTGGAAAGAAAAAGGGTTGGATCTATGGGATTGGAGTGGTTACTCGTACCAAACATGTGGACAAACTCACATATCATGGAAGTTCAAGTCACTCTTCAGAAGAGATTGTCCAGCTAAAACAAGAAGTTTTGAATTATAGGGAGGATAATGAGAGGTTAAGCCAACGATTACAACAACAACAACGACAATTTCAATCCTTTGTTAGTGTTGTCCTCCCTTTCCTTCCACCAGATGCACAAACTACATTACAACAACAACAGCATCAAGAGCAACAACACCAACCATAACAAAGCCAACCTCAACAAGACCAGGAGCAACCATAACTAAACAATCAACAAGAACGACATGACCACTCTGAATATTAGGCCTTCAGATGTTTGTACTTCTTTATTATGTTAGCACTTTTAGGTTATGTTTTGTTAGAGTTTGATTACCATTATATCTGTGAACACTTTTTGGGGACTACATTAGATTATGTTATGTTAGCACTTTTATTAGAACTATATTAACACTTTTAGACCGAATTGTTGACACTTATTTTGTTTATAACTTGGATTTGGATTATGTTATTATCTTTGATTTGGATTTTGTGTTTTTTATAATTAACTTGGATTTGGATTAAGTAAATATTGCTTGTTGGTGAAATTTCATTGCAATTGACAGGAAATGTAAAAAAAAAATTGAAAATGAAAAAATATAGTTTTCAATTTAAAAAGTATATTATTACATACAGATTTACATATGGAATAAGCTGTATAAAATTGCACCATTATTATATATGGATCATTCCGTATGTAATACATTTCATATTACATACGGATTTGGTTCGTATATAATTTACATACAGATTATTCTGTATGTAATATACACATATGTATCCTGATCAATTACATACGAATTTTTCTGTAAGTTACATACGAAATTTTCCATATGTAATTCATCGAGAATTACATACGGAATAATCCGTATGTAAATTACATACAGATTTTATTTCTTACGAAAAATTTCGTATGTAAAGTTACATACAAAATATTTTCTGTATGTAAATTTTTCGACGCCTGGTTTACATACGGATTTGTTTTCGTATGTAATCCGTAGATAATATCTAATTACATACGGATTTTATTCATTACATATAGATTTTGTCCATAGAAAAAATTAATTTTTTTTGTAGTGCTTGTGTTTTAAACCAAAATCATTGACACAAACCATCTCCAAAAACATTTTTATCCAGAAAAATAAAAAAAAATACAAAAATTCATCCTAATCCCATCACCATTCACCTACACAAATCATCATCAATTCATCCCCTAAACCAAAAATCAAAAACTCAAATATCTCTGTTTATTAATCTTCACTACTATACAAGAAAAAAGTCACACAATATGTAAGACCCGATAAAAATTAAATAATTATTAGATAAATAATTATTTAATATAAGTGTGGGTAATGGAATAATATGACACTTAATGCGAGAGTTATGTAAGGAATAGTACTAGCCTAAGTGGTTGATAGTACTTTCTCATGTTGAGAGGACTTAGGTTCTAGTCCTATGTATGTCATTATTGTGTTAATTTAATTGCTTGTTATTTTTAATAATATGTTTGACCATGGTACGTGATATTATATTCCTAGATGTGTAGGAATTATCATAAAACATGAATTGGTTGATTGGTTGTGTATTTGTTTGATAATTGAGTGGACGTGGGTTCAAAACCTTGTTGGTGCGAAGTTGATTTTTTTATGCGTTTGGAACATATGTTGTGTGTATCTTTTCTATTTACAGAACTCTATGCTTCGTATTTGTTCTGTACATATGGTCCTCATTTACTTTATCTTTTGCGCTATTTTGTTTTGTTTGTGTGCTTCCTTGAAGTCTATCACGTTTTGCATTTTAATGGCCTATATATATGAAAAATCATGGTGGTTATCTTTTTTCCTTTTTTCTTCTGAGGCTTGTGCTTGTCACGAGTATCAATTAAGAAAAAAAAAAGTTATGGAATTTAATCCTCACGATGAGACCCACAGTGATGCAACCAAAGTGTTGTTTGGAATTAGGTTTTGCTCATGGCTTGGTACATTGGAAGGACCCATTGCATTCTTTTATTTTTTTCTTTTTGTTTCATGGTACAGACAAGAAATCCACCTTAGCTTCTTGTTTTAATATTATTTAATGCACATATTTGCTTTTCATGGGACTTTTGTACATTCTAGTGTGGTGCAGTACACACCTTAAGTGCTTAGCAATATATTCTTTTAGTTTAGTTGAAAGAAAATTCAAGAAGTTCAATTGGTGGATTTTATGCAAACGAAAGTGACTAAAATAGGAGTATTAAAATAAAGGTTCAAGTTTGGGTGCCAATTCGTTTGAAGTTTAGGTGTTTTTGGCAGTGTGTATTGCTGAATTATAAAGTGAAACGAGTTTTATTTAGTGGTACTAAAATAAGGATTATATAGTATATGGAATGTTTAAGTCATGTATTTTATAAATGGTGTTTAAGCCATTGGGAAATCTGGTCATGTTCGGGAATTTTTGTGGCATTTACGCCGTGACGTTGTCTTGCTACTGTAACTATGATTTTGTTCTTATAATACCATGGAAAATATAAGCGATTGCGGGTTAATAATTTTGTATCTTGTATTAGTTTTGGGAATTTGGAGTTGAATGGTTAAGTGTGAATTAGTGAGGTACAATTCTAATTGGTGCATTTCCAAGTTAGGGGTTTAAAGATTCCTAAAATTGTGCTGTTTCATGTTGATTTTCGTATTCAAGAAACGTCAGTGGTCGCTGGGCGAGTGACTTGGTCGTTGGGCGACTACGTTTATTTCTGATTTTCGTAGTTGTAGTAAAATTGACTTTCCCAACTCTTTAACCGTTGGATTAAGCTCAAACATGGACACTTGGTCCATAACATGCTTTCTTTGTTTTGACAGATCGGATTGTCGATTTGAGGTCTGTAGTTTACAAAATATGTAACACATTACTATAGTATTTTTGGTTTTATAATGATAAATTTTCTTAGAAATTTTGGTGTAAGAATTATGGTTGTGCATAGTACTTGATTGCATGGCATTGCAGGTACTTAAGTGTTGGCACTCACTCATGTGGGATGAACACTATTTTGTGTTGCATGTATGTCATGCTATGGTGAATGCCTGTACACTTATGTGATTATGTGAACCATATGTGCATATGTATGGGATGGTATGATGTGATGTGGGACTTGGACCAGGAGGTGCTTGTTTGTGTCATGAGCGGGTAGGTTCATGGCTAGTGGTGAACACTTGATAATATGAGCGGGGAGGTTCATATTATGATGCTCTCATGTGAGGATACAAGCGAGGAGTTTCGTATGTTCTGTGCTCACACTAGAGGGCTGTTACGAGCGAGGAGCTTTGTAGCCATTGGATCACATGTGTTGGACTACAGGCGGGGAGGTCTGTGGAGTTGGACTACGAGCGGGGAGGTTTGTAGAGGTAGGACCATGAGCAGATAAGTTCATGGATGCATGTTTATCCTAGGTCCGTGGTCAAGTAATTGTGCGACTTGTATGTTGGAAAACCTTCGGCCAGTAAGGTTTTTGACTAAGTATTAACGAAAATTAGGTAGTTGGATGAATTTCTATTTTATTAATTATATTTTTATATTATTACGAGTTCACCCTTTTTGTTTGTGTTCGGCGATGATCGTGTGACTTGTCACACAGGAGCAGATGATATTCCAGATGATGTTGTTGATGCTAAGAGATCGAGAAAAGGCTAACATGAGACTTTTGGCTAAGGATTCTGATTATGTTTTTTTTAAATTCAGTCGATTTATTGGAACTTGTAGTATATTTATGATTTGGCTTATTTAAATTTAAGCGTGTTGAATAATAAATTATAACGTTTGAGTTTTAATTATAAATTATTATTTTTATTTAAGTAATTTCCAGTAGGGACATTACACAATAAACCATAAAGGGATCACCAGCTTCAAGTCAGGTCTGCGCCAAGTTATAGTATTGCTTCTTCACTACAGGCCCTTAATTGAAGATGCTCACTATCTTGTTCACCTTGCTTTTGTTTTGCCCCTCCATGGCCATGAACATCGGCCCCTTGCAAATCCTGCTCTATGACGACGTTTAGTTGAAAACCCCCGTTGATTAACAAAGATCGAAGATTGAACTCGTTGACTTACGAAGAATGCAGCAACATCATGGTGGTTGTTCACCGAAGAAAGAACAAGCTCTCGTATAGGGATGGAGATGCAGACAAAAGAAGGGCTCCCGAAGCGACAACTTTTTGAACGAGGAAGGCGTGATCGAAGGCGAGGAGACATTAATTTCCTATGCAAACATAATTGTGATGTCTCATGAAGTGTTTGTGGTGTTGGTATCGCGCAGCAGAATGACTAGACAATGGTAAAAAACCAAAAGGGGTGAGTATTTATACTTGTTTGGATGAAAAGACCCTATGTCCAGTTGTTAATCTCTCAAAAATGAGATTAACTCAATCACTAAAATAAATCAAACTTACAATCAATGATAAGAAAGATTATGGTTTAGAAAACTTAAATCACACAAGAGATGAAAACACCTCCCTTGAAATCCACAAGGGATGAAAACACCTTCCTTGAATCACACAAGGAATGAACACCTCCTTTGAATCACACAAAGGATGAATGACTTCTCCTAGCAACAACATAAGTACTCAATCACTCAAGATCCCACGTGATGAAAGTTATCGCTCTACCTACACTAGGTTTTTCAAAGTCTTCCCACAGAGACTTCTCAAGTACTTAGACTTCTTTAAATTTTGTATTTGATAATGAAAGCCTACCACTCTATTTATAGAAGCCTATTTACAAAAGCTTGCCTCACTGTCAAAAGAGTCATGGTAAACAATTAAACATAGATTTGCTTCCTCATCAGATTCATTAGAGCTGGATGAGCTTGAAGAAGAACTTGAATTGTTATCCTCCCATTTATTTTTCTTGAAAACATTTTTGCCCTTCTTCTCTTTACCCTTTTTAGCATTTGGGAAGTTCGCTTTTACGTGACCTACTTCCCCACATCCATAGCAATTGAAATTTGAAACAAACTTTTGGTTTTCATTTTTATACCTTTTGTGATGTCCTCTATCTTTGCTTTTCATAAACTTTGTGAACTTCTTTATCATGAGACTCATATTCTCATCATCAGAGTCATAATCTTCTTTGGGGCTTTTGCTTTTGACGACCTCAAACTTAAAGGCAATAATTTTCTTTCTTTCTTGGTCTTTTTCTTCGTTTAATCTGCCCAGTTTAAGCTCGTGCTCCCTCAGTTTTCCAAAGAGAGCCGCCATGGTCATTGTTGCAAGATTTTGTGACTCAGTGATGGTTGTTACCATTGGCTGCGAAGTCCTATTCAAAGATTTAAGAATTTTTATGTTAAGTTCATCAGTATCAAAGGTTTTACCTAGCCCACTAAGATAGTTGACGATGTGTGTGAATTGCTTCTACACATCGTGGATGGTTTCTCCCTACTGCATGAGAAACATTTCATATTCTTGAATCAAAGAGTTATTTCTAGCCCATTTGACATCATCAGTTCCTTCGTGAGTCACGTGTAAAATCTCCAACATTTCTTGGGCACTTGTACAAACTAAAATTCTATAAAATTCATCAAGAGTTAGTGCAGATGATATTATATTTCTAGCCCTATAATTATATTGAGCCCTTCTATTTTCTTCCATAGTCCATTGTGTAAAGGGCTTAGGTTCCTTCAAATTATTAACAATAATAGTAGGAACAAAAAGACCATTTAAAATAGCATCCCAAATACCTCTATCAATAGACTCCAAAAAAATTTACATCCAAACTTTCTAGAAAGGATAATTTTCACCAGTAAAAAGAGGAGGTATGTCAATAGATGCACCTTCAGCAAAAGTTTGGTTTAACCCTACTATTTTCGAAAAATTTGAATAACGAAGAGTGACTAGACAATAGTAAAAAACCAAGAGAGGGTGAATTGGATTTTTATAAAACTTTTCCCTTTTAATATCACAATAAAATAAAGAGAGTAAGGAAGAGAAAATTGCACACAAAGTATTTATACAAGTTCGGATAAAAAAACCCTACGTCTAGTTGTTAATCTCTAAAAAATGAGATTAACTCAATCACTAAAATAAACCAAACTTACAAGCAATGATAAGAAAGATTATGGTTTAGAAAACACCTCTCTTGAATCACACAAAAGATGAAAACAACTCCATTAAAATCCACAAGGGATGAAAACACCTTCCTTGAATCACACAAGGAATGAACACCTCATTTGAATCACACAAAGGATGAATGACTTCTCCTAGCAACAACAGCAACACTCAATCACAAAAGATCCCACTTGATGAAAGTTATCGCTCTACCCACACTAGGTTTTTCAAAGCCTTCCCACAAAGAGTTCTCAAGTACTCAAACTTCTCTAAATTTTGTATTTGATATTGAAAGCCTACCACTCTATTTATAGAAACTTATTTAGAAATTATGTTAAGAATATGAAAAGTTAAGTCACAATTACCAGTGGTAATCAATTATTTTGAGTCGTTTTTGAAGAGCCAAGTTATAACTGCCAGTGGTAATTGATTATCGTTCGTGGTAATAGATTATCTTAAGTGGATTTTTGAAAAATCAAAGTTTTGAGTTGGTAATCGATTATCATAAGTTTTGATTTTTTCAAAAATTTAGTTTTTCTTAGAGGAGTTGCGAGCTGGCTGTTGTTCTAACAATCTTACAACTAACTAAAGAAAGTTAAGCTTATTACAATAAGAACTTTAAATATAAAATGTACTAGTCTTCAATGTATCTCTTGAATCCAAGAATTCTTTTAAGTCTTCAACATTTTTCCATGAATCATCATTAAGTCTTCCATACTTTATAATTCATCATCATCATCAAAACTCCTTATTGAAGGAAGATGTCCATCTTCTTCCTTTTGTCAACAATCTCCCCCTTTTTGATGATGATCAAAATTTGTTGAAGACTTGTGATATGTAATAAACTTTCCAATAATTAAAATTTGAATAACTGCTCTTATAATTAAAGTTATTTTTACCAATAAAATTTAAATAAATTAATTAATTGATTATAACAAAAATTAATGGTCAAAGAATATTTTATTGTAAAAAATGAAATTTGGTACAAATGTTTTTCAAAAATTAAAATTATTTGTATCAATAAAATTAAAAAAAAAATAATTAATTAACAAAAAAATTTGACAAAAAATAAAATATTAATAATTGGTGATTAAAAAATTATATTATAAAAGAAAGAAAATTTAGGATAAATGTTTTCTTATAATTAAAATATTTTTATTAAATATTTAAATGAATCGTAAAAATATTTTATACTTTCACGGATTGGCTCACCACGAGTCGAGTTGAAAATGAGTGAATCCAGCCCGACTCACTTCATGGTGAGCCATAAATTTATCAACCTGGCTCAACCCATCATGGGTTGGTAGGTCAACCCACATAAAAAAATTATTTATGTGTTTATTTTTAGGTATTCAAATATTTAAATAATTTTGTAAGCAACCCATAAGATGACAATCATAATAACATCAAGAACGAGTGTCTTCATCATGCTCACCACCAATATATGATGAATTATTTTCAAGAAAGTGTCCACATAGTCCAAGAAAACATGACTAACCTTACACATTTTCCATCATTACTATTCAACAAAATATAAAGAAAAAAACTTCACATTTTTGTCATGCTAATTTAGAAAAATTTGTTTATAAGACGATTGTTCAAGTAATTTACTATAAATATTATAGTTAAAGATTAAAGTATCAACATATATAACTTGACAACCAATTAATTAAACATTAAAACTATTCAAATATTATTGAAAAACATTATAACATTTAAAAATATGAACTTGTGAACCTATATAATTAGAAGGAGTAAGTAATTATTAAAAAAATTTAAAAGAAAATATAAATGTTATAATTAAATAAAGTTATTTTTGACATCTTTATTTACGATAAATATTGTTATAATTAAAGTTATTTTTGCCAATAGTGAGAAAATATCTAAAATATATGAAAACAAACACCTTTGGAAAAGACCCTTATATACCCATATTTAAATTTTTGATACCTGTCCAATTTTTTGGTTTTTTTGTCATTCTCCTCTTTTAACCCTTTTAACTTTTCCCGCTCTCCATAGATTGAGATTCATCTTTTAGGCTTTTTGACTCAATTTGAAATTTCCTGTCTTTTCTTTCCTTTACATACTCTGCTCCTCATTAGGTAAAATATGAAAGTAGCCCTATCTATTATTTTGACACGTGTCCAAACTTTGGGTTTTTTCGTCATCTACCACTTTTAAGCAATTGATGATTTTAGCCTTACTGTTTTGATGGTCAGCCACTACTCTACTGATAGGACAACAATGAAAGGATTGATGGACGTTCCCAAATCGGTTTCCCGCTCCTTTGGCATTTGCATAACCCACTCAAATTCCCAATCTCCTTTCTAACACAAAAAAACCAATTATCAATCTTCGCGCATAGAACCCCTCACCTTCCATCTCTTTTTCTCCCCAAAACCAATATTTCTCATTCTCTTCTCCAATCACACCTTCATCTTCTCCACTTTACAACCAACAATGGAGAAAACCTCCTCTCTATTCACTCAAACGCCGACGAGAGTCCAACGAGCCTCCACGGTCAGTCGAGGTGACGACTTCACCACGCGACCACCATGTTCACTCATCTTCTACCACAATCGACTCCATCCCTAAAATTGCCCACTACCAGACCTTTGTCGGACAGAGACTCCTTTAGTTTCACCTCCATTATCCTTTAGTTTCATTTTTTTTCTTTATTTTTTGTGCTTATTTTTCCATTATCCTAATTCAAAAATCGTTTCATCGGCAGCAACACGGGTTTGTTGCGTTGCACATTTCAACGAAAAGGAAAACGATGACAATGAGCAGTGGTGGTTCCTTTCGTGAGCGATGATGGTGGAGAGATCGTGGTTCTATGGCAACAGTGGTTCGAAGGGGAAGAGAAGAAAACCCTTTTCTGATTAAAATAAGGTTTGGGTTGGCTGTTATGAAAACCCTTTTTGAAAAACCCTTTCTATTTCGTATTTGTGTTTTCTTAGTTTTGGACGTTGGTGTTTGGTGCTTGGTGCTTGGTTTCTCTAGACCATGTATGTATCTTAGTGTTATGTTTTTAACATTTGTATGTGTTCTTTTTGTTAAAGGTTTGTGTTGGTCAAATGTTTGTGCTTTATATATATTTCTTAAGGGATATGGTATTTAGGTGTTAAAATAGCATGTAAAGGTACATTTTATAATTTATTGTTAAAGTTCTTAACTTTTTAGTTGCTTCTTGGTTCTTTTTCTTTTTATTTTTCTTCCTGTTTGATGGCTTTCATGTACTTGAAGAGTAAAACTTTTTGGGAGATAGTTTTTGAATGTTTCTATCATGTGTTTAGATTATTAAATTTTAAAGTTCTTAACTTTTTCTTTGTTGTTTCTTGGTTATTCTTCTTCATGTTTGATAGCTTTCATGCACTGGAAGTTTTAGGAAGACAATAGATGCCGTTATCGATTTGATGTCATCGTTGTGGACGAGAGTTACAGAGTTATTGATTCTTGATAAGAATCTAAAAATGGAGGTTTATACTGATTATAGAGCCAATGGTTTGTTCTAGCGATGTTGTAGGGGCAAGTTTGCTTGAAAGCAATTTTATCAACAACACATTAATGGTGTTTGGCTTATGCATAAAAGTATGTAGCCTATATCTCAAGCTATGATTCCAGGTTATTGTTCTTTTAATAGTTATACATTTTAATTATCTTTATTATACTATTAACAAATTTGAAAACTTTTGAATATATACTTTAGTTGTCATTTACAATTCTTATATAATAAAAATAAGCTAGAATCTTATTCATTTTATCTACTTAGGAGTCTCTTTAAGAACATGAAATAAGGAAGAGTTAGTAATAACAAATTTGATTTTGTCTAACGCTACTAGAGTCAACCAGGTACCTGCAAGATTATTTGGAGGGCAAGAAGTGTATGTCCTTGGTATATATGTACTACTTTCAAACTTCATTTTTCTCCAAGCTGATCAAAGTTATACTTATCATATGGGGTTTTTCTTTCATGAGAATCCTATATATGTATTTGTGGTATATTTTTTTTTTTTCAAAATCATGAATTTTACTAATTCCTTTTGTTAACCTTTACTTACTGTTTTCATAGATTTTAACACCAAAACCTGGAGAAGAAGATTATCTTGATACTTCTTATCTGATGTTTACGCTTTATATCCTATGGGTAAATTTGGTTTAGTTGAAAATATATGCATTTAATTTGTTACTGTAGTTAATTTTTGCTTTCTAATAATGTCTTTAGATGTTTCATATAATATATCAATTTCATATTGTGGACTTTTGATGGTGATGGTAGCTGGTATAACTTCTGGTATTTAACTTACTTAAGTTACTTGATATTCAAATTGTTTGTAAACATATTTAGGTAGAAAAATGATTTCATTTTGGTATTCTTTTCTAATATGTTTTGTCCTTAAATTTGATACCAAAAAATTCACTATTTCTCTCATGTTGGATTAGTCTAGAGTTATTTACTAATATCATTGTTGTTTTCAAGGTGGAAGGGAATCTTATGTGGCTAAAACTAATGAATTGTACAAGTTTGTCTTTGTTGCTTTTTCTGTTTTGCTTCTTTTTTATACATCTAGCAGTGGAGGTAATATATGAATAAGATTTCGTTGATCACATAATATATTGAATTTTAATGTTATACCATGTGGATACATTAACTCCTGCCATAGTGAATTCATAATATTTATGCTATTTGTTTGTTGTTTGTTTCAATGGAGTGGAACCATGGATAATCTGAAGATGGATCATTATTGTTTTTCCCTTGGTTACCACAAATTATGTAGACAATCCTTACCCCACAATTTATTATTCAATGCTTTTTGTGTCAGGTTTATTTGCAATAGCACAAGACCAACCATTCCATTTTCCATCTACTTTTGCCTTTATTCTCAGGGCTTTTTAGGTGTGCATCTTCCCAATTGGCAAATTATCCAACCATCCCTCTCTCTTTCTCTCTTCTCTAGGGGTAATTTCTACCAAATAAATGAACTTTATAGTTATGTTTAAATTGAGGATTGAGATGTTGTAACTAATTTTTGAGTAAAATTATATTTAAGATTATAGTTATGTTTAAAATTGACTCTTTTATATTTCTCTCATGTAATATAAATAATATAACGATAAAAATAAACTTCTACCGATTATTTTTTCGTTGCTTTTAATATTTTTTAAGATTCAATTATCCAATTCATCAAAATTAAGTAGATTAATTTTATTATTAGATTTTGCAAACAGGACTCTAAAATAATTTGATAAACATGTTTCCCTACGCAAATAGCCTTCCAAAATTCCTTTCCAAAAATGCAAAATCATAATAAGAACTATTTACAGTTTTGCAAGATTTATATTTGGACATTCTGCTCTTTATGCTTTTTCTTTTCTTTTCGTAGCCTTAGTATTAATGGGTTTATTTCACGTATTTTGACATGGTCCATTCATGGTTATTTTATATTTTTGTACGTTCTATTATTTTGTATTTTCTAGAGAGCTTACTTTTAAATTTTGTAAATACATATTAATTTTTTAAATTTATAAATTATTTTAAAGTTAATTCTATTTGAAATTTAACTACAAGTTAGGAATGACAAATAAACCTGTTCCATGGGAATTGCTTGAACCTGTTTCTATTTTGACGGAAAATCTTCGCATTAATTGAGTATAGGTATGAAGAATCTCCGATATTTTCAATTAGTCATGGGAATGGTTACGAGGATGTACATATATGTCCCATCCCAACCAAAACCAACTAAAATTATAAAAATATATCATTTATACAAACCAACTAAAACCAACAAGGATCAATACACACGTTAACATTATTATTATTATTATTATTATTATTATTATTAGTTTAAGTATTTTTATAAGTCGCTACTCTGAATTTAACTTAAACTTTGTATTTGACAGCTACTTTCTTAACATCAATTTTATGATGTATTTATTATATACGAGACCATAATACACAATATGCCTACATTCTATTTTAACAACAATGGATACACATTTAATTTTAATATAATATACATCTATTTATTTCTACATGTGTTTTTATTTTAACATTTTAACAAATATCATGTACTTATTTTTTACAGGACCATATTACATAATCTACCTACATTGTATTTTAACAACGACTTTGCATGTATATTTTATTTTAATATAATATATAACTCAAAATTATAATTGTAAATTTTAACAATATAACAATATTATTTTATTACACATTACTAATCAATTAGTGAGTTTTATGAAATAAAACAAACAAATTCATATTTGATTATTATTTTTTAATCTTATCATTATTATTAATAATATTATTAGCATAATCTATTATTAATATTAATATAACAATAATTATATTATAATAAATTATAATTATATAAACAAATAATTTATTTTAAAAAAATTAATCCAAATAAAAAAAACAACAAAAAAACGACCCGTGCGTAGCCACGGGTCTTATACTAGTTATATTATAAAATAAGGAATTTTGAGATAAATGTTTTTCAATATTTAAAATTATTTTTATGGGTAAAATTTAAACAAATCAATTAATTAACACAAAAATTAAAAAGAAAAATATAATAGTTAGTGATTAAATGCTTTCGTATAATTAAACTTATTTTCATCAATAGAATTTATATGAATGGGCAACAATATTTTATATTATAAAAGAAATAAAATTTGCAAAATTTTTTTTTATAATTAAAGATATTTTTACCAATAAAATTTAAATAAATTAATTAATTAACTATTACAAATATTAAAAGAGTAATAAAATCTAATACTATATACAATTTTGAACTAACAAAATGAAAGTTTTTCAATTAAATAATATATATGACCTACTTCTCTTTTTATTTTTTTTATCTACAAAAGGAATAAACGCTGATGTGTCAAACTCTCAAAATTTTGAACCTAGAAAAAAAATTGAAAAACAAATTAATCTCTCTCTTTTGTAGTTCTCATCGTCCGCTCCTCTCCCTCTTTCGTAGATACCTAATATTTTAATTGAAACTTCTTTCTCTCTCTTTCTCTGTCTTCTCACCTTCTGCCTTCTCACTTCTTTCTCTCTCTTTCTCTATCTCTCTACCTCCGCCTTCTCACTTCTTTCTCTCTCTTTCTCTGTCTCTCTACCTCCGCCTTCTCACTTCTTTCTCTCTCTTTCTCTGTCTCTCTACCTCCGCCTTCTCACTTCTTTCTCACTCACAGACATCCTAAACTGTTCATCTTCTTCTCTGTCTTTAGGGTTTCTCTGTCTTTTTTAGCTTCTTCTCTAACATCTTCTTCTCTTTTTATATTTACTTTGATGTTCCGTTCATCTTAAGTTTCTTTTGTTTACAGGCTTCAACTGAAGAGTACAAACACATGCACCTGACATTTTCCGTTCATCTTATGTTTCTTTTGTCGACATCTTATTTTTTTTTGCTTTCTCAAGCGAACAAGTATGGTTCTTTTTATATTTACTGAGATCTAAGTGATTCTTGCCTTGATCTTATGTTTCAGGTGTTTAAATGCTTGAAATGAAGAGTACAACCACATCCATCTATTTTAAACCGCAAAAAATCAAGTATTGGTCGAGCTTTATATTTTTTTTAGCTTTCTCAATCAAACATTTATTTTTCTTTTTATATTTACTTTGATGTTTCGTTCATCTTATGTTTCTTTTGTTTACAGGCTTGAACTGAAGAGTAGAAACACATGCATCTGAGATCTTTCGTTCATCTTATGTTTCTTTTTGTCGACATCTTATTTTTGTTGGCTTTCTTAAGCGAACATGTATGGTTCTTTTTATATTTACTAAGATCTAAGTGACTCTTGCCTTGATCTTATGTTTCAGGTGTTTAACTGCTTTAAATGGAGAGCACAACCACATCCATCTATTTTAAACCGCAAAAAACTGAGTATTGGTCGAGCTTTATATTTTTTTTAGCTTTCTCTATCAAACAGGTATTTTTCTTTTTATATTTACTTTGATGTTCTGTTCATCTTATGTTTCTTTTGTTTACAGGCTTGAACTGAAGAGTAGAAACACATGCATATGAGATTTTTCGTTCATCTTATGTTTCTTTTCTCGACATCTTATTTTTGTTGGCTTTCTCAAGCAAACATGTATGGTTCTTTTTATATTTACTGATATCTAAGTGAGTCTTGCCTTGATCTTATGTTTCAGGTGTTTAACTGCTTTAAATGAAGTGTACAACCACATCCATCTGTTTTAAACCACAAAAAACCGAGTATTGGTCGAGCTTTATATTTTTTTTAGCTTTCTCTATCAAACAGGTATTTTTCTTTTTATATTTACTTTGATGTTCCGTTCATCTTATGTTTCTTTTGTTTACAGGCTTGAACTGAAGACTACAAATACATGCATATGAGAATTTCCGTTCATCTTATGTTTCTTTTGTCGACATCTTATTTTTTTTCTCTTTCTCAAGCGAACAGTTATGGTTGTACTGAGATCTAACTGATTCTTGCCTTGATCTTGTGTTTCAAGTGTTTAAATGCTTGAAATGAAGAGTACAACCATGCAAGTGTTTTAAAGAACAAAGAACTCAGTCTTTGTCGCTACAAAAATGAAGTGTTATTTAAAGTTTATGAATACATTCATCTTTGTGAAGGAAACAGGTAAATTTTGTTTCTGTATTTAGTTTGCTCTAAGTGATTCTTTCGTTCGTTGTTGGTTTTTGTTGTTTACAGGCTTGAAATTACATGTTCAAAGACTGACATCTTTTTTAAAAACAAAGAACTCATTATTTGTTGTTGCATAAATGAACTTTATAATAACATTATGACTACATCTCAGCTTTGTTCATGTCGTTATTTGTTCTTATTTTTAATGTTTTTCGATTCTTTGTTTAACATGTTCACAAATCTTTGTATTCTCTTCTCATGGCTACTTTCCGTTTTTTACGACATCTGAAATATTTTTAGATATTTGATTTTATGTAAAAAAATCAGTTCACAAATCTTTAATTATTTATTTATTTATTTTATTATTTCAACCATATTATTTTAATTCGTACTTTTTATTCACTTTTATATTCACAAGTAATTGCATTAATTATGATGCACGTTGTCCAGTAAGTACGAACTCTTCCAATAGTAATGACTTTTCCTTTTCTCTTTCTATATATTGGCAACTACAAAGTGACAAATCTTATTTCTCTTTTGTGACCCATTTTCTTCTCTTAAAATTATTCTTCATCCCCACTCTGTTCTCAAACAATGGAATCCGTGCCCACACCACAATCCATACTTTCTGGCAAAATGCTTGGCAGATTCATTACTATGTTGTTGAAAGACCAGGTATTATTTTTATTCCTTCACATTCCTTTATATTCTTTATTTGTATTTCTTTATTCTAAACTTCCTTATCTTTGAAGGATTTTGGACACGTCGACCGGCTCTTCATAATACGTAATTGGAAGGACCTTGGTTCACAGTGGACCATTGTTGATTACGATAGGAATGTTCATAATGTTACATACAACATGAATATTCACACTCCAATGATCACCCAAGGCTGGAATGATTTAATATCTTTTTATGCAGATCAATCTGACAAATTGATTGTCTTCAAATATTTCGAAAATTCTTCTTTCCAACTCCACGTCTCTAAACGTGCTTGCGACTCAACATTGAAAGCCAACTTCTTCAACACTCTTTCCATCCGTCGTCCTCTACATATGTCAAACTTAATTCATTTTGAAGTTGAACTATCCACATACTATTGTCAAGCCAGCCACTTGGTTAGTTTTAATTTTTTTTTTATTTATTTACATGGCTTCTTAATAAGTAAGATCTTTTATCCTTTTTTTTGCAATATTTGAAAAAAGAATTTGCTAGTTATTTTAAAAACAGTGGACTTAGATCTGTTGTTCTACACAGACCAAGGGGAGAAGTTGAATGTAAATTGATCATAAGACGTAATTCTGTTAAGATTGGAACTGGCTGGAAAAAAAGTTGTAATCTTCAACAACTTTCTGCAGAGGATCATTGTGAGCTGTTTTTTGAAGTTGAAGGTGACAGAACAAGCATCCATATCAAAGTTCTGTATCCATTAATTTGGTTTTAAATTTTAACATTTTGTATTTTATTTTTGTTAATCTTATATATATATATATATATATATATATATATGAATATATAAGAAGATTTGAAGTGGACTTATATTTTGTATGCACTTATTATATATATTACTATCTATGTTTGCTTTTAAAGATTTATTGTGTATGAAGTTAATTGTTTTTTTTCGTTTTATGTTGACGAGTTTTTTAAACGTAATTATTATAATTTTTAAGTTTTTTATCAAATAGATTAAACACTATTATATGTTTATCAAATAAATCTAATACATTTAAAAATCAGAACTTTTAAGAAAGTATTAATTATTGTTAATTAGATAAATAAATTCATTCAAATTAATTGTCATTAGATATTAGTCATTAATTTCTTTGCAGAGAACCATTTAACGTAAATATTAATTATAAAGTTTTAAAACATTCGCATTCCAAGATCATTGTATAAAAATCTTTAAATCTTTAATTTTTAATATATTAGAGAAGTATGAAACATTGTAACGCATTGGAAATCACAATGTATCATTAACACGACTCACTGCAGCCCTCTTCGTTTTACCAAACATTCTATATTCCATGGAGTAAAAATAATTCTTTTAATTAATTTAAAATCAACGTGTCTATTAGTATTTCCCGCATTAATTTTTGCACTGCTCGAGATAATGATGATTAAACTGCTCCATCATCTCCCACACTTATTCATTATTTGAACGGATTCAGATCATTAAATTAATTACGATTTCCGATTCCAAGAGACGTTTAAGTTTTTTGTCATTATGTTTTTCACTTCTCACGAGAATGATGATTGCACTGTCTGTTGCACCACCATACCTTTCTCATTGTGCAGACTCTTCAACTGCTATACTTAATAGTTTTTTCACGATTACTCCAATTCACATTTCAGAAGTCATATACATCTCTAAATTTGAACTTATCTTCTCTGCTTCACATTAACACCCATACACTGCGATTACCAGCCATACACTACGATTTCAAGAACTTCTTATCCATTACAGAAAGGTATCACTGTTAAACTCTTCAATTTGTATGAACAACACCCTTTTATGAACTATACTTCTCTTCATCTGCTATATCTTCTCGCCATCTTTCTTTCATTTTAAAAGACTCGTGTTTTTAACCATTTCTTTCCAATTAACAAAACCTATGCATGTTTTTATAACCAGACGTTTTTATAATCGGTTCTGTTCATCATCTTTCTTTCATTTTTCTAACCAGACATTTTTATAATCGGTTTTGTTCATCATCTTTCTTTCATTTTTTTAACCAGACGTTTTTATAATCTGTTTTGTTCATCATCTTCAACAATTTCTTCTACATTTTTAGAGTTTGGTTTTTTTTTGCCAAAAAAAAAACCTATCTTACCAATTTAACAGATGACCACTAAGCAATGCATCCTTGGTGAACAATCCATACTTGCCTCAAAGTGGAAGGGTGGATTCTTTACTATTTTCATCGAAGACCAGGTTTTTCTGAACTTGCTTCTTATAGATTATTTACCATTATTGTTCTTTGATTTTCTTTAACTAATATTTCTTTTTTATATTGCTTTTATTTACAAGGATTTTGCGTTCGTCAACCGATTGTTTGTCATTCAATTAGGCCATGAACTGGGGCCACGTTGGACTATTTCTGATAACAATGGTAATGTTCACCAT
>Ga0214543_1001032_pt1 | contig 51929 bp, 35 predicted proteins | sample CNSS2metaG_FD_160094 | JGI IMG/M metagenome (GOLD analysis project Ga0214543, IMG submission 160094) | Root nodule microbial communities from cowpea collected in UCLA plant growth center, Los Angeles, California, USA - CNSS2 | ecosystem: Host-associated > Plants > Roots > Nodule | place: USA... | reverse complement strand
TGCTAATCTATGTTTATTTGCTTTGTAGGTTAATTAGGAGTAAGAAAGCAATGCTAGGTGGCGCATGGTGATTGGGGAGCATAAATGATGTGGAGGAAAGAGTAAAGCAAAGGCATAAAGCATAAAGAAAAAGGCATAAAGCAAGTGTACCTATGTACCTTTGGTCTCCTTTGTTTTTAGCACACTATGGCCACTTTTTAGAGATATATGAGACACATTCTTGGTCTCCTTTTGTGCTAGAACGAAATTAGCCTTGCACAAACCATAGTTAGCTCTTTTGTCTCTCATTTTTGTAACCTTATTTGACCTAGTTTTTGAGAAGCTAGGGTTAGGTTTTTGTAGAGACATCCTTAGGTATCTTTTATTTGCTTAGAGGCCCCAAAACTCTTCTATATAAGGGGTGCTCCTAGACATGTAAAAGGGTTGAACATTTTGAAGTAAAAACACTCTTGTGTCTCAACCATTTGTGAGAGTTTCCTCCCTAGGGAGTGAATACTTTTAAGCCTTATCTTGCATAGCAAGTGGCGGCACACATCCACTCATCTTCAAGGTTGCCATGGCTTCTAGCCTAGCCTTGTAGTGGCGTGCTTCTCACATTTTTACCATTTTTTCCTATCCATTTTATGTTTTCTTCTTCCTTTAAATGTTCTTTGTTTTTTATGGTTTAGTGCTTTCCATTTCCTTTTTGTTTTGAATCAATCCATCATCTTCTTCTCTTGAGCTTGGTGAAAGGAACCTTCACATCTAGATAGCTTGTTATCTTAATGTCCAATGGGGATTTCACTTAGCTTTCTTAATATTCAATCATCTTAAAAAGGAATAAGATAATCCTTCATCATTAAGGCACCATTAAAAGGTAAAATTTAGGCTGGGGTAAAGGTTTTGCAAGGCTGTTATTGAGGGGAGAGAACAGAGCACGAAAATTAGAGAGTGGGGAGGATTGAGGGAAGCTTTGTGGACTGAATTGAGAAGAATCAAGGAGGGTTTTGGTGATCAAGGGAGAAATTTTCAATTGTCAAAGCTTTAAGCGAAGGAAAACTAGGTTAGAGGAGTTTTCCACGTTAATTTTATGTCTTGGCATGAATTGCATGATAATTATATGATGTTTATGCCTGAACCCCGACTGTTCTGTGTTTTTTTCTGAGTTTTGGAAATTTTCCAGAAACCGCCTGGCGGGCTATACATAGCCGCCAGGCGGCATATACCATTTTGTGCATTTTTCTAGGTTTCCCAGAGGAACCGCCTGGCAGTGAAGCCCTGTACCGCCAGGCAATGCAAGCTTGTAACCATTTTCTGGGTTTCTCTGATGAACTACCTAGCGGTGATGAATTTCCGCTAGGCGACGCGAGCCATGTGATAACGTTGTCGTCAAGCGATCAAATTAATACTACTTATCTATAACAACTTCAGTATTTTTAAGAAAGTAGCCAAAAAATTAGTATGGGTTAAGTTAACCCTAAGTCGTCTCCCAACGAACACGGAATTGATTTTTAACAAGCTAGTTCTTATAATATCTATACAAAAGAGTTAGTCAAATAAAATAATAAAAATATGAGAGATAAAGATAAAAAGATAAAATAAGATATAAACAATAATAAAGAAAAATAGGTCGATGCCACTGCTTTTTCAAAATAGGATTCATCATTGGTTTCTTAAAGATTATTGTTATTGATTTCTTGTTTAAGACTTCAAATTAATCAATGTAACTTCTCAATTAATTTGTTGGCGTCCTTACTTTTAACCAAAGTAACTTCTCAATTAAATATTACTAATCCTAATCATGTCCATTCTTTTACCTCTTATATCTAGTAAAAAACTAATTAACCAAAGTAACTTCTTGATTAATTCTAATCTAAGTTTTCACCTCTAATCAAAGTAACTTCTCAATTATTAGCAAAAACTCATTCAATCATATGAAAGTTTCTAAAATTAATCAAAGTAACTTCTCAATTAAAATTTAAAAACCCTTGGACTTATACGATTGTTATGTTATGTAGATTTAACACCGTGCTAACTTGCTACAATGTAAAAACCATTACTTTTACTAAATTAAGAACCAAAAGACATAGATGAAAATAAATCTCAACAAGAATCAAAAGAACAAACAAATTTATTCAAACCTCAGAATCCAATTAAAGTGGAACTAACCCTTGAAGCTTATCCTTCCATAGAATGCAAAATAAAAATAGAAGAAGAATAGAGAGAGAAAAAGGAAACGAAATTAGGCCCCCCTAAGGGTTCCATTCCAAAACTCCAAAGTCCTGAGCTTGTTCTCTATGCTTCTCCCTTGGTCTCTTTATATAGGAATTGGACTGGGCTTTTTTGTTGCTAAAATCTCTCAAATATCTTTTAAAATAAAGATAAAGATAAATATTTAAAAATATTTGTAGAGATATAAACTATTTGACAAATATAATTGGTTGATAATATCAATATCTAATATAATTAAATTAATTAATTAATTAAAGATATATGATAAATTATCACCAATTAGTATTTGTATTAATTTTCCAAATCAACCCTTTGCAATCTCCTTAAATTATCTTCTAAATAATCCAATATCTTCAAGATATATTTGTTTGTTGTGGAACTAAAAAGATTCAAGAAGATCTTGTCATATTTAAAAAAAATTGGTAGTTATTATCTTTTAATATTTTATGATATAATTAAATAAGATAATTATTTCAAAATATCAAATAAAATATCTAAAGATATATTTTTCATAAATTATCTTCTATCATAAAGATAAAGAAAACCGCAAGGTCCAATTTTTTTGTTACTCTCTTCTTGGTTTAGCCAAACTTCTTCACTTTTTCAAGCTTTTCTTGTCGTCTTCATGCAATGCTTAGCTTGGATTTTTGTGATTTTAATAATTTCTTATTCTTGGATTTATCTTTAAGGAGTCATGAAGCTTTAAGAAATTTATTTCAACACCTCCATGAACTCAACTTAGCTACAACTGCACTAACACACCTCAAAATATCCAAAGAACATTTATGCAACTAAAAAGCTATTTTTAACATGTTTTTGTATCTCATGCTCAATAAACTCAATTATAGGAAATCCCAATTAAATCAATCACAAATTCAATTAAATACCCATAATTAAACATTCAATGAGGGCAAAAATATGCATTCATCACCATGTTGGCTCGATTTTGTGATTTTGTGCATCTTGGAATGGTTTTGATCGGGGGAAACTAAGTGGTATTGGTTAAGGGATGATATAACATGTATTTCATTGATTTTTGGTGTAACTGATGGTGGAATTCAATAGAACAGTGAAAATGCAGTCTTAGGGTTTTGATGTTGGAGTTTTGGTAGAATAGAGCGTGATAGTTGGTAATTTTTCTAAAACCAATTTATGTTGAAATTAGCTAAGGTGATTCTTGGTGTCTCTAGAGTCATGTTCTTGGAGGGAAACGACTAAGATGGAAATAGGAGAGTATACAAATAGTATAGGAGACTCATCGCTGGTGCAGAAAATCTAGGAAATTGCTCAGAAACTTATGCACCGCCTGGCAGCACGAGACCTGCCACCAAGCGCCATCTTAGTGGCATTAATTTATTGTCGTTGTAAGAGACAGAGCTGGTTCTGGGAAATTAGTGGTCCATGGAGGGAAGGAAATGGAGTCGGGGAACGTTGATTGGTGAATTAGAAATGTGTTAAATGGAGGATTGAGTTGAGATAGGAAGAAATGGGAACTTTAGCCCATTACAGATGTCTGGTTTACTAGTATCAATAAGTGAGTTTGGATGGAAAAACCAAAGGGAAGAGGTTGGAGCATTGGAAGTACTATTAGGTGCCAAATTAATCCAGAATGTAACCACCATTTCTAGAAGTTGAATAATGAGTTAAGAGGGATAATTGAATAATGGTAAACCCAATTGTGTTAAGAGTTGGGAAGGGTATAAAACTGCACAATGAAAAGTGTTAAACCTGAGGGTATGAGTGGTATACATGGGGAAAAACTCAAACTAGGGATATGTGTGTGATTCAACTAACATTGAGTAAATTGTCTTGAGGGCAAAATGAGAATTGGGAGATATAGAGGTTAGCGGGTGGCAATAATACAAATATTAAGGGAATTGACTTCTGGAAATGTGCCAAGACTACATGGAAGGTTAGCATTTGGAAAAGTGCAGGAAAAAAATTCAAGTTAGGGACTGTTCTGGTATGGCGCCTGGCGGCGAGGTGCGAACTGCCAAGCGGGACTAACTATTCCAGGAAAGAGTTTAACGCGAGGCGCCGGGTGGACATGAGGGTCCCGCAAGGCGGTAACTGGACGCAGGGAGTGCTTTGAGGCGCTTAGCGCCAGGCGGTACGCGTCACCCACCAGACTGTCTGGATGTTGGCAACGGCTAGCGGCACATGTCCCCCACTAGGCGATTTTGCTGTTGTAGCTTTGGGTTGTCGATTCCTTAGTCGTGATCTACAAGGCTTTTAGTCATGCTTTAAAGATGGGGTTGCTGGTGTTCCTTGAGTTATGGCTCGGAACGTATCCCTTGAGTTGTGGCTCGGGATAGGGGAAAGCACGTGGTATTCCTTGAGTTGTGGTTCGGAATAGCATCTCTTGAGTTTTGGCTCGGGATGGCAGATGAACACGAGGAACCCTTGAGTTGTAGCTCGGGTTGGCGAGTGTTGCCGGTGTGAGTGTGCTGGTTGTGGCTAGTACGGATAGGTCTAGATATATTGTCCTCCTCAGTAGTTGATTGATGAGTTTGGTAGTCTTCGGACGTTGGGAACTATGTTAGCATTTGGGAACTCCACCTGGCATTACGGTGTATGATCCGTAGAAATGGTTCCTGCACGTGCTCTATCGGTTGTGGTCGATAGGTATGGCAGCAAGTCATCTTGAAGTAATCACTAGAATATGTAGAACACGAATAACCTGGTTGTGGCCAGGTGGTATAAATTTAAAAGATGGAAGTCATTTGGGATGTTTGTGCTATCTTTAGTGATGTGTTGTATATGTATATATCTATATGTTAATATATGCTTTATCTGTTAAGCTCACCCTATCTACTTGCGTGTGGCGATGATCGTATACGCAGTATACGTGAGCAGATGATGTTGACGCAGGTGGTTCTGGTGGAGCTTAGCCATGGAGACGGGATAGCTTGGGAGTTTTATGTTTTTATGTGTTTTATGATTTTGATATCTGATTTAAACTATTATAAGATGTTTGAGACTATTTTCCATATTTTTGATAAATAATGGATATTGGCTTTCATTAATAAAGTTTTAATTTCCCGCGTTTTTAGGAAATGAGGAATTATTAAATGCAACGAGTTTATTATCTTCTTTATTTTTATTAAAAATCCATAATATCTTGGCAAGATGTTATAGGAAACAGCACACCAAAAGCACCAACCAAGCTTAAGCGCATTAATCGTCAAGCTCATGACGTTAAACAAGCACTTCCTGGGAGGCAACCCAGCGTTCTTTACCCTTTCTTTTATTTCATTTTTTTTGCTTTGAGTCTTATTGTGAAATTTTGTGTGTTTGTGAAATTTGGCAGTTAAGTTGAACATGTTTTTCTCTATTTTAAGTTATTGTGCATCAAGCCTTTGATCTTGTCAATGTGGTCTTTAGGTGTTTGCATGCATGTTTGCATAGGTGATGAGCTCCTAGGTTCAAAGGTTGAGAGAAAAAGCATAGAAATAATAACTACTGTAGCTTTGACGCTCATCCTTGCCCTGTACCGCTCAGCCTCAGCGAAAAAAATGACCACTGCAGCTTCAGCGCTCAACCTTGATTTTTGGCGCTCAGCCTCAGCGAGAAAAATACACCTCTATAGCTTCAGCGCTCATCGCCAGTTTTGGGCGCTCAGCGCCACACCAGAAAACCAAAAAACCCTATTTTTATCGATATAGCGCTCAGCGCTAGCTCGAGCATCAATTTTGAATCATTTGGGTTGTATGCACAGTGATTTGGCCCAACATTACCCAACGCTCAACCTCAGCCTTTCTCACTCTCACTCTCCACTCTCCCAATTTCGAGCCACTCCTCCCCAATCCTAAATCTCTCTTAAATTCAAACCATCACCACCACCATTCAATCCTAGCCAGCAACTAGCTCCCTCTCAAGCTAAATGCCCTCCACGAGCTAGGAGTGGTACACATGGAGATGATCTGAGATGTATCTTTAGCCATGCCTGAGCTGCATCTTTTATCTGTTGAGGAAGTCGAGGCTAGAGTAGCATGGCCTAGGGACCAGGTCAACCCTTCTAGAGGAGGAGGAGCGGAGCGGCTTCCTCTGCTGCAGCTGATGATGAGAAGGAGCCCGGTGATGAAGAGGAGGAGCACGACTTCCTCTACTTTAGTTTAAATTTCAGTTTTAACTTTCTTTTAATAGTGTTGAACTTTGTAGCTTGGTTGGTGAACTAATCTCTTGCATTGACTTGGTACTTTTCATGATCATCTTTTGTGCTTGTTATGAAATGATGTTAAATTTGATTGTGAGCATGAGCTTGTGGTTGTTCTCAATTTTGATATAATGATACTTGATTTTAATTGTGATCAATGATTTTGGCATATGTTAGACAATTGTGGAACCCAAACTACCATGTGAGAGGTTGTGCCCCAGAGTTGATTTGTGTGAATGCTATCACTGTGGACTCATAATTGATTTTGCTTGAGTTCATTTGCTAATCATTTACTTGCATGCTACAAATGATCAAGGCCATCTTTCTTTTTCCTGTTATATAATTGAGCCAATCTTTTTCAAGTAGATTTCTTGTGCAAACCCTTTGAGTCTTTGAGCCTTAAAGACAAAATGTGTCATTCATTGAACCCTGAGCATAGTGAAGATTATGACTACCTTACTTTGAGCTTGAGAGAGCAAATGATTGTTAGTCATGAGTATGGTTCAAGTTTGGGGGAGTTATTGATGATATAAGGGAGCATGACAAAATTTGTAAAGTTTTTGGTCCAATTAAAAAAAAAAGAAAAAAAATGCTGCAAAGAGTAAAAATTGGTGCAAGCAAGTTGGGATTTGGTTTCATTTGTTCAATAGAGAAGGGAGAAAAATACTTTCATGATTTGATTAGTTGCTCTCTTAGCTCAAGGTACTTTTGTTATCTTAAAAAACCAAATTTCCTTCTTAGCCTAGCCACGATACAAGCCATAAAAGCCCTTGTGATGATAGCATGCTTATGAAAGTTTTATCCATTTTGAACAAAAAGCAAAGTTAAATTTTGTGACATTGTGATGGTGGAGAGAATATTGTTTATATCCATACACTAGTGGGCTTGAGTGAAACACTTGTTCTTGTGAGAAGTGGTTCCATTGATCAAGTAAACATTTTGCCATGATTGTTGATCCCTTATAAACTTTTGCATGCACTTGTGAAGCTTTTGTTTTGTGAGCACCATAGCTTTAACTTGCCTTGCTAATGAAACACGTGCCAAACAATCTTTCAAATAAGCGCAAGCACAATTGACATTTGTTTTGGTTATTTAAGTATGTTCTCTTGAGTTGGTAGATCATTGCAATTGTGTTGTTCATCTAGGCCAAGTTACCTTTTTGCTTGAGGACAAGCAAGGTTTTAAGTTTAGGGTAGTTAATAATGTAGATTTTTAGCATTATCTAGGCTATCTTTTTCTAACAAAATCAACTCCTCTTGAGCCTTTTACCCACTTAATTCTCACTTTTACTATGCTTTTGTGAATAAATACAATATGGGTTACATAGATCTAATTATACCATTAATCCCCATTTTTGCATCCAATTTAATGATAGGAAGCTTTTGTCTCAAGCTAAAAAAGTGGTCAACCAGAGAAGAAAGAAGAAAAAACACCAAATTTGAAGATTTGAACTTAGCATTTCAAGGCTAAGCGTTAAAATTCAAGGCTGAGCCCCATTCCTCTCGCATTTTCCAATGCTCAACGCCAGAATTCAAGATTGAGAGTTATTCTTCTTGCATTTTTGGGCCTTGGGCGCCAGAAGCCAACGTTGAGCGCTGATTGGTTCGCATTTTTTGGATGCTGAGCGGTGCGAGGACGGTGCTGAGCGACACATGTGCTGATATGGCAAAGTTAAACCTATTTCTTCTGGATTCTTGAGGGGAAATCATCTTTGGTAGTGGGAGACGCAAGAAAACTCATTTTGGAGAGCTTGGAGGTGTGCTAGGGTTTGTGGGAACAGCTTCATCATCCTCTTTGTATCTCTTTCTCTTCCATTTCTTCCATTTGCAAGCTTGAGCTCCATGACAATGGAGAGCTAAACCCATTTTTGTTGGGGTTAGATGTAGCCACTGCACTCTTATTTGCAATGCTTTGAATATATAAATGTCTCTTTCATTGAATGTTAGTCTTCTTGTTTCTTCACTTAATGCTTGCATTGATTTAGCCATCCATTGCATGATTTTTGGTTCATTGGGTGTGGAAATATCCTTTTAAACCTTGATTTGGAACAAGAAAACTCAATGGAGCTTGTACCTAGGAATGGGGCTTGACCCATTGGTTGTCTTAAACCCTAGTGCATAAAGCAAATTTGCTTATTAAGAGTTCAAGGAATTGACTCTTAATAAGGAAATTTAGGCTCAATCCATTAAGGAATTAGGGTTTGAGTAAAATTGTGGGTTGGTATTGGCATATTAATGTAGAGGATGTCAAATTGTAGTTGCATGAGAGCATAGTTGGTGAATTCTAACCTCGGCAATATCAATTCATATCATTTCTAATCTTTTCCATTCACTAAGTGCCTTTAACTTCCAAAGTTCAATTTTAATCATTTATGCAAAATTTAATTTCGTATATGAAACTCAAAATATGGGTTCATTCTTTATTTTAAATTAGTCACTAATTATGCAATTATTTAATATACATGAGTCTCTTGGAAAATGGTATCTTGGTCTTATCGGTTACTACTTGGGCAACCTGATACACTTGTCAGAGTCTTAACACATGCCAAGTTCAACATCGCATTCCATTGTTTCATTGATGGGTTTGCAACAACATAACACCATTTGTCACAAAGAAAGTTATGAAGAAGAGGCAGAAAGCTCATATAAATATGGCATCATATCATTATGTCACCTAGGTAATCTAGATCAAACCATTGTAGGGCAGCTGGTAAATCATGACGAAATGGATCCACTCTTATCCAATTTTCACAAGATAAGTCATGTTATTATTCTATACCCATTTCTCCCTATAGAGATTGGTTAAATATATATATCCAATCATTTAATAATTATTGTGAAAGAGGCATAGGATTTTATTGTAACCTATCATATATGTGAAGTAATCACATCTTTTCCAATAATGAACTCAGATAGCCATCATGTGATAAAATTCAAACATTAATCAAAAGCAATGCACATGTGGAGGAGTATTGATTCTAGTTTCCCAAATGATGATCTACCTGTTGGTACAGCAACTAGACTTTCAACCAATTTGGTCGAGCAACCAGTCTCCCAAATGACGATCTACCTATTGGTTGAGCAACCGGACTCCCACTAATTTGGTCGAGCAACCAGTCTCCCGCATGACGATCTACCTATTGGTTGAGCAACCAGACTCCCAACCAATTCGGTTAAGCAACCAATCTCCCAAAAAAAAATGGTTGAGCTTAAATTCTCCCAAAATTCAATCAAAAATGGTTGAGCTTAAAGTCTCAAAAAATCTAGGTGTATGGTTGAGCTTAAAGTCTCCTAAAATCCAAGCAAATGGTTGAGCTTAAGGTCTCCCAAAATTTAATCAAATGGTTGAGCTTAAAGTCTCCTAAAATCCAGGCGAATGGTTGAACTTGAAGTCTTCCAAAATTCAGGCAAATGGTTATAAAGTCTCCCAAAATTCAATCAAATGGTTGAGCTTAAAGTCTCCCAAAATTCGATTAAACGGTTGAGGTTAAAGTCTACCAAAATTCCGATCAAAATGGTTAAACTTAAGGTCTCCCAAAATCAAGGCAAATGGTTGATCTTAAAGTCTCCTAAAATCCAAACAAATATTTGAACTTCCCAAAATCCATGCGAATGGTTGAGCTTAAAGTCTCCCACAATCTAGGTGAATGCTTCAGCTGAAAGTCTCCCAAAATCCAATGGAATGGTTGAGCTTAAAGTCTTACAAAATTCAATCAAGTGATTGAGCTTAAAGCCTCCCAAAATCAAGGCAAATGTTTGAGCTTAAAGTCTCCTAAAATCCAGGCGAATGGTTTAGTTTAAGGTCTCCCAAAATCCGATCAAATGGTTAAGCTTAAAGTCTCCTAAAATCTAAGGGAATAGTTAAGCTTAATTCTTCCAAAATTTAGACAAATGGTTGAGCTTAAAGTCTTCCAAAATCTAGGCAAATGATTGAGCATAAAGTCCCCTAAAAAATTTGATCAAATGATTGAGCTTAAAGTCTTCCAAAATCTAGGCGAACAGTTATGCTTAAAGTCTTTCAAAGTCCAAATAAATGGTTAAATATAAATTTTCCCAAAATTCGATTAAATGGTTAAGCCTAAAGTCTATAAAAATCCGATCAAAATGGTTGTTGAAGTTCCCAAAAATCTAATATAATGTTTGAGCTAAAACTCTCCCAAAAATCCTATTAAAATGGTTGACCTTAAAATCTCCAAAAATTATGAACAAAATCATTGATCTTAAAATCTTTCAAAATTTAGTCAAAATGATTGAACTTAAAGTGTCCAAAAAAAATCCGAGCAAAATGATTGAAGTTAAAGTCTCCCAAAATTAAATCAAAATAGTTAAACTTAAAGTCTTCCAAAAATCGAAAAAAATGATTGAATCTAATTGAATCTAATGTCTCCCAATAATCCACCGAAGTGATTTTAGGAAACTTTGAGTACAGTTGTCCAATATGCGATTCGAAAAACATATAAGATTTAAATTATACAAATGTATCTCCTAGAAAGTCGCGATTAAATATACATTTCAGTTATTCAAAATCACTTTTAAGCAAGAAACAAATAAATACCGAATTATAAAAAGTGAAGTATTTATTTAAATTCAAACGCTTTGGTCTCCAAAATTCTAAAGTTGAGACTAGTTGTTCAAAATCACTTTTAAGCAAGAAACAAATAAATACTGAATTATAAAAAGTGAAGTATTTATTTAAATTCAAACGCTTTGGTCTCCAAAATTCTAAAAAAGGACTATTGTGTTAGACCCAGAGATTAATAAGTTTGATGTTGATTGACTCAACAATTAATTTTGATTCAAAACAATATCAAATCCCATACTTTTTAAAGCGAAGACTTGAAAGGGTGTATAATAATAGACCGAATAACCAATTTGTCCAACTAGTAGAAAATAGATCAATCACATTTATTGGAATTAATGTTAATAGTTTCACATAAAATTTATAACTAATAAAAATGAGTGACTTTGAAAAGATGGAAGAACGAAGAATAAAAGTCATAATAAAGTATTTTTCAAAAGAGGGAGACAAAAAGATTATAAAATTAAAATAAAAAAACACCGAATGCTTCTAACTAATCAATCTCAATACTTTTTGCTAAAACACTTAAAAATAAAGACAAAGATATTTTGAAGACTAGCCCGTTTAGATTTTGACTTAAATTATTTGTGACTTTAAATCAGATTATTCAATTTTATTTGTTCTTCAATTTAGAAAACTAACTCTCGACCAATAATATATATTAAATTATGCACACCCATGTGTGTTTATGGGCTTAACTTATATAATTTTCCTTATCCACAACTTTCCATAAAAAAATTGTAAATTATAATTTTATCACAAGTAAACAATAGTCAAATTATTCATAATTTAATATAATTTTAAAAATATATTCTTCAATTGTGGTATACATGAATAATGAAACAAATAGTCCTACTTTAATAGACTTTTCTATATATATCTATATATAGACATACTTGCATCCAATTTGAAATCAGAAAAAAAAAATGAATATTAAATGGCGATTCACAAAGGATTATTGCATCAAAAAGACACAAAATGCAATAGCTCATTGCCTCAACATATGATGCTAAGGAACGTATGTTCTAGAATGAGTATAAAAGAGATTAAGAGCATCTTAAAGATCTGTCGCATCTGGCTGGCGACTAGTCATGTGAGATACCACAAACTTAGAGAGTTCATTAATGGCAGCTTGAACCTGATAATCACCACCAGGTTCCCTTTGCCTTGCCCATCTTAGAGTATCTGCACTTAATCCATTGTATTCAAATGCAGCAACAGTAGTCTTTCGTGATGTTGCCAGGGCCTTCTCCAAGTCTACCTGGGACAATGGTCTAGGAGCCTGAACCATGAAAATAGACCTTATCAGAAGCAATCATCAATACAACTGTACAGTTTAATTTTAAAGATAACAATTCCTTGCTTCTACTGCCACTTCCATCCATACTTAATTGCTGTTCAAAAGATTAAGAATTGGCCCAGTGTAATGAAGAGAAATTAGTTGCTTCTACTTCAATATATTTCTTCAAAACTAGAAACTCTATAAAAAGGCTTCATGCATACAAGCACAAAACTGTCATATTGGACACCAATTGATCTTTACGCGGGTCAGAAATTGCTTTCATTGACCAGACACGTTAGCCAATCCATGCAAATATAACTCCATGATCAGGTTCATAGAATAGTTTTAAAAATAGACTTTACTCAACAAAAATGAAAATGTTGTGGTAAAAGAGAATGATGAATCACTCACAGAAACACTTCTCCCTTTCTTCTCTTCATCCAGAAGTTCTCTAATTGGAAAATATGCAGCTTTCTTGCACAGGTCAAATAGATCCGAACCGGTGTAACCTTCACATAAGAAAGCTATATGGTCAAAGTCTATGTTTTCTTCAATCCTCTCACCCTTCAAGATAACATTCAATATCTCAGCCCTCTCCTTTTGGTCCGGAATACCAATTTCAAATGCTTGAGGAAGTCGTCGAAGTATTGCTTCATCAAGTTCTGAAGGACGATTAGTAGCAGCAAGGACCATAACTTGAGCATTCTCTACACAATAAATTAAAAGTTATCATAATTAAAAATCTTTGACAGGTACAAAAAATAATGCTAAATAGAGCAGCATCAATTCACAGGATCTGCATCAGCCTTGGAAGAGGAGAATATAATACGTTTAAAACTTACGATCAGTAGTAAAACCATCCCACAGAGCCATGAATTCAGTTTTCATGTTTAACAAAGCCTCGTGATCTGTTTGACGACGCTGGCCCAAAAAGCTGTCAACTTCATCAATGAATATGATGGCAGGCTGGAGCTTATGAGCTAGGCTAAATATGGCACTCACTGCAAAAAAAAAGAGCAGTTCACCAACAGTAATCCAAATAAAAGACTTCAATAATTCAGATTGTGGCTCATATTGACTCTGTTGTTTTAGACCTAATTAAATTTTAAGTATCTCAAAACTTCGGGTATTTTTAGTTGTTTTTATTAAGAAAATCATTCTATTAAGTGTTTTCTCTGCTAAGTACCCTGCGTTTGATTTTGCTGCCTCTGCATTCCAGATCTATCTCACTGATAAATTCGCTTCTTCTCTCTCAATCTCCAACTCATGATCAACTCACTCCTTCAGGGAGTTGGAAGAGATCGAAGAGGGAAGAAGCGAGTTAATAAGTGGATTGGAGACGGGAAGATGGAAATAACGGTCACACCAACCCATTAACGGCAAAAATCAAATGGTAGGGTATTTAAAAGTAAAAAGTATTTTAAGCGCTCTATAGAGACTTGGTTGAAAAATATTTTTAGGACTGAGTTGAAAATATACAAACTAAGAAAGTACTTAAAACTTAAACAAGTCTTTTAATTATATGCAAAAGAAATAAAACATCCACCAAAGTGGACAAACTCAGATACTAAACAGATAAGATATACAATTGAAAAGGATGAGATCATAACACATAAGGTACAATCCGAACTGAAAACTATATGAATGCATGTAAAAAATAGCACATAAAAGGTATAATAACAATTATGATTACGGAAAACCCTTAAAACAAAAGGGAGGATTCTATGTTCTAACCTAACAAAGAGAATAACTACAATACTCCACCAGCCTGAAATAAGGGGACGAAATTGAAACGACAATACTCAATGTCAAATTGCCTTAATTTGTAAGGACTGGAAACGTGGGCTATGACTTTAAAGCAGGCCTAAGATTTGGAGAATGTAGGAGAGGAGAAACAAGGGTGTGCAAAGGGTGTAACAGAATAAGTTAAGGAGTGAGAGAAGCAGGAGAGAGAGAAAGGAAGTATGGGGAAAGATATTGTGGAATTCTTTTTCGTCCAGGGGAAAGATATTGTGGAGTTCTTTTAGGGATTCACTCTTGGTTACAACTCTCAGCACAAGCACAAAATGCCAACAATAAGATCAAAGCCAGAAAAATAAGAACCTGCCTTGTGGCAACAGCCACACCCAAAATATACCAAATGAATCCTATCCTCCCTCCTCACCCTCCACTTCCATATATCCCTCCCCTGAGCTGATTTCAGCATCTCTCTCTCCTCTATTTGCCATGTATGCAGTTTGCTATAATAATGCGTAAACACTGTTTCCTCCTTACTTTCCATTTTACCCCTATCTGCTCTTCTCCGGTAGTATTGTTTCAGTGGAGGTCCACTTTGTTGAGGCCCTGCTCTTCTCCGGTAGTATTGTTTCAATGGAGGTCCACTTTGTTGAGGCCCATCAATAATCCCTCCACCATCGAGCAGCACCAATGTGATGTCCTCCTTGGGTAACCCAACCCACTGCATAAGTACCTGCCCGTTTCCATTTAACAACTTCCTAGTTTTTCAAGAAATATAAGCAACAACACCAATCTTTTCCAAGACCTTGAACGGCCCATAGAACCTGGGACAAAGATTTTCATTCACACATCTTGCCAAATAATCCTAATATATAGGGTTGGGCCTTTAAGTAAACCATGTCTCCAACCTGAAATTATACCTCCCTCCTGCTGTGAACAGCTTATTACTTTTCTTCATCTGCATTTGGGCTTTAAGCAAATTTTGTGTTATTTTCTCTAAAACATTATCCCTTACGAGTAATAATTGGTCAACATCATCTACTACAATGTTTTTTCCATGGTAAGGAACAATATTAGGGGAATCACAATCATAGAGTGCCTTAAAAGGAATCAACTTTATAGAAGCATTGAATGTGTGGAATTGAACCAAAACTCAACCCATGCCAACCACTTTGCCCATTAATTAGGATGGCCATTAACAAAGCACCTTAAGTAGGCTTCAATGGTGTGGTCGGTCACCTCCATTTGGTTTAGTTTGGAGATGGAATGCAGCGCTAAATTTTAGTTTGATGACTGCCAACGAAATAGCTCCTGCCAAAATGCATTATGGAAAATCCTATTCCTATCCAAAACAATGGAATTAGGGAAACCACACAACCTAACAATTTCCTTCACAAAGACATTAGCTACCTCCTTAGCCAAGTATGGATGGAACAAAGGAATGAAATGAGCATACTTACTTAGGCTATCCACAATGACCATGATGGTGTCAGCTCCCTTAGCCTTGGGAAGTCCCCCAATAAAGTCCATGGAAATATGTTCCCACACATGATTTGTAATGGGCAATGGTTGGAGTAATCCAACAACATAGTCACCCATTTAACCTGCTCTCCAACTGATACCCTTTTGCACCAATAAAATTCCAACTCCTCCAATCTGTTCTAATATTAAAATGTAGGCCTAACAAATATTGGCACCAGTTTTGCCAGTAAACACCATCGTAATGAGCTCGCATTCATGCACTGGGTTTTACCTTATTTTTGTCCGAGCAAGCATGATTAATGAAAGCCAATGGTCTTGTAGCATAAAACTGCCCCAATTTCATATTCAGAAGCATCAGTATCTATCACAAATGGCAGCTCAAAATTCAGTATAGCCAATGTGGGCAGATTCTCCATTTCCTCTTTCAATTGCTCAAAAGCATGTTCTGCTTCCTTGGACCATTTGAAATTGTTCTTTTCCAATATCTGTGGGCACGGTTTAGCAATCACCCCGTGATTGTGTACATAGCATAGTAACCTGTCAACCCTAAGAATCCCGTTCAGCCTCTGATATCCTTAGGAACAGGCCAACTCTTCATTGTTGCAACCTTTGATCATCTAAAACGCCCCCAGCTGAAATGATATGCCCAAGATATTCCAACTTTTTTACTCCAAATTTACTCTCCTTACTATTGACCCACATCTCATTACCATGCAACAATTGAAAAAACACTTGCAAACGGTCATTATGTGAAGAGAAATCAAGGACCATTTAAAAAATAAATCAACCCATAGCTACCACATATTTTTCAAGCAAAGAAACAACTTTAAAAAAATTCTGATCAATTGTGATCACATTAGGCATAGGCCCAAATATGTTTAATCTCATATTAAGCAAACTATAAAAGAAATCATTTCCAGAAAATTCAATAGCTAGCATGACCAGATTTTATTTAGATGCAAAAGAAAATCATTGTGAATTAAATAGAAGGTAATAAACATAATGTGTGCATACCAAGTTTCTGGGCATCTCCAAACCACTTGCTCATCAGGTTTGATATCCTAACATTGATGAAAACTGCTCCAGACTCCTTAGCAATAGCTTTGGCAAGCATGGTCTTCCCCGTGCCAGGTGGTCCATACAGAAGGACACCCTTTTGTGGCCCAAGAAGTTTACCATGAGAAAACAAGTCAGGTCTTCTTAGAGGCAGAATTACAAGTTCATATAGAGCTTGTTTTGTCGTTTTCAGTCCTCCGATAGAGTTAAACTCCACATTAATGTGGTCAGGATTGATAACATCGCATGCTATGACATCCTGTACAAGATAAAATGCTTAAACTTAGAAATAACATATTCCCTCCATTTAAGATAAAATTAGAAAATAAATCTTTTGAAATAAAATAAGGCAATATATCCCCATACAGAGTATGCCAGAAACAAGTTTCAAGTAATTTATTTATTTCAATATGATTATGATTTCAAACTTATTTCATCTTTCAGACACAAATTGGTCAACAATCGTCTAACCCCAGTTCCAGAAACCTGATTTAGAGTAGTTTAGAATAGAGATACATGAAGCTAGAAATCCATATGGAAAACTAACGTAAACAGACCTTTCCCACCCATTCCCTGCCATTCAATAAAACTCTGCACAACTAGGCATTCCATTTGAAATTGTTCCAGAAACCAACATAGTACAGAAAAGGAATCAGGAAAGTGAAATAAAGATCGCATTACTAATCTGCGCAACAAATGAAAAAATAACATTGGCTTCTATAATAAATATAAGAAACCCTTTTGACAGATGCAGCAAAATTGCATATACTCAGAGACTAAAACCATTACCAAATAATTCAAATATGTACAATACAGCTGACTGGATTCTTCACAACCCCTAATATATCTATGCCTTAAACACCTTCTTAGTCCAATGATGGACATGCAAATAGCCGAAAAACAGATTCAAATATCACACCAAACCCAGTGCAGCATGTAAAGGATCATACATCAAGCTTCAACAATATATTCAGAAGGCACATGATAAGCATTTAATGTGTTGCATAATTGTGACACAACCCAGCCCATGCTTTCTCACAAACATATGTCTTCACCCATCATTATAGACAACAATTAAGCAACTAATTCGATGTCCTTGCTTGGACAAGTTTCTATGCACACATTTAATAGATAAAAAAACATAAAGTAAAAACAAAATAAAATTCTGCAATTAGTTTATTCATTAAAAGAAACCGGCTTTCGTTCGGAGAAGCTAATACAATAGAGTTTTTACAAATTAAGGTAAATTTATGTTATGAACCGCTACGTAGATACAAAGAAATTTATCCAGACAGTAATGCTACTCTTGTTTGTGATAAATATGTAAAATATTTAAAAATTAAGATAAGAGTACAGAAGAGAAAAAACAATAGTTAAGGTTGTGGACCTCGTAAGGGTTTGTGTTAACAAGAGGACGACCAAGGCGTTTGGCTATCTCCTTTTTGTGGTGAAGGGCCTTCTTTGAAGCCTCACGATTAGGGTCGAGTTGTCGGAGGCCAACAAACAAGACCAAACAACTCAGTGCTGCGCTAGCGGCGTACAGAACCAGCTCTTGAACCAACTTCGACTCTGATAAACGACCCATATCCTATGCTTGTTCAAAAAATAAGAACCGTTCACGAAAAAGGAGGGAGCGACCTTTATTCTTTTGTTGCTTCGGAAATGGCGGTGGGAAAAACCATGCGAACGGACAAGAAGATAGATGATTCTCGAAAATTAACCGACTTGTGGCTTGACTAAAACCTAAGCTGAAAGATATCAGGAAACTAGATATCAGGGGATCAAGTAAAAAATATGTTTTTTACCTTCATATTTAGCTTTTCCAAATATACCTACCAAAATAGAATTAATTTTAAAGTATTTAGTAGTTAAATAATTTATTTTTAATTAAATGACTATTTTTTAAATATATTAGCAAAACACATTGGTTATTGAGTCTTTAGGTCGATATTTTTAATTATTATCTATCTTATTTTGGTTGGTTAAATATAACATATATGTATTAATTTTGACTTTATATATTTAGTTAAATAAACTTTAGTATATAATTTGCATAATAAAATGTCAAAGTAAAAATAAATTCACGCAGTTTTTGAAAATGTATAAATTATTTAAATTTTAAAATTATAATTAAGAAAATAAAATTGGAGAAACAAAAAGTATGTAAAGTTATACTATAAATAAAATAAATTTTAATTATTGAAATAAAAAATATTATAAGTAATATTGTATAAATAATATTATGATTAATTATTTAAATTTTAAAAAGTAGTTACTGAAATAATAAAAGAATAAATAATTATTTTATAATAAATAATTATTTGAATTTAAAATAGTTGTTAGTAAAATAATAAAACTGAAAATTAATCTTTTTAATATGAAAAGTTATTTAAATTTAAATAGTAATTAAGAAGATAAAATTGGAAAAAAGATAACACTAGAGAGGTGTATCTTCTTTATATATAGTTATAAATATATAGATATAGACTAATGGAAAAATATAATGCAATGTGTGTTGTACATAGACAGGATGTCCCTTGAGTACATAATGGGACTACATGGTTAGAGTACCCCTTAACGTACACGACCCAATTGAGTACATGTCGGTTCTGTAGGATGACATGTGCTCGAACTATACCAACACGCGAAGTCAACATAATCACCAATCAAAGAAGATAAATCTAAGTTTAATTAATTCATTTTGATTAGCAAGTGATTAGGTTAATCAACCCAAAGCCTAACCAGGTAAGGCCATGAAACCTAGTATAAAAGGCACATTTACAAAGTATATGATTATGTTTTCTCTAACATTGATTCCCTAATACCTTGACCTGACTTTAGCATACCCCTTTTTTCGTTCGTGACTAGAAGACGAGTTCCCTTTGAAGTCGAGTCCATGGACCATTGCAATTGTTTAGGAGACTTTACAAGGTATACTTCGACCTCGTAGGAACAATTGGTACCCATCGTGGGATCGACATATATTCTATAAAAGGAAGCTATAACAGTTTGAAAGTTTGAAGACTTGAGAGATGGTGTCCACCAGAAGAAAAGTTGTGGAAGCAAGAGGAGTCAGACCCTCTACTAACCTAGCCACTATATTGGAAGCCCAAATGAAGATGCAACAGGATTTTTTAAACTATATAGGAAACGCAATGTTGAGGAGATGGAAGCTCTGAAGGAAGAGAATGTAAGGTTGAAAAGAAGGCTTGAGGCTTGCAATCAAGTCAAAGGGAAAGGAGTAGAGGACACTATGCATATAGGGCAAAGAACCTTGTCCAAGGGATTGGTCGCTCACGATACAAAAGAAGAGAGTGAATACAATCTAACCCCAAGGACTAAAAGGGCAACCAATAACTCCTCAACCACCAGAAGCAACCGTTGACCCCCTTTTGTTGACGAAATGACTAAAATTCCCCTTCCTAAGCAATGGAAGGCACCCATAGTGTGTTATAGTGGCACCACTGACCTTGACGAGTATATATCCGTATATACCACCCAGATCAGCCTCTACTCAACAAATGATGTCGTCTTATGCAAGGCATTTTCTTCCACTCTGCGAGGACAAACCCTAGATAGGTTTGCTAACCTACCACCTTTCTCCATAGACTACTTTAATGCGCTAACTTCATCTTTTGCCACGTACTTCGATACAAGTCGCTGACATCACATTACCTTGCTCTTCGTGCTCAACATAAGACAAGAATAAGGAGAATCTCTAAAAGCCTACATCAACAGATTCAGAACAGTCGTTCTTATAGTAAAGAATCTAAACTCTGAAAGCATATTGCATTATATGATTAATGGCTTGCAGGTAGGGCCCTTCGTTGATGAAGTATGCATGAACCCACCCGCCAGTATGAATGAGTTGACACATCGAGCCACAAAGTTCATGCGGGTAGAGGATATGAGGAAGTACAAAGCTCATGCCAAAATCGATATCGTCCCAATCGAGAAGACATGAGCCCCTAAAGGTAATGCATGATCGTAGGAGTGTAAGCCTGTCTAATACACAAACTACGCACCCCTCAACGCTCCCAGATCACATATCTTGGAAGATGCTCTACAAAGAAAGGACAATAGACGGCATGACCAAAGAACAAAAAGGCCACCATGGTAGGATGATAGGCAGCTAGACCGCCAAGACAAAAGATCGCCCCTAAGAGGGATCATCAACACCATATTCGGGGGATTTGCCAAAGGATGTAACATCTTGGTCTGATATTACTAATTTTAAAAAATAAAATGAAAGTAATATTAAATCCACAATTAATATTCAAAGCTCTTTCCCATAACGCGTTAAAATTTAAACTTTATTAAATGCTTATAGTATCAAAACTGTAAATTTAACTCCAAGTTTACATAATTTCAAACTGATAATAACACCATGTTTACAAAAGAGTAAACCAAAACAGTTCATAAAGAAGTTTCCCTACTAGACCCTCTCCGACTTTAAGCATTACAGGCTTCACTTGCAACATCATTTGTCAACCTCAGAAAAAATCGCGACGGGACGACAAACTTAAAAACATTTTTTTTAATATAAATTTTACAGAGGGGAGTCGCCACCATAGTTTTGGGAAACTATGGAAAACCTAAAAAATGGTCTTCGAAACCATATCAGCTCCAGGAGTTGGTTACGCGTGGGGAAGGTATTAGCACCCCACACATCTGTCCTAAGACGGTTCCCTTTCTTAAATGTGCAAAACTAATGTAATTTTAATATATTTGTTTTCCCCCAAAAAACAAGCAAAACATACTAATATGAATGAAGAAACATTTTTTAAATTTTATATTTGGGTCTGACAAGGTGTTTAACCTTACTTCTACGTATTCTCATATAAATGAGAAATCAGGGTTACATAGTTATCTTTAATCATCATCATAATCAAAAGTGTATTAAAAGTCCATGCATCCCATTTCAATTTATCAAATGAATAAACTAACACTTGCAAGAATATAAAATACACCATAGTATATTTCATTACTTCAAAGTAGCACAGTAATCCTACCAAACGAAATGGGCTGGAGACAAAATCAAGTTATGGTTTTAAATGCAAATAAAAAAACTATCAATACTTTACAAATCATATTTCCCAATTAAGTAATCAAGGCTTTAAACACCAAGAAGTCCATATTCCGGGAAAACCAAACACTCGCACCTGTGATTTCTTGTTTCAATTTGGATGCCTTGTCTTCAACCATAATAATAAAACACTTGTCATTGGGTTTCAAATCAATCTATTCCATTATCACAATTCACACATAAACTCAACAAAGCAAATTCAAACAAAATTAGAGTAACAAATTATCCTCCTTGCCAACAATCCAACTCTAATCAAAATCAAAATCTCAATATAAAATAAGATTCAAATAAGACTATCCGAAATGACAATCATCAACGAAACAAACATGAATCGTATAATTGGATCCATAATTAAACATCAACACTCAAGATACGATCAATTTGGATTCCAATCAACTTCAATAGATGAATCCAAATAATAATTGAAATAGAGAAGAAGGGAGAATAGGAGATGGGCCACTCGGCTCAAAACCTTCACGACTCACAGTGCTTCTTGTTCTCGTTGTCGAAAATCCAAGCTTGGCATAAGCAATAGTGGTGTGAAGTGTGAAAGAGTTGAGAAGGCCCTCAATTTCATTTACAATTGGTGTGTGGGAGGATTGGTGATGGGTGTGTGAGAGTGAGTGTGATGTGCGGTGATGTGCGTGCATGATGCAGTGAAGAGAGGAAAAAAGGTGTATGAGGCTTATGTGAGGTGTTGTGTGTGGTGCACGTGAGGTGTGAGTGCAATGAGGTGTGTGTGTGTGTGTGTGAGAGAGAGAGAGAGAGGTGTTGTGTGTGGTGCATGGTGAGTGCAGTGTTAGTGAGGTGTGTTACTGGTGTGTGTATGTGTGTGTGTGTGTGTGAACGTGATGTGAAATGAGGTGTGTGAGAGAGGTGGGTCATATGAGTGTTGTGTGCGTGAGCGTGTTGTGAGGGTTTGGTTAGAAATAAGAATTGGACTTTTCAAAAGAAAGTTATAAGTGGTAAGAAAATAAAAAAATAGGTATGATGAAAAGAAAAGCTTCCACTATTTTAATTAATTTATTTAAATCAACCAATTCATTTTTCTTTCAATTTTTATTTTTTATTTTTTATATCCTTTTTTTACTCTTTATTTACTTATTTTTACCCCCTTTTCATTACTATTTACCACTTACTATTTGTTAATTTTTTTAAAATATCTTTTATCTTCCCGGACGAAACTGCCCCTCTTTACTTAGATTTTACTAGATAATATGAAATTTTGGTTCTCATATTATCATAGTAAAATATAAGTAAAGATAAAGACATCAATTTCGTTCAACTTTTTAAAAAAAAATGGGATCAAATCAACCAAAGGACTCAATAACCACTCATGTGAATGAAGTTGGTCTCGATTCAAACAAATCATACAACGAAATTGACGACCACTCATATGAATGAAGTTGCCTCAATTCAAACAAAGCATACAACAAAGTCGATGACCACTCATATGAATGAAGTTGGTCCCGATCTGAACAAGGCAAATAGTGAATTCGACAACCACTCATATAAATGAAGTTGGCCTAAATCCAAATAAAGCAAACAAGGAATTCAATAACCACTCATATGAATGAAGTTGGTCTTGATCGAAACAAAGCAAACAATGGATTCGATGACCACTCATATGAATGAAGCTGGCCTCAATCCAAACAAAGCAAACAAGGAATTCGATAACCACTCATATGAATGAAGCTGACCTCAATCTGGACAAAACAAGTAATGAACTCGACGACCACTCGTATGAATGAAGTTGGCCTCGATCCGAACAAAGTGAGCAAATGAAATCAATAACCACTCATATAAATGAAGTTGGCCTTAGTCCGAAACAAAGCGATATGCATGACTACTTCCATAAAAAGGATTTCAATGCAAAATCACTATATGATGAATTGACTTTTGTACTCAAACAAGAATGCATGACTGCATGAATGCATAAAAGCATGGCATTCATATTCATTTTCCACAATTTCCTTTGATCCAATCTTACTTTTCCTTACTTTCTTATAATTTCCTTTATTTTCTTTGTTTCTAAATGTCAACATTTCAATCCATTGTTCCTATAATCATCAAATTCTTGGTATGTTGTTTCTTCATTCTTTACCATATAGATAAACGTGAAGGATAGCACAAAATCCCATTATTCAATGTCAACATAAGATATTACATGCTCAACATTTCCTTTTGACACATCAACTAATCCCTTGATAGATAAAAACGAGGATATACCTTAAAACACAATGATCATACTTGTCAAAGATCATAGGAAACTCGAACGCTGCCCAGTTTGAATATTGGGCATGAAAACATGATTCAAACATGATTCAAACGAAAGTGTTTTATTGGCCCGAAGAACTAGGCTCAAAGGGGCTAGTATAAAGTTGTGCTCAAAGGTCGAACAAAATGCTTATGGGTAAACAAGGTTAGGCTTATGGGCCAATGCAAAAATAGGCTTAGAGGTAGCCAGATAAACTAGGCTTAGAGGGCTAGATAAACTAGGCTTGAGCCAAACTAAAATGGGCTTGGGGTCTAAACAAAGCTAGGCTTGAGGTGGCTAGATAAAATTGGGCTTGAGGGCTAGATAAAGTTAGGCTTAGGGGTGGCCAGATAAATTGGGCTTGGACCAAACTAAATTGGGTTTCAGGTGGCTAGGTGAAACTGGGCTTGGGCCAGACTAAACTGGGCTTGAGGTGGCCAGATGAAACTAGGCTTGGGCTAGTGCGAAATTAGGCTTGGGAGCCAGATAAACTAGGCTTCAGGGCCAGACAAAGCTAGGCTTGGGGTGGCCAGATAAAACTAGACTTGAGGGCTAGACAAAGCTAGGCTTGGGGATATGTAGGTCATTCATATGAATGAAGAGGACCATCAATCCGAGAAACATCAAAGAAGCAAACTTGAATATTGACTTTTTATATTTCAATTGAATAACTTTGATGCTTGATTATGCTCATGTTACTTATAATTTTATGATTTCTATGATTTGAACATGATATGTTGACACATATGACTGTATGAATGAACGCATGAATGCATGACAGAAAATTTGTTTACTTGTCTACTTATTATGTTTAGCAAAAGGTGTCAAAACCTTAGTGCTTACATTGAAACTTAAATATGCATGAATGTATGATGACCAACTGATTATGCTTTGACTTCTCCCTCTCTTTTTTTTATACGCATCAGAGTCAATTGTTTTCTTTGCAATCATCAAACTCATTATTTTTTTAGTGAAGAATGTCAACAATCCCAAGGTCTAATGTTTGAGATAAAATGATTATATGCTTGAATTTCTCTTTTATGACATTAGTGCACACATGCTTGAATTCACAAGTGGGTGAAAAATATTTGGGAGAAGTTTGGAATGATTATTAGGAGACTGGGATAGCCATATGGATGCGTTCTGTAACATCTCGGCCGGATATTACAGATTTAAGTAATAAAATGAATAAATACTAAATAAACTGCATTTAATGAAATATCATTTCCCAAAAATGCGGAAAATTTAAAACTTTAATTCATTATATAATAAACTTTAAAATCATAATTATAACTCCATTACAAAAGTCAATGTCTAGTAATAAGAGTTTACAAATTATTCCAAATCAGAAAATAGTAAAACTCTAATAAACGTTTTCCCAAACTAGCCCCACTCCGGCTCTATGCCTCACCAGATCCACCTGTAACACCATCTGCTCTTGTATACCGCGTGCACGATTATCGCCAAACACAAGCAGATAGGGTGAGCTAATAATAAAAATAATCATATATACAACATATTTAAATCAAAATCACACCAAAGGAGTTTCATCCTTTGATTTCATACAATCATGGTCACCACCATGTTCACCGTGTTTTACGTCTTCTGATGAGTATCTCCAGATGTCTTGTTGCCACACCTACCAGCCATAACTAGTAAAGCACGTGCAGGAAACCATGCAACGGACCACACTCCGTAACGTCGGGTGGAGTTCCCAATACGAATAATATTCGTAACATCCCAAGACTACCAAACTCGTCAGTTTAATACTAAGGAGGGCAATCTAATTAGACCATCTGTACTCGCCACAACGTTCACACTCACACTGGCAACACTCGCCAACCCGAGCCACAACTCAAGAGTTCCTCGTGTTCATCCGCTGTCTTGAGCCAAAACTCAAGAGATGTCATTCTGAGCCACAACTCAAGGAATGCCACGTGCTTAACCTCTATTCCGAGCCACAACTCAAGGGATACGTTTTGAGCCACAACTCAAGGAACACCAACAAGCCAACCTTTGAGATAATACCAAAGCCTTGTAGATCACGCAGGTCCAAAGTAGAGCAAAACACATTTGTCTCACAAAAATCGCCTGGCGTTGCTCACGAGGCGCTAGGCGCAATACGCTTCCAGACCGCTTGGCGAGGGACATGTACCGTCAGACGTCAAGCGCCTTAGTCTTCCCTACCTCTACAACTATTACCTGGTGGGACGTCCTTTACCGCCAATCGCCATGCGTGCAGGTTACCTTCTGAATTTCCCGCTATCGCCTGACGATTCGCATACTACCGCAGGCGCCGTATTAGTAGTTGCACAATACGAAAACTGGTTTAGGTTCAGGCTTCCTTTCTCACACCCTCACTCATAATTTTGACTCAACCACTTCATTTGCCATATTTGTGCTCACAAATAGTGCCTACAACACCCTCCGACCAACATAGTTATCAAGCCAAGAATTTCTCAATTCAAATCATGCTTTTAGCCATCCTTAGTATCATTTATTCCCAAATCAATTATAAGCCTTCTACAACTGATATAACCACCACTTGCCATTAAATTAAAACACTACTGATATCACTCCCAATCCCAATGTATCAGATTTACCTCAAGATATAACCTCTTCCAAGGATTTACAAGTTTGAGTGGATCTATCCAATTCCTTAATTACATTTATATGAACTTTTACTTATCATATCACTAGCATATTACTTTCGCAATCGAAATCGCGACAGGACGACGAACCAAAAATAAAATATTAAAAAAAAGAGATTTGGAGTCCCCACCATAGTTTATTCTAGAAAACTATAGAAAAACCAAAAAAATAAAACAAGGTCTACAAAAAACAAGATTTTGGGTCCAGGAGTCGGTTACGCGTGAGGAAGGGATTAACACCCCACAACGTCTGTCCTAAGATGGTACCTTTAATTAAATATGCAAAAAGATGTGGTCTTCAAAATATTTAATTTTCCCCAAAAGTAACAATAAAAGGATTTACAAAAGAAATAATTTTTTTTTGGTTTTTTGGGCCCGACAAGGATTAATCCCCGCTCCTACGTATCTATATTCATAATGGAGAATTAGGATTACGTAATTCTTTATGAAAAACTATTTGGAAAAATATTTGAAAAATGATTTTTTTTTTTTTAATAATTTTGAAAACTTTTTCATTCCAATTTTAGTATTATTTTATTATTAATGTCACACGACATGAGCGGCTGGACAAACACTGGAAATATTTTTTTTTATCTTTTTAATCTTTTATAATTTTCATATTCTTTTAAATTTATATAAAATTGGATGTGGATGTCACTACGACGTGAACAACCAGATAGATAGTAAAGAGTAAACAAAGAAAACTACTCTTTTATTCTTAGATTGGTATATATTTTTTTTAGAGAAAAAAGGAACGAAAATCTAAAATGGGTATCATGCAATGCGAGCAGTCGAACAAACACCAAAGAAATGAGAAAAAAATATTTTTTATAATTTACAAAAAATAATGAAAATTAAAAAAAAATCAAAAAGAAACTAATAATGACGTACCTTCTGCCTTTTTTTTTTTCTTCTTTTATAATATTTTTGTGTTTTTTTTCAAGAGAGATAAGAATGAGATGCGTTTGTGTGGGTGGTAAGGAGAGAGAAAGAGAGAGTATAGAGAATGCCTTCTTCTTTTTTGTTCTACCTCCTTCAATATTTTTTTTTGTTTATTTTGAAAGAATGATAAAAAAGGAGGTGTGTATGTGAGAGTGGTGATGGGAAAGAATTAGAGAAGTGTAGAGAATATTCCTTTTTTGGGTCCCCAAAGTGCGTATTTATATTCACATCTTGCAATCTATTTATAATACAATTGAAAGGATCACAAAAAGCAACTTCTTACACGTGGCATCTTCTCAAACAATCTTCCATTTCAAAATTCAAATAATTTTTACCTCTTTAAGTAATTCTTACACGTGTCATTTTCTCAACTTGCCACATATGCAACTTCACTTTTTTTCCCTCTCAAAACCAAAACACAGCACAAAATCCTATCTCACTTCTTTTCTAAAAGTCTCTTCACTTTCCATCTTTCTACCGTATCAAACCCTAACATCTCTTTCTCACTTTCCACCTCTCTGCCATATCAAACCCTACTATCTCTTTCTCATTTCTTCTTCCAATCCTACTCTCCATATTCATCATTGAAACTCTACGCTTTTCTTACTCCTCGATCATCACTGAAACCCTACAAAATGTGTATACTATACTGCATTATAGGATTTCATCTCTCAAGTACCCATCTCAAACCTTTTTCAATTTTAAACCTTAAATGTTGTTTTTCATCATTTCAGTGATTGTTCTCACAATTTCTTTTCATCATTGGCTTATTTGAGTACGGTTTTGTTTGTTTTTTTTTGTGTAGATGATTATTTTTATGTTTTTTCCAACTTCGTTTTTGTAGATCAAAGAAGGTTTTGGTTTTTTTTTTTTCTTACCGTTCATTCTCTTCCACTAGATTGTTGTATTATAGAGTAAAGACGAGTAATAGATCCAAATTTCTCTGTTTTTTTTTTGTTCATTTTGTTTGGGTTTTTGTACCTTTCATTCTCTTCCATTAGATTGTTGTATTGCGGAGTAAAGACGCGATAGTGGATCCAGATTGTTCAAAGCTACTCCACTTAAATCCAGGTTATGCACATTTTTCTTTATTTAACATGTTTTCTTATTCTTTCCATTTCCTATGCGCATCAGGTTGAAGTTCGTTTCCTGTACGCATCATGCTCATTCGTTGTGCTGATTGCAGTTTTTTTTTTTTCATTTTTAGTCTCTATAACACTTCAAATCACAATGATCAGTTAAAGGTGAGGTAGCTGTTATGTTTAGGATGCAGAGTTCTGTTTGAAATTATGTCGTTGAATTGCTAAGTGCGAGTGTTGTGCAGTTAGGAGCAAGCCGTCCTGAAGAAGCGGCGAGGCGGATTCAATCTTTCCATGAAGCATCATTAAAGGTATGTGATCTGAAATGTTTTAAGCCTGAGGTGGAATTGTTTCAAATGAAAGATTACATTATTAATTTGAACTTTAAAGGGTGTGCCCGATGGAGGAGATGATGTTGTAGCTTATTCTAAGAGGAGATGGTAATCCTTTAGGTAGAGTGATCTAATTTTTTATATGTGATCTATGTTTTGGTGATATAGCTTATGCGTGATCTTTTGATTATTTTTGTAGTACCATCCTTTCAGACTCACCCAAATAGTTTCTTCTGTTGTTTGGGTTGTCATTGTTTTGTAAAAGTTGTTTTAAAATTTCACATAAGTACTACAGCTGGGTAAAAGTGGTATGAATGATTTTATGGTCGCATAATGAAGGTTTACGACTATTCAAGGAATCAAAAGACAAGGATTCTGGTGGGAAGGTTGGCAGAATTTGATCTCAGTAACTATTTTTTATATTTGGAGTAGAAATATGATTTTTTTTAATATTGTCCTTTCTCCATAAATATGATTATCACCTTGCAATAATGGTTGTTAGTGTGGTTGATGGAACTTCAGAAGCCATTTTCCATACTCTTATGTCTCTTGGCCCTTCAAGATCAGAGTAAGTTCATTAGTTGCATTGTGATCTTCCAGCAGAGGCATTGTTTTATTAACAAGACATTTTTGTTTTATTAGCATTTCATCATCACAACATATTTTCATGTTACTTCTATCAAATTTTACTATATCATCATTCTTATTCTTAAGATTCGGTGATTGGATGTAGAAGGAATTATGACGTTACAACATAATGAAAAGTGTACAAGAGCCAAGCAAATAAAAACCATAGCAGAATTTTGTAACAAGATCGTGCAGAATTTTTAACTAGACATTGAGCACAGATAGTATCGTTTTATGTCTAATGATCATGGATAGTCCTAGGTGAAATAGGTTTCTTCCATTGAAAAGAAAAAATTCAATGAACTGCAAATAAAAAATGTGTAATATTCCACAATGGGATTTTGGGAGTGGGAAACAGATGGGGTGATTTTCATAGATATTATAATTTATAATTGTTGTTCAACCCTCCACCCAACCCAAGTTTCGACCATTTTATTTAAGGATTTGGATGCATTGAGATAGTTTGTACTACATGTTACGAGCTTTAAAATATTCTCATAAGTGTTGGATGTGAAGTCAAACTATATTTGTTGGGTATTTTATGTATATCCCCATAGGATTGTGATGAAATTGTTGTTCAATCATTGAGATTGAGTTCGTGTTGGTGGCTGAAGGTTCTTTTTGTGCTTTTAGTTGATACATTAGTAATTCATCATGTTCTCTTTGGCTAACATTTTTACTCTGGGTGTTTCCAAATGATGCAGGAGAATGCAAGAACAGAAGCATCGTGGTCGCTTCTGGAAATAAGATTGCTAGTTTCATTGCAAGTCGATAACAATTGTTCTTTGTTGAGGCTAGCAAATGAGATTGTCAATTTCATTCGATTAATCAGTTTCCGATTGATTTTAAGGTCACTGCGAGTTGACAAGTTATTACGTACTATAGAGAAAATGTAGGTTTTGTTTTACGGGAGTCTTGCAACCCATGTCTTTGAACCATTATTTTTTTGCCTGTTGTAATTTTGTTGCTGGAAAGCACACATTAATTGAGGAGTTATTAATCTTGATTATATTTGCTCAGAATTCCATGGATTCAGTTGCACAGTTTTTACAACTGACATAATATCAAGGGAGTTTTGATACGGTCAAATACTATCCTTTGTATTGTTCTTGGAGTTTTTGGGATTGCATTCTTTTTTTTTAATGTATTGGTTCTTTCAAATTTTCAAATGTATCTTTATATATATATATATATATATATATATATATATATATATTTTTTTTTTTTATTTTATAATTTAAATTGATAATTTATAATAATTATATTATTTTCATAAAAAAAGTAATATATTTTTGTAATTTTAAATCTTTCTTATTAATTTTTTTATGATTAAGTTTTGATATAAATTGATATATTCTCACCCAAAATTTATGTCATAGACAACATATTATTGATTATTAGCATTTCTTTATGTATTGCTTCTTTACTCTTTATAAATATATATATATAAAAATATATAAATAACATATATATATATATATATATATATATATAATTGTGGTTGCAAAATTAGGAAATTATAATTGTATTAAATTTTAATTGAAAATTTTTGTGATGTATAGTAGCTGGATTTTAATTATATTTTTTTTATTGAGAAATGAATTTTAGTTATATTAATATTTAATTTAATTAGGTGAAATGTAGTTATGTGACTAATACATATAACAAAAGACAAACGCAAACCCTCTCTAAAGGTGGACTTTATCTTTCTCGCCTCATATTCATTCATGGACAATTATATGTAACAGATTCTAGAGTGAAATAAAAAATAAGATTGGATTGAGAATACTAATTATGGATGAAAATGTAACTAGCCACTACAACTACAAATGTGATTTACAAATAAATATTTAAAAATATTTGATATGAGGTATTCAAATTAATCTTATACTATTCCGATTATTTGTCAATTATTATATTGCATTTTTTTTGTTTTTTTAATCAAATTTTAAATTTAATAAAGTTATATCAATTTTATATTGTAGATTATGATGGTCTTCTAACCTATGAAATCAATCAGAAATTTTGTATACATGTTTATAGCATGTACATATATAAATGTTTAAAAAATTAAGACTTTATATTAGACAGAATAATAATTACTACAATTAGTATTGTTATAATCCACCGAACTTTTTACATTTATTTATAAATATGATAAAATTAATATCATTTATTTTAAATCATATTTATCATTACTATTAATATTTATTTTTAATTTCTTAATTTTTTTCCATTTACTATTAAAAAAAATTCATTCATCTAAATATTAACCCGTGCGTTGCACGGGTCATAATTCTAGTATCAATGCAATCTCAGCCTTAATTATAATGAACAATATAAGGAATTGGTCATGATAGCAGCACATTATGGGGATCAAATCATAGCAAATCAGAGCACAAAATCAATCAAGATTAATAATATTGATTCTAATTATATGAAGAGATATTGCCTTTAATTATTAGAATCATATAACTCATTTCTCTATCTTGAACAAAGGGTAGAAAGTATTTGAGTTATTGGGCTCATGTAAAGGAGTGTGATAATTAATATGTCTATTCCTTCTTTTTTCCTTTTTTTTTTCTTTTTCCCATCTCTTTTTTTTCTTTTTTTAAAATTAAAGTTTGAAAATCTTTGAAGAAAATTTTGTTTCACATTGTTTTTATTTTTCATTAAATAAAAAACTTTTTTTTTTTATTTTTATTTTTTGAAAATAAATTTATTCACCCGGACGAAATTGGTTGTTGACAATTACCATACATTTCCTGGGTCATATGTATCTAGTCGCTCCTAATCACAATTCCCACTTCACTTTACATTTCCCAAATTGTACAGCACATACTACATTACAACAACCTTCCTTTCACAAAAAAAGGGAGTAATTCCCACTTCTAACTTGCACAAGTCATCAACAAGGTTTTTATCCAAGTACCATCTCCAACTCTACAAGTAGCAAGATACTAAATTGCCCAGAATCGTAGAACCACCGAAAATCCCCGTAGCCATGCACTGTTGGCTGTCTCTGCGATGGCACCTAGTGGTAGGCCCCGTGCCACCAGGCGGCCTATGTATTATGGGCATTCCAGAATTTATCCAAGTCTCCCTAACTTGTCTTCTCCCTACCTAGTTCATCTAGTCCTCATGCAAATTCACCTTCATTTGGACTAGAGTACTGACCACCCTCATTCCTTACCAATTCCCATTAGAATTCTACCACAAATTGATCTCGCAACATTAAACCCCAGACTTCCCAAACACTAAGCATGTATTCGCTTCAATGTATTTACTGTTTTAATGTAAATGAGGAGATGGATTAGTAGGCATAATCGTTGTTTGGTTAGCATGATTTGCAAGCGAGGTTTGGTGCGATTTGAACGATACAATGATATTGTAATCCTGCTTAATAAGCTGAGATTTGAAGGAGAGTGCTATTAAAAGACCCATATACCCTCATCATAAATTATTCACGTGTTTTGCATGTACAATTCGTTCTTCCCAGGTTCAGCGGCTAGTGAGATTCCCTCAGAAAAAAGCAACTACATTCAGAAAAAAGCAACAAGATTCGTGAGATTCCTGACATGTTGTGACTATACAAGCTGTGTTTGAATTTGTTTGACTGCAGCGGCCATTAAATAGCAATTGAGTAAGTTAGAAGGTTGGTGTGTGTGGTTGGTGCGGTGTATAAGTTGGAAGAGGGGAGAAGGCATAGTTGGTTTTTGGCATTGACGCAGAGGGTGGTGTGGCTTCTATCATTTGAGGTGAGTAGTTTTTCTTGGTTATATCTGCTTGGTGCCAGTGTGAGTGCGAATGAGAGTGGAGAGAAAGACCAAAGTGGTTCCAATTCGAAGCGCGAAAAAGACCATGTAGAAACACCAAAGTCGTTCCAATTCGATGCATGTTGTTGTTACTGTTGTTGGTGCGCTGAGGATGAAGATGTTCCCTGACCGGAGAATTTGAAAAATCCAGCAACGATGGAACGAGATGGTGCCTGGAATGAATCTGATGTAGGTTGTTGGTGGCCTAGAACGAATCTGGTGCTGGTCGTAGGTGCCTTGGAAGGAAGGGTTCTGTTGCAGGTTAGCTTGGAAGGGTTATATTGCAGGTTAGAATCGATCCAGAGTGAGCAGATTCGATCCCCACATGTGGAACCGATCCACTGAAGCTTGGAATCGATCCAAGAAGTGGCGGATCTGATCCCATGCTGCGTATCCGATCCGATGTTGCGGATCCGATCCCAAATGTTACATATTCGATCCAAGAAATGGCAGTTGCTCAAGTTGGCGCATTGGAGAACTTTGTTGGCTTGTGGGAGAGTGGATTCGAGAAGGAGAGTAGACTGGAGAAGTTCTTGGCTCATGGGAGAGTGGAATCGATCCGTGATTTCCGGATCCGATCCATAATCGAAGGTGTTTTGTTGTGGGTGTATGAATTGTGTTCCTTTTTTGGAGGTGGTGTTCGATGATGGTGTACTGATCTTTGCATGCTCTCTACAATAATACGCCACATGATGGGAACTTATGTATTGGTATTGTTCTTCGTGCCTCAATTACTGATGCTCACAGAGTTTATGTTCATGGATTGACCCTAATTGTTCCACTTAATACCTTTGCTTGCAGGTGGTGCAGTACGTGGGATGGTGAATGACTTTGCACCTTGCTGGAGGTGGTGCGTGTAGGTTATGCGTGGTTGTGAAGTATAGGAGGTTAGTTGATAGATATTGGAGCAGGTTTATTTCTCAATTGGAGTTTGTGATTTGTGTTTGTTGATGCAGGTTTTGTATTCGACTTTAGTTAGAGCTGCGGTGGTGTGAAATTAATTCCTGGATCTCAAACCCTGGTTCATGTTTCAATTTGAAGTGTGAAGACTTTGACTGGTAGGGTAGTTTGTGGTTGGTGGAGTACAATGGTTTTTCTTAATTTGAAAATTTTGATATCAATTTGGTTGATGTAGGTGTTGGAGTGTTGGTGTTGATAACTTTGTTTCTTCTTTGAAGTAAAAGGTACATAGATTTTGAAAACTTTGTTTGTTATATCTATGTGGTGGTTATATATGGATTGTTGTGGTTAGTGGATTTATATGGATTTATATGTGTTATTTGTGGATTGTTGATGCAATTGGTATGCATATTTATTTTTCATTGTATTATTGTCGTGAAAAAGAAATGTTTTGTATAAATTTTATCTTATTTTCAAATGTTTTCAAAGAATAAAATGGAAATGGTCGATGCTTATGTGTATTATATGTATGTCATAGTGGTTAAATTTTGTTCAAGGTAATATGGAAGAAGAACTAGAACTTTCATATTTGGATGGCGAGGATGTAGTCGATGATGTTGTAGGTGTGGACTTCAATATAGTTACACATTTACATCGACAATTACAAGTGAATCATAGCATTACTACTACGAAATATGTCCTGAACAAAGACTGTCGCAAAGAACAACTGATGTCTTACCTGGTGCACACTAATCGATGTCGTGACATTATTCGTATGGGACCAAAGGCATTTATTAACCTATGTCAACGACTAAGGTCAACTGGGTTAGTCAAATATGCAATACGGTCAACCGTGGAGGAACAAGTAGCTAAATTTCTGCACATAATTGGGTATAACATGAAGAATAAAAGTGTTGCATTTTTCTTCCATCGTTCTGGGTCAACTGTTAGCAAACATTAATGTATTGGATGCAATTTTGAGCTTGGAGTCCGAATTTTTAATTCAGCCATCCGGAAATTATGTGCATCCAAACTTGGCCAACAATAGTCGATTTTTCCCATACTTCAAGGTAAAAGTCCTATTACTTTGTTATCTTATTTAAATAACAACGTCAAGAAAAAGCTCTTTCTTTAACTTTGTAGCTATGAAATAGGATTGTCTAGGGGCAATAGATGGAACTCATGTTCGAGTTAAGGTCCCAAGATTTGATTCCGCAAGGTTCCGAGGGAGGAAGGATTGGCCAACACAAAATGTCTTTGGTGCTTGTGATTTCGATATGAGATTCACTTATGCTTTAGCTGGTTGGGAAGGGACAACATCTGATTCAAGAATTTTGAAAGATGCTATAGTTCGAGATGACCCATTGATCATACCTAAAGGTTAGTGTTTGTTTCTTATTCATGTACTTGTGAGTCCTAGAAATCTAAAATGTTATCATTCGTGTAGAAAGTACTATCTTGGGGATGCTGGATTCATGCTTAAAAGAGCAATAATGACTCGTACAGAGGTGTAAGATATCACCTTAAAGAATTTACACGAAGCGGGACACAAAATCCATGTGAACTATTTAACCATCGCCATTCATCCCTACGAAACGTCATTGAAAGAACATTTGGTGTTTTGAAGAAAAGATTCCCCATTATAGCAAGTGGAAGTGAACCTCGTTATTCTTTGGAGACAATGACTGACATTGTATTAGCTTGTTGCATCCTTCACAACATCCTTTGTGGTGTAGACAATGACAATGCGCTAATTGATGAGGTTGACCGAGAGATTGTGGAAGACCATGTAGAGACCAATACTGCTTAAACACGTGAAGATGATTATCGTATTGGTTGTAATTTTAGGGATGAATTAGCAGAACAAATGTTGCGAGATTACAATAATTGTTAGTTTCATGTACTTAATTTTGTTGAATGACTTTGCTTTATTTAATGACAAAAATTTTGGTTTCATTATCAAATTTATTTAATTTCATATCATTAGTACTGTTTTTTATTTATGTGAGAACATGAACAAGGGAAGAAGTGTTGGTACCGATTCTGGCATCGGATCATGGGAATTTATAAAATGGACTGAAGACATGGACGAAAAGCTGTTGACAGCGATGATCGAAGAAGCTCGACTAGGGAACAAGGTTGATGGTAGCTGGACAACCCAAGCATACAACAATATCGTGAGTAATCTTAACCAATTGGGGTTTGTCTCAGTGAGCAAAAATAATGTAAAGAATAGGCAAAAAGTGGTCAAAGAAAAATGGCATGAGGTTCATGATTTGTTCAGTTCACTTAGTGGATTTTCATGGAGTTCATCATCCAAGCGGTTTGAAGCAAAAGAGGAAGTTTAGGAAGACTTGGTCAAGGTAATTAAATACTTAGCTTGTGTTTTGAATGATATACACAAATTATTTTAACACATCCTGGAACTTATCAATGTAGGCGAAACCATCTGCGGCTAAATGGAGGGTCATTAACATTAGACATTATGATTTGATGGAGGAACTCTAGGCAACCGATAGAGCAACCGGTGGTGGAGTCCGCACGACAAGACAAGCACGACGCAAAAGGCAACAATCTCGTTTGGAGGTTGATCTCAATGATGAGAATGTGTACATACCTGATACACCTAGCTTTGAAGGAGTTGATTACCACCTTCCACCTTCACCCCCTCAAATGGATGAATATAGTCCTGGCCCGACTCAATCACTACCATCAGTCCCCTCTAGAGGGACGTCAACCTCACAGGGGTCGAAGCGCAAAGCCCCCATGATGGATGTATTGGACTCCCAATTTGACAAGCTTACTACAAGGCTTGATGGATTAATGGATGTAATGGGGTCTGGGAACTCTCATTTTGAGAAAATTTCCATGATGGCGGAAAGACAAGTCATAGCGTTTGAAAAGCGCAATGATATTCTGATAGAGCAAGTGGGGATGATGCGTCGCAATGGAACATTCCAATACACCGAGAGTGATATATGGGAAATGCTTAGCGGGATGAATATACTGAAGCCTAAAGTTATGGAGTAGTGCTATGATTTCCTGTGCACCAACCCTTTGGCACGAAAAGATTAATGGGAATGCCCACCAATCTGCGATGGAATAAGCTATGGAACATGATGATGGGCAGTAATTGATATCCGTGTTTGATCCAAAGACTGTGTCACTTTGGACTCAATTATCATCTTTTTATGTTATCATTTTGCAATGACTTTGGACTATGTTATCCTTAAATTATGTTTTCATTTACCTTGTTAGAGTCTGGCCTATGTTATCATGTTTTGATTGTATGAAAGACTTATTCATTATGGATGTATGTAATGATCTAATTTCTTATGATTAAGTACTTCATGTTTGTTGTGCGCTATAATTTGTTTTCTTATGTATTACTATATTTTTCTTTCTTATTTATGATCTCAAGACATTATTTAATGGCGTCATCATCATCCAAAAGAAGATCTAAAAGTGGAAAAGACAAAGAATGTGCAACAAACACGGAACCTCCACCACCAAAAAGACATATTGTGGTTGATGTCTTAGATCAACGACGTTTCTTCAGCGATCTTCATCAAATGGAACACTATGCACATGAATTTTACATAAGAAGAATTGTTGACCCCAAAATAATGGATTATGATTCCTTTACTACATCCGGTCTTTATTTCCATCATCACTTGGTATTTCAAGGCCTCGTTGACTTTGTAGCTATGGACCGACCATTCTATCCGGATCTCATCAAATTTTTCTACTCAAACTTGAGGATCTCAGCCAACGGATACCTACAAAGTGAGGTTAACAAGAAGAGAATCAAACTTAAACCAGATGATTGGTACAACATTGCCCATTTGAAGTATGAAGGTCGAAAGATAAGCTTTACAGGTATACCAAAAGATATCCATTTTGACCGAGACATGGCATTGGCTTCCATGTTGAGACCGAACATGCAGGGTGAACGTGCCAAGACTGTCGGTTTTATTAACATAAATGACAGACTACTACATTATGTGGTAGTGCATATTTTGACACCACGTATGACTAATTTTGCTAAGCTATTGCAGGAACATTTTAATGATATGGTTGCTTAAAAATAACATATCCATTAATTGGCCTCATCATATAATGCAACACATGCTTAAGTGCAAGGCTAGTGATACTCCTCTTCCGTATGGTGTGTTGATCACCCAGATTATGCAATACAGTGGAGTAGATTTTTCTTTAGATGCAAATACAACCATCGGGAAGAGACAACATTTTTCGACACGTTCTTTGAAGAGATTGAATATTGTTTATGTCGATGGTGTTTGGCAGCATGATCGTGTAAATAATGATGATGAAGGGCAACCACAACCACAAAATGTTGTGCATGACCACCCTGTTCAAGGAACCAACCACTTTGATGGTGATTTTGAAGATCCTCCCCTCCACTCAAATTCTGAAATCATCCATCAAATGTGGGATGGGGTGCAAGACTTGCAAAATAGAATGCAAGGAATAGAAGATATGCAAGGACATGTTCAACGGATAGAAGATAATTTATCAAACTTGACTCTTGATATGAATCGACAAATGGCAGAAGTGAATTTCAATGTTAACTTAATTCTTCACAAATTAGATGATTAAGATAATTTAGTCGCATAATTGTATCGTAAGACTCTGCTCATTTCAATTTTAGTAAATTTATTTGTATTTGATTATGTTCATGTTTTTAGACCGACTTAATTGCCACTTATAAATATTATTGCTCTTCAAATGACATGGATTGTACACTGCTGGTGTTCCATACTAATTTTTAAATTTCAAATAAAATGATACTCACAATTGCTTGATAAATTTTATTTCAATACTATGAGTATAAATAATTTATCTTATTAATTTTTGTAAATTATTTATTTAAAGTGTATCATTAAATACAAAATTTAAAAATTGATTAAACTCATACAAACACAAATTTATACTACTTATTACATAAGGGCAAAATGGTAAACTCTCTTTTAAATATATTAAAACATTTTCTTAATCTATCATATCAATCAAATCACTCACTAACTCTCACAAACTTTACTACTAAATTCACTCATAATCACCTTTAAATCCCTTAAAAAAAACAACACATCATGCACTCTCAAATTCACTCAAACCCATCATCTCCCCCTCCCTCAAATCCATCTTTGGAAGTGAACAAAGCCTAAGAGCCTATTCACACTATTCCATCCAATTTGGCTATCAATGACATGAATTTCGATGAAATTTGACATCCCATCATCCCTTAACAATTAAAACTGACTTTCCCTCCTATCAGAATCACCCCAAAATACGCAAAACACCAAAATCGAACCAAAATTGGTTCGTGTCGCCTGGCGGGTGTTCATCACTACCAGGTAGTTCAACAAAACCCAAAAAAACCTAGGTGCAGACTTGTGTCGCTTGGCGGTACAGGCTTCACCGCCAGGTGGTTCCTCGAAGGAACCCGGAAAGCATGCCAAAACATATAAGTCGCCAGGCGGTTTTTGGAAAATTTCTAGAAACACGAAATTTAACAGACAGCAGGGGTTCATGGTTAATCATCTTATATGTATCAAACAATTCATGCTTAATCATAAAAATAACACGTAAAGCTCCCCTAACCTGGTTTCCTTTGCTTAAAATGGACTTTTGTGAGTTCTTCTTGATCATCAATGACCTCACTTGGCTCTATCTCATTTTAGCTCATTGCCTCACTCAATCCTCACTCTCAGTCCATTTAGTGGTTGTTTTCCAGCTTCCCTTGGCTGCCCATTGTCAGCTAGGGTTTCTCTACCCTTTCACCTTCATGCCAAAACTAAATTTAGCAAAAAGAAAGTTAATTTGTATCTACCAAGGTTCAAACCCATAACCATGCCAATGTCAAATCCATGCACAACCATTCAACCAATTCATGTTTCATGATAATTCTTATAATTCTAAGATTATATTATCACTCCACATGATCAATCATATTATTAAAATAATAATAAATCAAATAACACATAAATGACATACATAGGACTTGAACCCAAGTTCTTTCACACAATTAAATACTCTCAATCATTTGAGCTAGTACTTTTCCATACCATATCAATCAATAATTAATGCCATAAAGGCTCCCACTACCCACATTTATTAATTAATTATTTATTTATTTAATTAATTAATTTTCACGGGTCTTACACGTTCATGAGGACTTTTCCACATCTTTTTGCTTGCTTTTGGTTTGCTAACATGACATTCCCCTCTTCCTGAGGACTCTTTTTTTTTTCACTTATTTCCCTTTTTTTTTCTTATTCATTTTCTTTCTTTTTTTCTTTCCTCTTTTTATTTGTCGTGCTATTAGTCATGTCACCTTATCACAAAATTAAGCTTTGTGAAAACAAAAGCAATCATTTTTCAATTTGTGTGGACTTTTATTAAGCTTGTAACGTGGCCAAGGGCTGGAGGGTTTTGAAAGAAAGGATTTGAAGGCCCAAGTGAATGTTCGTTGGTTATTATTTTTTGAAACAAAGGCGACAATTTCAATATTGCATCATCTATTTATCAACCTTTTTCTGAATCACTTTTTACTCCTTTTTTTAACTTCATATTTCTATCTCAACTTTTCTTTTTTCACATCATGTCATCTAAATTTTCATCACTTTTGTGGCTTTCCTTTTGACTTCTTTCCACTTTGATTAAGACTATATGATACTTTTTGAATTCTTGCTTTTTGATTTAGAAAAATTTGATGCTTTTTGTTATGAACTATAATGACAACCTTGTTTAGATATATTCCGAAAGAAACTTTGTTTTTTGGCTCAATGGGGTAATGATGGATATTTTTACTTTTTTTAGGTGAAGAAAGATGACCACACATCATTTCAAATTTTGATTACTTTATTTTCAAAAAGATTAACCCTGCGATAAAAGTTAATGACCTTAATATTACTCACTTTTTTTCTATTTTCTTCTTTCTTTTGTTTTGTCCTTTTTTGCCTAGACTACACTCTCGAGTTTTTAGTTTATCGGACCTTTTTTCCTTCTTTCTTTTTTTCGTTTCCTTTTTTTAAAAACATTTTTTTTGCCACAACGGATTCAAGGATTACTTGACTAGCGCAAACAGAGATAAATTTGGCAAATGCGCCCCAATGTAAAAGTTTGTGTTTATTTCCTTGAGAGGATTAGTGTTTTTAGGGAAAAATCCTTTAATGTTGGGAGGTTAGAAGAGTAGTGTTTTACAAACAACACACGCACATATGCCATAAAAAGAAATATAAGCTTATCATTCCTAATTAAAACACTCGACCGTCGAGAAGAGTGACATCCTTCATAAATTCTTTCCTTTTTCTTATCCATTTTTTTTCTCATTTGTTCATTTTTTCTCTCTTTTTTTGAAAACTCTTGACTTTGATGATTTGCAAGAAAAACAAATGACTCAAAACACCATCGTCTTGTTTTTGCTTTTTTTTCTCATTTCATTTTTTTTAACAACACCTTCTAGGACTTGCTTTTAGATGAAAAATCAGAAATCTCATATGCTTTGAAATTCATCAATGAAAGCATGATGCAATTTGAGCAAAATCCTTATATCCATAATGTGTGGAAGACAATCCAGTTATATGAACGAACTATAAAAAACATAGCATTGCTCATTTTTACAAAAAAAAACTTCCTTCAATAGAGATGTTTTCCTTCTAGATGGTGATTTTCTTCAACTTTCAACATTGGGTTATCCTTCTTTAAAGCTTAGCCATCTCGAATATATCAACAATTGCACCTTTTTCTTAAGAGCTACACACGCTTCCAATTAATGACCTGACGCTCCTCCATGGTAATCGCATTTGGTATTTGGATGATAATTCTTTGGGTACAGAGGTCTAACAGGCCTGGTATTATAAACCTCTATCAAGTTATCACAAAGAAGCTTTGGTAGGAGCTCCGTGTAAGTCATTGGAATAGGAGTGAAATTCACAGTCTTCTTATCCCGATTGTAACTTTTCTACATAGTGGCTTGATTGGATTTTTGGGATTAAGATGTTTAAAATTAACTATTATTTCTTTCTTCTTCCTAGAATTAGATCCACACTTGTTCATATTTGCTACCATATTTGAGCCAAACGCAATTTTTCTATTTCTTATGCCAGCCTCGACTCTATCCCCAATCATGATAATATCAACAAAGTTAAAGGACATATTCCCTATCATGTGCTCATAGAATGGATATTGCAAAGTGCTTATAAACAAGATTATCATCTCCCTATCACTCCACGAGGGTTCCACTTGGGCAGTAACTTCTCTCCATAGTTGAGTATATTCTCTGAACGCCTCTACCTCACCCTTAGTTATACTTTGCAATTGCATTCTATTAGGCGTCATATTGTTGTTGTATTCATATTATTTTAGAAATGCATTAGTCAAATCTTCCCATGAACGAATGCGAGCTGGTTCTAGCTGCATATACCAATTCAATGTCGAGCCACCTAAGCTTTCCTGAAAGAAGTGAATCAACAGCTTGTTATCGTAAGCATAAGGAGCCATTTTTCTATAGTACAAGGTTATATGGCTCTTTAGGCAAGATATCCCTTTGTATTTTTTCAAATTATGGCCCTTTAAATTTTGGCGATATAACCACATCAGGAACTATGCATAATCCTATAGCATCTCCAAATTCAAAACTTCCTTTGCCTTCTATGACTCTTAGTCTTTCCTCCAACATTTCAAACTTGCCCCTGGTATTTTCAACATGAATTGGCATGGTATCATGGGGTAAATAGTTCACCTCAGGTTGCTTTGTTGGCACCATGTGTACTGCATTTGATTCAACAATTCCTTGATTGGATGTGAAAATGAAGGCCCCTAGTTCATTTGCTCCCGCATCTATAGAGTTTACAGCCTTTTGGGCGTACGTTTGCTTTAAGTCATCTTCAATATGGGGAGTGTAATTCGAAGGTAGACCATATGGACGTTGGATCATTTGAGCTCCTTGTTGTTGTGGCAAAACAAAAGTTTCTCCACTACTTTTCAATGCTTTCAAGGCCTCCAAAATGTGGCTTATTTGCCCCTTTAGCTGTTGGATTTCGGCTTTCATCCCTTCGCGAACTTCTCCTGTATTTTACATGATCTTAGTAAGTCCTATCAGGTGTCATTATGTTTTTTTATTTTATTAGCATGGAACAATGATTGCAAAAACAAATGCATGAAATGCATGGAGACTCACTATGTCTATACAAACAATATCAACCTACACATGCATTATACCACATTAATTTAGTGTGCATGCTATGTATACGAAGTTATGTACATCGTATTATGAATGAAAATTGAATGTTTATTGCAAATGCATATATGTGCCCCAAAAGGTACTTATTAAAAACATACATGATATGCGAATAGCTTATGCAATGAGATGCAATGTATGTTTATGCCTTAAGAGGCATTCATCCACATGATATGCTAGTAAAATGGTCATGCACTCAATAAAAACATGGGTTAAATATGTTTTTGGTCCCTCAAGTTTCAGTGAATTTTGGAATTAGTCCTTCCTCGAAACTTGATACCAATTAAGTCCTTCATCTTTAAAAATGTGTGGATTTAGTCCTTTTTACCAAATTTTGTTAAGTTTATTTGACATTTTAAATACATTTTATGATAATATTTAAGTTAATATTGAAGCAAAAGTGTGTCAAACAGTGTAAACAATTCAAATATTATCATAAAATACGCTTGAAACGTCAGATAAACTTAATAAAATGTGGTAATAAGGACTAAATTCACACATTTATAAAGATAAAGGACTAAATTGATATCAAGTTTCGAAGAGGGACTAATTCCAAAATTCACCGAAACTTGAAGGACCAAAAACATATTTAACCCTAAAAACATGAATAATATGCAATGTAAATGACATGCCTAAGTCTAATGTGAGATGCAATGCATGTTTGGTGCTTATTCATATAATATATTGATGCCAAGATGACAAATTTGAAAATTAATTACACGGTATCATTAAAAACAAAAGGTTTGAGGGATATAGAGGTATAAAACATGCTCCCACTTTGTGTCCTATTAGGTGTGGAGAAAACCTATTTTGGATCTTGCGTTTTATATGATTCTTTCAAGGATAGCTCTAAATTATCTCACAGGCCTCTAGAGCTGAAGTCAACCTTAGGACATAATCCACAACAATAGGCGACCTAATAGATGTGACTTGTCAAGAGGAAGCAAACTCTAAATGAAGTCTTCACAATAGCCAAGCATATCCACGATCTAAGATGACAATCGTTGAACCTCCACTCCCTATGGCTCACTCAGACCCAGGTATAGGGCCCCAACAACTCTATGAATGAACTAGCCTAAATAGTGTATTGTGTGTAGGGAGCAACCTAGCAGTACCCAAATCTAGTACTTGCAAAACAACCAGAAATTTTCCCAGGCAAATATGGACAAATAAAGCAATTGTCATCTAGCCTAGGGATCTATAATTTCACAAAATAATCATTACCCCACACATTCGTCCTAAGACGGTTCCATTTAATCAAGTGTGCAAAACTAATGTAATTTTAATATATTTGTTTTTCCCAAAAAAAAAAACAAGCAAAATATACTAATTTGAATGAAGAAACATTTTTTAAATTTTATATTTGGGCCCGACAAGGTGTTTGACCTTGCTCCTAGATTTTCTCATATAAATGAGAAATTACGGTTACATAGTTCTCTTTAATCATCATCAGAATCAGAAGGGTATTAAAAGTCCATGCATCCCATTTCAATTTATCAAATGAATAAACTAACACTTGCAATAATATAAAATACACCATAGTATATTTCATTGCTTCAAAGTAGCATAATAATCCTACCAAACGAAATTGGCGTAAGCAATGGTGGTGTGAAGTGTGAAAGAGTGGAGAAGGCCCTCAGTTTCATTTATAGTTTATGCAGGAGAGGATTGGTGAAGAGTGTGTGAGCATAAGTGTGAGGTGCGGTGATGTGTGTGCATGATGTAGTAAAAAGAGGAGAAAAGGTGTATGAGGCTTATGTGAGGTGTCGTGCATGGTGCAGGTGAAGTGTGAGTGTGAAGTGTTGTGCGTGGTACAAGTGAGGTGTGAATGCAGTGAGGTGTGTGTGTGTGTGTGTATGAGAGAGAGAGGTGTTATGCGTGGTGCATGATGAGTGCAACATCAGTGAAGTGAGTGAATTAGTTAGGTGTATGAATTATTGGGTGTGTTTGTGGTATGTGTGTGTGAGCGTGATTTCAAATAAGGTGTGTGAGTGAGGTGGGTCGTATGAGTGTTGTGTGCATGAGCGTGATGCGAGGGTTTGGTTAGAAATAAGAATTGGGTTTTTCAGAAGAAGATTATAAGTGGTAAGAAAATAAAAAAAGAGGTATGATGAAAGGAAAAACTTCCACAATTTTAATTAATTTAATTAATTCAACCAATTCATTTTTCTTTTAATTTTTAATTTTTATTTTTATTTTTTATTTTTTATTTTTTTAGCTTAAATAGTCATTTGGTCTTAGTTTTGGTTAACTTTTTTCAATTTGGTCCTAGTTTAGGATTTCTTTTCAATTTGATCCTAAATTTTGTAAATTTTGTTCAATTAGGTCATTTTCCTTAACTACAGTAAAATAGTTAACATAACAGTGTCCAAGGTGGACTATTACTATGATGTGGTGTAGTGTTGAATGACGTGGTCGATATTTTACTATAGTGCCCTTTTTAATTTTAATCAGATAGGTTTACGGTTAGAAATTAGTCAAAATTGGGTTTAGGGTTTCATTAAGAATTGGGGATTTTGTTCAATTGAAGATCTAAGGATGTTATGCATTCGCTCCCATCGAACATTGCTGTTGTGTGTCAAAATTGTTGCACTTTGTGAAGATCCTTTCGTGGATTGTGTGCATCTTCATTGTAGAGGTTAGTTTTATGTTCAGGGTTTGTGATTAATTCTATATTGACTCCTTTGATCTCATGAATTTTGTTTGTAGTGGCAAGAGCTTAATTGAATACCACCATGGGTTTAAGGTGAAGAGGAAAAAAAAATCAGAACTTCGATGCCACTTTTTGAAGTGCTTGTTTGATTCTTTTGGTTGTTGCAATAGTTGCTCCTATGAACCAAAAATAGAAGGATGATCAATTTTAGAAAAAGGGCAATTTTAGGTGCCTAAGAAATGATCACTTCATTGCTAGTTATGCTCTACTGAATGCATAAAAGTATAAAACCAAAAGTGATTACCATAGATTTAATGGTGAGATAAAGATTTCCATCAGCCTTAGTTGATTGAACCGAATTAAAATCTATACTGAGATTATTAAATGCTTCCATAATTTCTAGTAGCCTTCTTACTTTTGAGAGGCACTTCATTTGGATCAAAATTTCATTGTTAGTTCTCACAGTAATATCATTGCCATAACTTCCTTTTAAAGCATCTGAATTAATCTCTTTTCATGTCTCATCCACGCCACAACCTTTCTCTTTTTTACAATTGATTTCTTGCCATTGTGGTTTTTGCTTAAATAATGATAAAAAAATTCTTTCTACCATATCTTGAGGTGATCTTCTAGGCCCCAGCTCCATATTTGTCACCCCTCTTTGAACTTCTAACTCTTTTATCATTCTTTGAATTAATCATAAACCCTAAACATAAAACTAACCTATGTAATGAAGATGCACATAATCCACAAAAGGATCTTCACAAAGTGCAACAATTTTGACGCACAATAGCAATGTTCGATGGAAGCGAATGCACAATGTCCTCAAATCTTCAATTGAACAAAATCCATAATTCTTAATGAAACCCTAAACCCAATTTTGACCAATTTCTAACCTTAAATCCATTTGATTAAAATTTAAAAAGGGCACTATAGTAAAATAACGACACATCATTCAACAGTGCACCACGTCACAGTAACAGTCCACGCTGGACACTGTTATGTTAACTATTTTGACGAAGTTAAAGAAAAAGACCTAATTGAACAAAATTTAGGACCAAATTGAAAAGAAATACTATGCTAGGACCAAATTGAAAAAGTTCACCAAAACTAGGACCAAATGACTATTTAAGCCTTTTTTTATCCTTTTTTTTTACTCTTTATTTCACTTATTTTTACCCTCTTTTCATTATTATTTACCACTTACTATTTTTTAATTTTTTTTTTTTAAAAATCTTTTATCTGCCTAGATGAAATCTTGTTTAATGTTGTTGGAATGCTCTGGTTCACTGATATCATGTACTGATTTAAAGTGATATTTGATTCTAAATGCATGTGGCTTGATCTTAAAGTATGGTCTGACTTTTGTCACGAATCCAAATTGATCCATGTGTTAGTTTTACAATGATATTTTCTGCCACTTAGGTTTCATGTGTATCTTGCAATGTTGCTACATGCTGGTGCTACCAAATAGTTCACTCATTCTTGTCTCATTAGGAGCATTCAGATATGCAGTTGCATTATAGTCACACACATCTTAGTCATGCTATATTCTAGTAGTTTTTCATTGTTTGTGCATTTCTAGTCGTTAAACCCTAGTGCATCTTGTATCAACATACTAATATTATAACTTCTGCACTAAATCCCTTTGAAGTGGATCTGATTGATTATTTTGTTGTTTTTGCATGCATTGCTTTGTTGTTGTAACAAACATATGCACTACAATTGGGGTTGTATATGTTCTCTAACCTATTGTAATCATGGTGGCACATCCTATACATGCATTACGTTTTGCATTTTAAAATTGGTTAGGATAGACTTTTGTGCACATTGGTTACCACTTGCATCTATTCTACCTTATCCAATTTCATGCATATGCCATCCCAATTTATAACCTTTTAGGTCTGATATATATTGTATCATACCAGCTTTGCATATCCACTCATACAATTATGCTGCTATTAGGTGTTAAATCATTATTTTTCCAGCTTGGTTAAACATTGTAAATAGGTTCCATCTGTGTCTTCGGATTTTAAGATCAATTCAAGCTAGGCTTTAACATGATTCATGGTCTATATTGCTTCCTCAATTGTTCATAATATCACATTTTTTATAGGGTCTACAACTTCATTCGTATCGCATTCAACTACATTTTTATTCATTTCAATTAAAATTCATTTCACCATTACCATTAGATTCTACCCATGCATTGCATTCATAACATACCTTCACTTATGCATTTAGATAGTTTAATTTCAATTAAAATAATTTGCGAGCACTTTCCTAGTTTCTTTATTCCATTTTAATTTCCCCTTTGTTTTCTTTTACTTTGAATTTTAGCAAGAATTAAATTATGCAAGCTAGGCTCCTTTGCAACTAAAAGGACAATTAACAGTCGTTTTATGGTAGTGCAAAAAGAGTATATCATCTTTTACCTGGAAAATTTCTTTGATCTAGCCAACTACTAGTAGTGATTCCGTTTTACTGTCTATTATGGTGGCTCCCATGCCCCTTAATAGGGCCCAAAGTCTGCCATAAAGTCTGCCAGGTGTTGGCCTTTTATCGACCCACATGACTCATAACAAAGTCCAAACTCTGAAAGTTTCACTGCCCACACAATCATCATGTTAGCTAGGTTGGGTTTTTTTAGAATCTATGTGATAGAATGGTCCATTTGAATGACCAGCTGGTGGCTTTAGAAGAATGGTCTTAACCACCTTGTTGTTGTTAATAAGACCAATGCTACCTTCTCGAACTGTTGATACTTAGTCTTGATCTCTTGCAACACCCGACTTATGAAGTACATGGGCCTTTGATTAGGGTCTGCTAGGACCAAGAACGCATTGATAACTCCTTATGATACTAATAGGTGCAACTATATCTCCTCACCATTGAGGTGGGCTTTATTCCGTTGAAAGCAATTTTGCATTGCTCGTCCCATTTTACTATGATCTGCTTTCTCTTGGTTCTTAGAATTGGTTTCATTTTCTCGACCAACCGGGGTAAAAATTGTCGAACCTTTGTATAAGATGGTCGCACTTGACAACAAAGTTAGCTGTCGCCTTTTTTAGATTGTGTAGGCTTCTCATGCATAAATTGGTCACACATTTGCCAAGATTGCCTTCTATGCCTCGCATTATAAGTATGAAGGCTCAGAATTTTCTAGCCCCTACACCAAAGACACACTTGGTTGGGTTCAACCGAATATTATATCGCTAGATCTGATTGAATATCTCTGTAAGGTCCTTCATGTGTTGGGTGACCAACTGTGACTTAACTACCAAGTCATCAGCATGTACTTCCATCCATTTACTTATTTTCTCCTGAAAAACTTTTTCGATGAGTTTTTGATAGGTTGCACCAATGTTTTTTAAGTCAAACGACATGACCTCGTAACAGTAATTGACTTGTTCAGTTATAAACGTGGTCTTTTCCTCGTCCAAATGGTGAATCGATTTGATTATACCCTGAGTAAGCTTCAAGAAAGCCAAGGACCTAATGACTGGAGGTGCCATAAACCAGTCAATCAATATTGGGAAGAGGGTAGGAATCCTTAGGCATGCTTTAATGAGGTTGGTGAAACCCATCCAAATTCTTCATTAGTCGCTTGGTTTTTTACGAGCACAATGTTTCCTAGCCACGTAGTGTAGGTGACTTCTTTTATAAAAGCAGCTTACCTCGACCTCTATTGCCTTTCGTCGTTCCTCGCCTAAGTGCCTCTTATTTTGGGTGATCAGTCGACCTTCACGGAATATGGCTAGAGATGGCAAATAAACCTGCCCCAATGGGCATTGCCTGAACTTGTTCCCATTTTGACGGGAAATTCCCGCATTGACTGGGTATGGGTATGGGTATAGGATATCCCCGACTTTTTCAATTGGGTATGAGGATGGGTATTGGGATGTACATATCCCCACCATAATACCCGTCCCCGTTTAAATTATTAAAATATTCACAATTAACTAAGTAACCATATACATTATATATATATATATATATATATATATATATATATACTTTTTATTTTTTATTTCTTCTAATCATTTGGTTTGTCATGAAACTCATTCGCATCTCCAATATATTTTTCATCTTATCATAACCTTTATGTAATTATGTTAAAATTATGTATGTCAATTAAAAAAATTTATGTCGCACATTTGAATATTTCCATTATTTTTTAATATTTTTTTTTACTGTATATTTTCCTGAGAATGTTTAATACTCTCAATTTAAGTGTTTAATAGCATAAACCTTTCATTTACTAGGTAATAAAAAAAATTCTTTACTTATTATTATTAATTTTTATTTAATTTGAAGAACTCTTTTGTTTTGCAAAAATAATTTTTATTATTTCTCAATCATTGAGTATATATGTTGATATTTGAAAAGGTTTTTTAGATCTCTAAGGTATTTGTCATCTTATCATACCCTTAATTATACATTTGTTTTTCTTTGTGCGATTTCTTTCAATAGTCTCTTCAATTGTTTATAAGACACACATTTGTTAATTTTTTAATATTTTTATTTGTTGTTTATTTTCATCATGTAAAATACTATTTCGATATATTTTATCTAAATATTTTTTATTTTCTAACTCATTATGAATCATACAATAATTTTTTCACTATAATTGTATAAATAACTTTAATTTACTACAATATAAAAATTTAATGTAATTTTCATGAATATTTTTTATCATCATCCAACATATATTGGAGTTCAAAAGATACAGTATCTATGTTAAAATTTTATTATTACATTTATTACTTGTTCTTTGCGTCATTTTGATAAAGTGATGTATTATAACTTTTATTAGTGTATAAAAAGAGATTCATTAGAATTTAAAAAAATGAAGTAAGCAAACACTTAAAATATATTTAATTTGAATATTTGTTTTCCTTTCATTAATGTTTGCAAATTTAATAAATGCTTTGGCTCATGAAACTTTATTTGGTATTCTAATCTAAAATGTAAACAATTATAATTTATTTCATAGTATTTGATATCGAAGAAACAATCATCCTCCTAATATTAAATATTTGATAATATTATGTTTAATTTACCGTAATTTTTTATTATTTTTTTTACTGTATATTTTCCTTTCACATGAGAATGTTTAATACTCTCAATTTAAGTATTTAATAGCATAAACCTTTCATTTACTAGGTAATAAAAAAAATTCTTTACTTATTTTGATAACTCTAGTATTTGTCACCATGGTGAGTCGGGTTGGCTCGCGGGTTCCAACTCATTTTGATAACTCTAGTATTTGTCACCAAATCTTCGTAAATAAAGATCATCTCCTTGAAAATGATCTAATCCATCTTTCAAATGATAAAAAAAAATTGAATTGGGACTCGTTACATGATAATGTACTATCTTTTCGATAAAAAAATCTTATATTTATCAATAGTTGAATATGTAAACTTCAAATTTTAAAAAAATTAAAATTAGAAAAATATGTTAAATATAGACCTACTATATAATTTAGATATTTCAAATTTAATATGTTGAATTTAAATTTAAAATGAATATATTATTTATTAATATCATAGTATAAAAGTATGTACAAATAGATAATTTAATGTATTAGTGAAATTAATTTTATGAATATGAAGTGGCGTAGTGGAAATAGAACTAATTTTTAAATAAAAGAACTAGAGTTTAAATTTAAAATAAAACAAATTTATTATTTTTTTTAACCGTTACCGATAATATAATGAAAGTTAATATTATATTTTTATACAAAAAATAATTTTGTCATAATAACTATGATATTTTGTTGTTTTAAATAAAATTTTTAAAAAACGGTTACATATA
>Ga0214543_1001031_pt1 | contig 51968 bp, 51 predicted proteins | sample CNSS2metaG_FD_160094 | JGI IMG/M metagenome (GOLD analysis project Ga0214543, IMG submission 160094) | Root nodule microbial communities from cowpea collected in UCLA plant growth center, Los Angeles, California, USA - CNSS2 | ecosystem: Host-associated > Plants > Roots > Nodule | place: USA... | reverse complement strand
CGCCGCGAGGGCTGGCGTCATGGGCAGAACAAGACTCGTCGCATTTATCGCGAATTGGGCCTGCAATTGCGCAACAAAACGCCCAAGCGCCGGGTCAAGGCCAAGCTGCGCGACGACCGCAAGCCGGCGACGCGGTCGAACGAGACCTGGGCGATGGACTTCGTCCACGATCAGTTGGCGAGCGGACACAAGCTGCGCGTGCTCACGATCGTCGATATCTTCTCCCGCTTCTCACCGGTGCTGCAGCCACAGTTCAGCTTCCGCGGCAGCGACGTCGTGGCGATACTGGAAAGCGCCTGCAAGGAAGTGGGATTCCCGGCGACGATCCGGGTCGACCAAGGCAGCGAGTTCGTGTCGCGCGATCTTGACCTCTGGGCCTACCAACGCGGTGTCACGCTGGACTTCTCCAGGCCCGGCAAGCCAACCGACAACGCCTTTATCGAAGCCTTCAACGGCCGCTTCCGCGCCGAATGCCTCAACACGCACTGGTTCCTCAGCCTTGCGGACGCCCAAGAAAAAGTGGAGACTTGGCGCAAATACTATAACGAAGAACGGCCCCACGGCGCGATCGGCAATCGACCGCCGATTTTGCTGCACAACCACGTCGGCGCAACCAGCCCGCCAACGTGACAGAGGCGCAAAACTCTAGTTCTGGGTGGTCCAAAGTTCGGTCTCGCTGCACAAAACCCCGAGACTCTAACTGCCGCTGGATGAAAATGCAGTGGCAGGTCAATTCCTGCGATGCAACAGTCGGTGCGCTCCCTCAGCCCTCTCGGCTAAATGTGGACAATTGAAAGGTTCTCGGTACGCTTACCGCGCTCGGGCTCAGTCGCCCACGTTTTCCCTTGGCGCGCCGCATCAGCCTTCTGATCTCGCCCATGGTCGTTCCGGGCGTAATAACCGCGATAGCCATATACTTCTTCTATGCTGAGATTGGGCTGCTCAACAGCTTTACCGGGCTGATCCTAGCACATACGATGTTGGCCACGCCCTTTGTCGTTGTCGCCGTCACCGCGATCCTGATGGGTTTCGACACCTCGCTCACTCGCGCAGCCGCCGGACTCGGTGCGCCGCCGATCACGGTGTTCGTTAAGATCATCCTGCCGCTTATCCTACCCCGCCTGACCTCGGGTGCGCTCTTCGCTTTCGTCGCCTCCTTCGATGAGGTTGTGGTTGCCCTTTTCGTCGCGAGTCCCGAGCAGCGTACTTTGCCAAAGGTCATGTTTTCACGCACGCGCGAGCAGATCAGTCCCACCATTAGTGCCGCCGCAACTGTGCTGATCCTGTTGTCGATCGTCATGCTGACGACCATCGAGTTGCTGCAGCGGCGCTCGGAACGGCTGCGGGGTATCCGAAACGCCTAGGCATTGTAGGTTGAGATCCCTACGCCGACCACACGATCCCTCTCATCTCGATGAAAGTGCCAGGGTGGCCGTAACTAAAAAGGGCAGTCAACGGAATCGAGAGACTTCGGTGAGCAGATGCAGACCACCGCAAGAGCGCTCGCTCGGACAGTGTGGCTGACGCTTGAAACAGGCGAACGGTTGAAGGTCGATCGCACCAGGAAAGTAACTCTCGAAGAAACTTGAATGTCTTTTGTTCTGGCACTCCGAAAACCTTTCGGGCCTTGGAATGCTGCACTTTCTAAGTTCCGAAAGCTAGCACGGAGTGCTGCTGATCGATGCTCGATCAGGCGCCATTATGCAGCACCTGACCGCTATCGTTATCGAGCGATTCGATTGAGTTCTACATACATCACAGGGATCAGTGCCGGCGAACGCTGTTGTCAAGAAAGCCGTGGCAAAAATTGCCGTGCCGGAATTCGAACGCTAGCTGTTTGGCGGCTGACCCTGCTCCACGGGCTTAATCCAATTTGAAGTTCGTTTTGGCCGACGAGATTGGGGTCTTCGGTCCCCGATCGCCTGACCTGTTTTGCCGCGTAGCGCGTGCTTCGACTGACGATCAAGGACGGATGCAATCCAGAGGAAAAGTCATGATCTGCGTCGGCCTCGACGTTTCGCTGATCCATTGCGATGTGTAGTGGACGAGACAGGAAGGCTCATCCAGGAGGGAACGACGTCGATCGACGCGCTATCGATTGTGCAGTACTTCGAACCATCGACTTGGAGCGTCGGCGGTTCCCTAGGTCCTTGAGGACTTTGAGGACGTTTTGCTGAGGCCAAGCTTGCCTTTAAAACCAATGCGGAGGGCTTTGGTGGATTAAGCCGTTCAAGCCAAACCGGTAGCCGGCTCAAACGGCTTAGCACCCCACCGGGCGTGAAGATAACCTGGATAGATACTAAACTGTACCTGCGCGGACACTTGGCCGCCGGTGGCTCCAAGGTCTGGCCTCCTCCAGATCGCGTGCGATGCGAACCAGAGTGGCCTCGTCACCAAAACGACCGGCGATCAGAAGGCCGATTGGCAGCCCGCTTTGGCTTTGTGCCAGTGGTAACGATACCGACGGTTGTCCAGTTATATTGAATACTCCAACATACTGATAAAGTCCGTGATCCGCTTTGATGAATTCCTCTGCGGTAAGCGCCGGGTTGGTCGTAGAATAGACGCTCCCATGCGGTAGGGCCACGGTTGGCAGGGTTGGGGTTAGCAGAAGATCAAAGTCACGTATTGCCTCGCCGACGTGAAACCGCATACTCCGCAGTGCTCCATTTACGTCCCCAGGCTGGGCATTTCGTCCATGTTCGTAAAGCTTGAGATTGATTGGCTCCAACGTGTCCCCATTGATTGGACGTCCTACGGTCCGCGCAGCGTCTTCAAGCCAAAGCGCACTGAGATTTGATCGGCTAAGCGAGATCCTTAGGCGCTCGGCAGGTTCAAAAGGCGCCTCAATTTCCGCGACGGCGTGCCCCATTTCCTCGAGCAGTGCAGCGGTCGAATCGACAGCGGTCAAAACTTCCGGCTCGAGATCGACCGCGCCCCACTTTGTCCTTGCAACCCCGACCCGCAGGGCACCAGTGGGCTGCGACAGTTCTTCTACGTAAGGACGCTTTGGTTGTACAATGATGAAAGGATCGCCCGGATGGGGACCAGCAAAGACATCAAGCGCAGCGGCCATGTCGCGCACACTCCGGCATATAGCAAAAGTGCGGCCGAGGCCAAATGATGCGTCTTGATTGTTCGGTCCACCGGAAACACGTCCGCGGGACGGGTTCAGCCCAACGAGACCGCACCGAGACGCCGGGATACGAATTGACCCGCCGGTATCGCTTGCGTGCGCTATCGGAGTGATACCAGCTGCTACCGCAGCCGCGGCTCCTCCGGAAGACCCGCCCGCGGAGCACTCCAATTCCCATGGATTGCGGGTAATGCCGTTGAGAATGGTTTCGGTGACTCCGGATGTGCCGAGCTCCGGTGTGGTCGTTCTTCCGAGCGTCCGGAGGCCAGCTTCCCGGGCCCGCCGAAAGTAGAAGCTGTCGGTTTTGGAGCGATAGCCTTTGAATAGCCGGCTTCCTTGTTCTTGCAACCGGCCAACTTCACTGGCCCCGATATCCTTGCGAAGGAAAGGCACACCTTGAAAGAGCCCTCCTTCCGCTCCTGCCACGGTTTCAGCATCGTCATAGAACTCGATGACGGCGTTGACACGTGGATTGACCTGATCGTGTGCTTCGCGGGCGAGCCGCGTTAACTCCAAAGGGGTCACTTCGCCCGATCTCACAAGAGATGCCAAACCGGTGGCGTCGTAATCGACGTACTCGCTCAACTTCATCTTGGGATCCTCCACTCGCCCGATCTGCCAATACGTGCGCCACACTCTCAAAGCAGCTTCTCCGGGCGAGCAATTTGGCCGGAATCGTTCGGGTGCGGCATCATACACACCTGAGGCGTACCGCAGTCTGATGCCGAATTTCCCTAAAATATGGGGGGGAGAGCGCAGAAATCGCGCGCCTATCGGGCACCAGATAACTGGGCGAAATCCAAAGTGATGGTGAGAATGCTTTCCAAGAAACGAACTCAGACCTTCCGATGCCGTATTACAATTGTGATCTTGTGGTTGGCGAGGAGTACAAGTCAAGGTTGCCTAATCCTCGAAATATCGAAGTGGCCTCCGATCGGGCCGACCAGCTTGCGACCGAACTTTCTATTGTACATCCAGAACTAAAGGCCAAAGGCTGCGCGGTTCGGTGACTATCGCCGAGCACACCGAAGTGTATCGCGCACTACTCGAATCAATCCCATCATGGATGAAGCGTCAGCACTGAGCGAGGCAGCGGGCTGGCTCCGCGTCGATAAGCGGTGGTAGGCTGCTCCTTTTGTAGAATCTTGCGACTACCTGACAGTCTTCGCGGTTTTTAGGCGTTGATAGACCTTGTTTTGCTTTGCCCGGCTGCGTGAGACGGCCGATTGTTCATTTGTGGCAGAGAGTTTGCAAGATGCTTCTCCAATCCGCAATCAAACGGGAGCCCTCCATCACGCGCAGTCTGTTGATCGATCCTGCGGATTGGCTCGGTCCGGAAGCCAAAAACCGCGACGACTGGAGGTTCCAACCCGATGAGATTGATGTTGCCGATCTCGAAGCGGCTCTATCGAATGTCGAGCGGACGGACCTTGATCCGATCTGCGTTACTACAGACCAACTCCGGTTCGCGCATTTCGGAGACAAGCTCAAAGCGGTCAAGCGCCAGCTGAACGAAGGTCTTGGGTTCGTCCTCATCCGCGAGCTGCCCATCGATCGATATACGCGAACGCAGGCCGCGACAATCTATTGGGGAATTGGCGTGCATCTCAGCTGTTCTCGGTATCGGACGCAGTCGCGCGGCAACCGAAGCACCGTGCTGCAGTACGAGGCGGAATTTCTTTTATCCTTGCTGAGGACGGAAAGCGGCGTTCGAAGCCTTTGGTTCGTCGATTCGCCGCGCTCAACAGCCCCATTTCGGCCGAAACGCGCGCGCCCCTATTCTATCTTTCGGAATGCGCAACAGGGCCCTCTGAAGAGTCTAATCAGCATCGGCAAGCCCGGGATTTTGCGCGCGCCGCAAGACGTGGGGGGGGGGCATGCCGCAATCGGGAGGAAGGAATGAAGAAGGTAGACGTCGGTACTGATGCGCTGGGTATCAACGAGGGGGTCCGGCGCGGGGCATCGCGCCGAGACCTGATCAAAATGCTGATGGCGGCCGGCGTGTCGTCCGGCGCTGCCGGGGCGCTTGCGATCTCAGCCGATACCGCGCACGCGCAAGCTCCGCGCCGCGGCGGCAGGATCAAGATTGCGACTAACCAGAGCTCGACCGCTGACACGCTCGACCCGGCGAGGGCCAATAGCCAAAATGACTATTCGCGCCATACGATGTTCTACAACGGGCTGGTCCGTTTCGACGGCACTCTAACACCACAGCTCGAACTCGCCGAAGAGATTGCGTCGAGCGAGCGTGCAACAGTGTGGCACATCAAGCTGCGCCGAGACGTGCACTTCCACGATGGCTCCCCCCTGACCTCCGCCGACGTAGTGTACTCTCTGCGGCGCCACAAGGATCCGGCCGTTGGCTCTGGCGGGCGCAGCCTCGCCGAGTCGATGCAAGAGATCACCGCGACGGGGACGCACGAGGTGCGCGTCCGGCTTTCGGGGCCCAACGCCGACTTGCCCGCGATCTTCGGTATGCCTTTTTTCTTGATCGTCAAGGACGGCGTCACCGACTTCCGCACCGCGAATGGGACCGGCCCCTATAAGTGCCAGGAGTTTAAGCCGGGTGTGCGCTCGATCGCCGTGCGCAATAACGAGTATTTCAAACCGGGCAAGCCTTATCTCGACGAGATCGAGCTTTTTGGAATCCCGGACGAGTCGGCGCGTATCAACGCGCTGCTCTCGGGCGACGTCCATTTCGTTGGTTCGATGAACGCGCGCTTAGCACAGCGCATCGCTTCGGCTCCGAATCTGTCTATATTCGAGACCAAGAGCGGTGGCTACGCCAGTTTGGGCATTCGTCTCGATCGAGCGCCCGGCTCGAATCCTGACTTCGTGCTAGCGGTTAAGCACCTCTTCGATCGTGAGCAGATCCGCCGCGCGGTCTATCGCAATTACTCAGTCGTCGCGAACGACCAGCCGATCGATCCGACCAACCGGTTCTACGATCCAAGCCTGCAACAACGCCCGTTTGACCCCGAGAAGGCGCGCTTCCACCTGCAGCGCTCTGGCTTTGCTAACCAGACCTTCCCGATTGTCGTCTCGCCGGCGGTCGGAGAATCTGAGGCGATCGCGCAGCTCCTACAGCAGACCGCCGGCCAGATCGGCCTCAACTTCCAGCTGCAACGCGTTCCGGCCGATGGCTATTGGTCGAACCACTGGATGAAACATCCTATTGGCTTCGGCGCCATTAATCCCAAACCGAGCGCCGATGTCCTGTTCACGCTTGGCTTCAAGTCGGATGCGCCCTTCAACGAGAGCGGGTGGCGCAACGAGCGTTTTGACCAGCTGCTCCTGGAGGCGCGCGCCGAGACCGACACCGACAGGCGGCGCGAGATGTACGGCGAGATGCAGCGCCTCGTGCACGAAGGCTCCGGCGTCTGCATCCCGGCGTTCGTCGGCACTCTTGACGCCCATGTCAGCAATCTGAAGGGCCTGAGCCCAATACCGAGCGGCGGCATGATGGGTTACAATTTTGCCGATCGCATCTGGCTGGGCCAGTGAGTTTCGTTATAGCAGCTTCTGAGCGGCGCCGGGCGCGTCAAGGCGCCCAAGCCGGGAGAATACCATGAATACGGCTGTGGTCCGTCTCCTCGCGAACAGGATCGTGATTGCGATCCTGACGCTCCTTTTCGTCTCTGGGGCGGTGTTCGTTGGCACCGAGATCCTGCCGGGAGACGTTGCCGATGCGGTCCTCGGGCAAAACGCGACGCCTGAGGCGGTCGCAGGTCTGCGGCAGGCCTTGCACCTCGATCAGCCGGCCTATCTTCGCTACTTCCTGTGGCTCAGCGGGTTGCTGTTTGGCGACCCGGGTCGCTCGCTCATCAACGACCTGCCGATCGCGGAGCTGATCGCGAGCCGCCTGCCGAACTCACTGATGCTCGCATGCGTCACTGCGGTCATATGCGTACCGATTGCGCTGACGCTCGGCATCCTCTCCGCGATCTGGCGTGGCAGCCCTTTCGACCGTGCAGCGGGATTCATCACTATGTCGATCATTTCGGTGCCGGAGTTCATGATCGCAACGTTGCTCGTGATCGTCTTCGCGGTCAACCTGCGCTGGTTTCCGGCTCTGTCCTATGCGACGGGTATGGTCTCACTCGAGCAGTTCTTTCGCCCGTACGCACTGCCGGTATTCACGCTGAGCTGCGTGATGATCGCGCAGATGATGCGCATGACGCGCGTTGCCGTGATCGACACGCTGCGCTCCTCCTATGTCGAGATGGCGGTGCTGAAGGGTGCGCGTCCGGCGCGTGTGGTCCTGGCTCATGCCCTTCCGAATACGATTGGCCCGATCGCCAATGTCGTCGCACTGAATCTGTCGTTCCTTCTGGGCGGCGCGATCATCGTCGAGATCGTCTTCAACTATCCGGGCTTGGCACGTCTGATGGTCGATGCGGTCTCGACCCGGGACATGCCGCTAGTCCAGGCTTGCGTGATGATCTTCTGCTCGGTCTACCTTTTCCTGGTCATGCTCGCCGACATCGCCGGTATCCTCTCGAACCCGAGACTTCGTCATCCATGAGAAATGATCAAACGATCGCAGCTGTCGAAACGGTCGCTCCGCCGCTCCGCCGCCTGTGCCTGCCGCTCGCCGGGACGATCGGCGCCAGCATCGTCGCTTTTTGGATGCTGATGGCGTTCATTGGGCCGTACATCGCCCCGCACGACGTTGGCGCGCTGGTCGACAGCGACGTGTTCGGGCAGATGCGCTGGGGGCTGCCGCTCGGCAGCGATTATCTCGGAAGAGATGTGCTGAGCCGCATCCTCGTGGGGGCGCGCTACTCGATTGGGGTCGCAGCGGCGGCGACGTTCCTTGCCATCCTGATGGGCGGTACGCTCGGCATGTTGGCTGCCGTCTCGCGCGGCGCGGTTGATATGGCGCTGAGTCGTTTCTTCGACGCGCTCATCTCGATCCCGAGCAAGATGTCGACGCTCGTCGTCATCGCCGCGCTCGGCTCCTCGATCCCGGTGCTGATCGGCACCGTCGCGGTCATCTACACTCCCGGCGCCTTCCGCATCTGGCGCGCGCTCGCGGTTAACGTGAGCGCGCTAGACTTCGTCGAGGTCGCGCGCGCCCGCGGGGAGGGCACCGCCTACCTCATCCGTGAGGAGATCCTGCCGAACATCGCCGGGCCGGTGCTGACTGATTTCGGCCTGCGCTTGGTGTTCGCGGTGCTCCTGTTGTCGAGCCTTTCCTTCCTCGGCCTCGGCGTGCAGCCGCCGAACGCCGACTGGGGCTCGCTCGTGCGCGAGAATATCAACGGACTTGCAGACGGCACCCTCGCGGTCGTCATGCCAGCGGTCGCAATCGCGACCCTGACGATCGGAGTCAACCTCCTAATCGACAATCTGCCGGGCCGCTTGTCCTCGACCGGGGAGCACTGACATGGCGCCCCTCCTCAAGGTCGAAAACCTGCTCGTCACTGCCCGTGACGAGCGCGGGCGCACCAACATCATCGTCAAGGATGTGAGCTTTGAGGTTCAGCCCGGCGAGGTCGTCGCGCTGATCGGTGAATCGGGCTCAGGCAAGTCCACGACTGCGCTGTCGCTGATGGGCTATGTCCGCTCGGGCGCCAGGATCGCCGGCGGCCGCATCACCTTCGATGGTCTCAGCGTGCTCGAGATGAGCTCGCGCGAGCTCTCCTCCTTGCGCGGACGGGATGTAGCCTATGTTCCGCAGAGCGCGGCGGCATCGTTCAACCCGGCGCGCCCTCTCCTGAAGCAGGTGATCGAGAGCTCGCAGATCCACCGCGTCATGCCGGTCGCCCAGGCCGAGGCGAAGGCGGTCTCGCTGTTCCGCGAGTTGGTCCTGCCGAATCCCGAGCATGTCGGCGAGCGCTATCCGCACCAAGTGTCCGGCGGCCAGCTGCAGCGGCTGCTCGCGGCGATGGCGCTCGTGACCGACCCGAAGCTCGTCATTTTCGACGAGCCGACTACGGCACTCGATGTCACGACTCAAATTGAGGTGCTGCGCGTCTTCAAGAAGGCGATCAAGGAGCGCGGCACAACGGCAATCTATGTCTCGCACGATCTTGCCGTCGTCGCGCAGATGGCCGATCGCATCGTCGTCTTGCGCGACGGCTCGATTCGTGAGGTCGACGAGACCGGACGCATCATCAAAGAGCCGAAGAACGAATACACCAAAAGCCTGCTCGCCGCGGCCGAGCCGAAGGTGCGGTCGGCGACGAGCGAGGCGCTGCAGAAGACGTCCGCACCGCCACTGCTTGAGGTGAGAAGCGTCGTCGCCGGATACGGCGCGCTCGACCGCAAGGGCATCCCGGCGCTGCCGGTGCTACGCCATGTCGGCCTCGCCATCAAGCCGGGAACGACCCTCGGCGTCATCGGCGAATCCGGCTGCGGCAAAAGCACGCTGGCGCGCGTCATCGCCGGTCTGATGCCGGCCGCGCGCGGCGAGGTGCTGCTCGATGGCGTGAAGTTGCTGCGCGGCATCGATCAGCGCACGCGCGATCAGCAGCGCCGCATCCAGATCGTGTTCCAGATGGCAGATACCGCGCTCAACCCGGCGCGCCCGATCGACCGCATCCTCGGTCGGCCCCTGAAGTTCTATCACGGCCTGCGCGGCGAAAACCGTCGCCGCCGCGTCGCTGAGCTCCTCGATATGGTGCGCCTGCCTGCGACCATGGCGGAGCGCTATCCAAGCGAGCTCTCAGGCGGACAGAAGCAGCGCGTCAATCTTGCAAGAGCGCTCGCGGCGGAACCCTCGCTGATCTTGTGTGACGAGGTTACCTCGGCGCTCGACACCGTGGTCGGCGCCTCGATCCTCGACCTTCTCGCCGAACTGCAGCGTGAGCTCGGCGTCGCCTACCTCTTTATCAGCCACGACCTCTCCACGGTCAAAGCCGTGTGCGACGACGTGATGATCCTCTACGCCGGGCAGATGATGGAGCACGGCAGCCGCAGCGCCCTGCATCAGCGTCCGCTGCATCCTTATTCGGATCTGCTGATCTCGTCGGTGCCGGAACTGCGCCAAGGCTGGCTCGACAGCATCAGCGAGACGGTGCTGAAGGAAGCCTCCGCTGGCGTTGACCGGCTAGGCCGAGGGGAGGCGTGCAGCTTCTTCGGCCGCTGCTCGGTGCGCATTCCCGGCCGCTGTGATGTCGAGCCGACGCCGCTGCGGCGCCTCACAAAGGGCGCCGAAATCCGCTGCCAGCGTACGGAGGAAGAACTCGTCGAGCTGACCGGTCAGTGAAGTGCTGCGATTTTGATGTGCGGCGAGACGAGCAAATCAACGAGGTAAATCCAACGACGCTTGGCAAACAATCTAGCGATCTGCACTATATGACGTGCATAAGCTCATGGTAGCCGCGTTCGTGCCGTTTTGCGCGCGATGGCTTTCAAATAACAGCTGTCGCGCATCATCAACCGCTGCTGCAACAGCAAAGCTTTGATTCACCTGGCCATTATGGGATCACCGATATGAGATTGAGCGAATACGTCGATCACGATGCCACGGGTTTGGCCTCTCTCGTAAGAACAGGTGAGGTGACGCCCTTGGAGCTGACGCGGCTAGCTCGCGCCGCCCACGACGAGGTCAACCCCCGCATCAACGCCGTAGTTGAATTCTACGAAGATGCGGAGACTGTTGCGGGCGCGAACGCAGGGCTCTTCCATGGCGTGCCTTTCCTTCGCAAGGACATCGGGGGTAGCGAAGGTGGTCGTCTTCAGGAGAAAGGAAGCTTGCTGTTCAAAGGCTATCGTCCCCAGACTGACAGCTATTTTTTTCGTCGTGCCCGGAACGCCGGCCTGCGGACGCTAGGGAGAACGACGACGCCGGAGTTTGGTATGTCAGGATTTACCGAATCGGTTCTCAATGGCATCACCGGCAATCCATGGGATCTGGAACGCTCAGCGGGGGGCTCTTCCGGAGGATCGGCGGCGGCGGTGGCCGCCGGGATCACTCCGATCGCGCACGGGAGCGACGGCAGCGGCTCGATCCGCATCCCGGCCGCCTGGTGCGGCCTTGTCGGGCTGAATCCGTCTCGCGGACGCATTTCTGGCGGACCAAGCGCTCAGGACGCGTTGCTTGGCTTAACCCGGGAGTTTGTCCTGTGTCGCAGCGTGCGCGACTTGGCTGCAGCGCTTGACATTTTTTCTGGTCCGCACCCGGGCGATCCCTTCATAATCGTCCAGCCTAGCCGGACGTACATAGAGGAACTTTCGCTGCCGACCGGCACGCTGAAGGTGGGCATCGCTAGGAGCAAATGGGGCGACGTCGATATCGACCCTGAGATCCTGAACGTTATTGATTCAACGGCCGCACTTCTCGAAGAAATGGGGCATATCGTAACGGAGATCGATCCGCCGTGTGAGCCTGGTGACCGCAAAAAGATGCGTAGGAAAATCGTGGATTGCGGGCTTTTTCTCAGTGCGGCTTCACTTGATAGCGTGGCACGTGCAATGGGACGCGAAATCAACGCGCACACTCTAGAGCCGATCAATCTTGAGCTCTATGATCGTGCTCGAAAATCGATAGACAATTTCAGCGGCGTAGATGGTGCGCTACGAAGCCTGAGATTCCGCGTGGGCGAGGCGACCTTTCCCTTTGACATTCTGCTAACCCCTACGATGCCGAAACTTGCTCTACCACACGGCGGTGTTTATTCCACGTATAATGGGGAGTTTTCCGCGGAGGAGTTCTTGGAGGCGAACGACGCGCTATATCAATACGTCGGAGTATTTAACATAACGGGACATCCATCGGTATCACTACCTTTGGCTCAAAGTCACAGCGGTCTGCCAATCGGCGTTCAGATCGTCGGTCGCTTTGGTGACGAGGCCACCTTGGTTCGAATTGCACGCGATCTTGAAGAAGCGATACCTTGGAGCCAACGGCAACCGAATATCCGAGCAGGATCGATTTGAGTGAGGCAGATACTCGAGCAGTGCCATGTTCGCCTCTGAAATTTGATGAAATAAGAGAATCGCTGACGATTCCAACAATTGGAATTGACGATGGCCGGGCCTGTTCGGGGCAGGTGCTGGTCTTCCACGATGTAGCTCTAAGCGGACGTAAACTCGATATGTAAACAACCACGACGATCACTGAGCTTCGCGACGCCCTCCTTCAAGGGAAGGCCGATAAATGAATCGGCTTCCTGCCGACAATGGGTTATCTGCACGACGGCCACTTGGCGCTCATCGAGGCGAGCAGTGCACAGTGTAGCATCACTGTCGTCAGCTAATCTCGATGCCAGAGGAACTGGGCCGAGCAGCGCAGCCAATTTTTGGAGCAAAGCGGATCGCTTGATAGTTCAGATAGCAGTGCGGTCACGGCGCTACTCTCCTCTCCTGTCTCGCGTAAGGGCCAAGGCCGTCTCCCGTCCACCTCTCCCTCCATTCCGAGCCAAAGCGAGTGACCATGGGCGGCACGAGCGTTATCGACCAATTTCTGGAAACCTTCACCCGCTACATCGATTCGGGATTCGGTCTCGTGGGCGGCGAGGTCGGCTACCTCGCCACGGCGTTGGCTGCAATCGACCTCGCGCTCGCCGGTGTGTTCTGTTCTTTTGGGAATGATGAGGAGATTCTTGCCCGGCTCGTCAAGAAGACTTTGTTTGTCGGTGTATTCGCCTACCTGATCGGCAATTGGAACAGCCTCGCCCGCATAATCTTCGAGAGCTTTGCTGGGCTGGGGCTGAAAGCTTCGGGGACAAGCCTATCCTCGGCAGATTTCTTGCGGCCGGGCCGGATCGCGCAAGTGGGGCTCGATGCCGGCCGTCCCATCCTGGGCTCGATCTCGGGGTCGATGGGCTATGTCAGCTTTTTTGAGAACTTCGTGCAGATCGTGGTCCTTCTGTTCGGCTGGATCGTTGTGTTGCTGGCCTTCTTTATCCTCGCGATCCAGCTCTTCGTCACGCTGATCGAGTTCAGTGACGACGCTTGCCGGCTTCGTCCTTATCCCCTTTGGCCTGTTCGGCAAAAACCGCGTTCGCCGCGGAACGTGTCCTGGGCAACGTGATCTCCTCGGGCATCAAGGTCCTCGTCCTTGCAGTCATTGTTGGCATCGGATCGACACTGTTCTCGCAGTTCACAGCGGGTTTCGGCGGCAACCAGCCGACAATCGAGAACGCGATGGCGCTGATGCTCGGCGCGCTCGCACTGTTGGGGCTTGGCATTTTCGGCCCCGCATCGTCTCTGGAGGTCCGCAGCTTGGTGCTGGAAGCGCGGTTGGCACGGGGCTAGCCGCCGGTGGCATAATCGCGGCTGGCGCTGGACTTGCCACCGGCGCGACTGGTCTCGCCAGCGGGGCGATCGCCGGCGCGGCACGCGGAGGTGGCGTAATTGCAAGAGGCGCTACGAGCATGCTGCGGGCGGGGACTTCGTCCGACTCGGAAGCGATTGCGTCAGGTGCGGCACATCCTTTGCGCGCGGTCGCGGCTGGTTTTGGCGAAGGAACGAGCCATGCCGGTAAGGGAGAAGGCGGCTCTTCCGCCGCGGCTTCGGACAGTGCGCCGGCTTGGGTTCGTCGGATGAAGCGGGCGCAGACGATCAGCCATGGTGCATCAGCGCCTACCCACGCGATCCGTTCGGGCGATCACGGCGGGGGCGGCGGATCTGTCGACCTCTCGCAAGAGGATCGCTGACGCTTCTCATCGACCATTTCCAATCCCGAGCATCTCTTGAGGTCAGACAATGTTTAAACGATCGGCCGTTCACTATGGCCGCATGCAGGAGCCCGTCACGCCCTATCAACGCGCCGCCCAGGTTTGGGATGATCGCATTGGGTCTGCGCGCGTGCAGGCCAAGAACTGTCGCCTGATGGCGTTTGCCTCGCTCTTCTTGTCCGCTGGCTTCGCCGCCGCCCTGGTCTGGCAATCCGCGTATGGCACGATCACGCCCTGGGTCGTCGAGGTCGATCAATTGGGGGAAGCTAAGACTGTTGCTCCGGCGAATGCCAGCTATCAACCGACGGACCCTCAGATCGCGTTTCACCTGGCGCGATTCACCGAGCATGTGCGTGGTCTGCCGATGGATGCCATCGTCCTTCGCGAAAACTGGCTGCGAGCCTACGACTTGACGACGGACCGTGGCGCCGCGCTCAATGACTATGCCCGCAACAACGATCCCTTTGCGAAGCTAGGCAAGACGCAAGTGGCGATCGAGGTCTCGAGCGTCATCCGGCATCCCCTGAGAGCTTTCGCCTCGCCTGGATCGAACGTCGCTACACAACGGTGAACTTGCCGCAACCGAACGGTGGAGCGCGATCATCACGATCATTGTGGAGATGCCCCGCGATCTCGATCGCCTGCGCAAGAATCCGCTGGGCATCTAGGTCAACGCCATCAACTGGTCGAAGGAGCTGGGCTAAGCATGCAGTCACCTCTCGTCATTGCGTCACGAAGAGCGCGGCGGCGCTTTCCCCTGGCTGTTCTGGTCTGTGTGTCCGCGCTTGGCGGTTGTACGACGTTCAAGCCGCCGCAAATCAGCTATGACAGCGAGCTTCCGCCGCCGCCAGATTTGCCGGCGCTTGCCGACGATCGTCCGCGGCCTCTTCATGTGCCGCCGGCCTGGAAGCCCGCGCGCGGCGGCAAGAACGCCGAAGCCAGGGAGCCGTCGAGCGCATTGAAACCGCAAACGATGCTGCGCGGGTGCAGCCTCGGAAAGCTGGCTACTACAACGCACTGCAGATGTTCCCCTACAGTCCGGGCTCTCTTTACCAGATCTATGCCGCGCCTGGGCAGGTTAGGGACATTGCGCTGGAACCGGTGAGCAGCTGATCGGCTCAGGACCGGTCGCCGCAGGCGATACCGCGCGCCGGGTCGTCGGCGACACCAAAAGCGGCAACGGCGAATCGCGGCGTGTCCACATCATGCTCAAGCCGACCCGCCCCTCGATCGAGACCGATCTTGTCGTCAACACCGACCGCCGCACTTACCTGCTCGAGCTCCGCTCGCGCGAGAAGCCATATATGCCCTCGGTGGCGTGGTTCTATCCGGAGCAGCGCGCGAGCCGCGGTCAGGCATTGCCGCCGACGCCCTTCATTCCGGATCTGCCGGCCCGCCGCTATCGTTATGCAATCGAGGGCGACCGTCCGCCCTGGCGTCCCGTCGACGCTTATGATGACGGCCGCAAGGTCTTTATCAAATTCTCTCCGGGCTCCAAGGCGAGATGCCGCCGCTCTTCATGATCGGGCCTGATGGCAAAACCGAGCTCGTCAATTATCGCACTTACGGCAACGTCCTGATCGTCGACTGGCTGTTCGCGGCAGCGGAGCTCCGGCTCGGCGACGGGCATCAGCAGAAGGTCAGGATCGTGCGAACCGACGGGGGGTCCTCGTGACCGATACTGGCCATGCAAATGAAACCTCCCCAACTCCGAAGCCGAAGTCGCCGGAAGAGATCGCCGCAACCCTGCGGCTCCGGCCAGATCGGCCACAAGTTGTCCGGCTCTCGCGGAAAGTCCTTGCGGGTGGCAGCGCCCTCGTGCTCGTGCTGATCTCTGGCGCCGTTTTCTGGGCGCTGCAAACGAAACGGTCAGGTACTTCGGCGCCGCAGGAGCTTTACGCGACCGACCACCACAATGTCGCGGACCAGCTTGCAATCCTGCTAAAGGACTACACCGAAATCCGGAAGGACGTTCCGCGCCTGGGACCTCCTTTGCCGGGCGATTTGGGTCGGCCAATCGTCGCCGCGCAGGGCTCCTCGACGTCCAGTCCGCTCGGGCTGGATGCCGAACAACAGCGCATCAATCAGGAGAGTGAGGCGGCACGCACCAGCAAGGTGTTTGCGAGCACGAATATCCACCCGCAGGCGCCCGTCACATCTTGTGGTGAGGCCCGTTCGAATCCAGCATCATCATCGGACGAAGCATTCGCCCAGAATGGTAAGGACCGGAAGCTCGCGTTCGTCGGCGCGATGGTCGATCGCCGGATGACCAGTTCCGATCGCCTGGCAAGGCCGGCCTAGCCCTTTGTGGTCCAGGCTGGGACGATCATTCCGGCCGCCCTCATCACGGGCGTTCGCTCCGATCTGCCGGGGCAGATCACGGCGCAAGTTACGGAATCGGTGTACGATTCTCCCACCGGGCGAGCTCGCCTGATCCCTCAGGGAGCAAGACTGATCGGGACTTACGACAGCCAGGTCGCATTTGGCCAGTCCCGCGTGCTCCTGGTCTGGACACGGCTCATCATGCCGAATGGTCGGTCGATTGTCCTGGAGCGCCAGCCCGGTGCAGACGCGGCCGGTTACTCCGGTCTTGAGGATGAGGTCGACAACCATTGGAAGGAGCTCTTGGGGGCAGCCGCTCTTTCGACGCTGCTTTCCGTCGGCACCGAGGTGAATTCCGGGGCGGAGACGGGCAGCACCAACAGCGACCTCATTGTTGCGCTACGCCGAGGGGCAGGGGATTCAGCCAACCAGACGGGCCAGCAGGTGGTCCGCCGCAACCTCAACATCCAGCCGACCTTGACGATCCGTCCGGGATTTCCGGTGCGCGTGATCGTCAATCGTGACCTGGTGCTCGAGCCATACAGGGGATGAGAATGGCCAATCTTAAACTCGGAGCAATCGAAGACGATAAGCCTATCAAAGTGACCCACGAATTGCCGGCGCGCGTCCACCGGGATCTCATTGCCTACGCCGAAATTCTGGCTCAGGAAACGGGTCAGCCGATCCAAGACCCAGCCAAGCTTATCGGGCCTATGCTGGCGCGCTTCATGGCAGCGGACAGATTTTTTCGGAAGGCTCCACGAGCGGGTCAACGTCCGAGCAGAGGCAATGGGTAGCGCTCAGAGAAGCAGGCTTTAGGAATGCAGATTTTACATTGTCCGCTCGCCAATAACACCAAAACCGAACGGCCTGCTCCAGTGCCATCACGCAGCTCCGCTAGACAAGGCCTGCGTGGTTGGCGCCCAAGTCGGATGCGAGCACCAAGCTTGATTACTGCCGCGCTTGACGTTTGGCGCTCGAGTTCGCACAGGCGGCTGAGCCGGACCGGGGCACCGGGATGGGACTGACGATGATAAAATCACTCTTACTTCTACGACCTATTTCAATGAAGACGGCGTGTGGGAGTCAACGGTGGGGCGCCCAATGTCGAGGCGCATATCGAGATCAGCGAGTTGGAATTGCGGCAAATCACATTCGACATGTTGCCGGAAAGAATCATGCGCTTTAGAGCGGTTCCCGATCGGATTGAATCATTTGGGATCCCCAAATCAGGCCGCTTCTGATTCAAACTGCCTGCTGGCGAAGGAGACCGGCAAGCATGGCGCCACCTCTTTCGATTGATCTTCGCAGGCGCGTGGGTGGGGCCGTTGCGGGCGGCATATCGTGTCGAGAGGCTGCGGCGCGCTTTGGCGTGGGCGTGTCGAGCGCGATCCGCTGGGTGGCGCAAGCGCGCGAGACGGACGAGGTGACACCGAAGCCACAGGGCGTGGATCGACGTTCGCAGGCGATCGAAGCGCAGGCTGAATGTATCCTGGCGCTGATTGCGGCCAAGTCCTACGCATGGAGGACAGCCAAGCCCACATATTTTATGAAAGCCCTCCGTACCCCCACCTCGATGCTGCATCTAATAGGTCGCATATTCATCTCTGGGCGAGGGATTTAAGATTAAAAAGAGCAGGAGGCTGGAGGCGATCCTCTCTGCCAAACTAAATCTGCGGTTCGCAAACCACTGCTCTCCCTTTCTCGTGTCTACGCAGCCGGAGGGGCCTTGAGAGGCGCCAGCTTGGAGGTGATCACGGAAACTGGCCGGCGCCGACGTCTTTCTGATGAGGACAAGCCTCTCGTTGTGGTGGAAACACGTGCTCGCGCGGCCGTTTCGGCGGTAGCACGACGACATGGAGTGTTCCAACAGATCTTCGCCTGGCGTTGACGGGCCCGGGCGCACTCGTCGCCTGGGCAAGATTTGAAAGTGCCGGCGTTGAGCCGACTATAACAGTTCCACCGCAGAGGTGAAACAATGGGGCACTTCGCGTCTTCATCATCTCCAGCTAAATCAAAATTGTCTCACTGTTCTGCAGCATTTTCCGCGAGCAACCAGTCGCGAAACGCAATGAGGGGAGGATGGGTCGATCGGTCGGGCGGCCATACGAGGTAGTACCGCTCAGCGCTTTCCATAGGCAGATTGAGGGCGCGAACGAGTTTGCCGCTCGACAGTTCCTCGCGGATCAGGAAGGTCGGCAGTAGCGCAGCCCCGACACCGACTATCGCAGCTTGGGCGACGATTGCGAACTGATCGAAATACATCGTCTGTCCGGATCCACCCCCAATGTTCTGAGCCGAGAACCACTCGTCCCAAGCATTGGGCCGCGTCGATATGCTGAGCAGTGGTGCCTGCTTGAGATCACCCGCGGTGTCGAAGCCGTACTGGTTTTTCAGCTCGGGGCTGCAGGCAGGGACGACTTCTTCAGAGCGAAAGCAGGCCATTTCAACGCCCGGCCAATCGCGCGCTCCGAAATGGATGGCGGCGTCCAATGCTTCGGTGCGGAAATCAAAGTAGGTCAGACGTGTTGCAAGATTTATGGTGATACCGGGATTCTGGGCGAGAAATTTGGGAAGCCGTGGGGCCAGCCATCGCGTGCCGAAGGTTGGCAGGATCGCGAGATTGAGGGTGCCGCCTCGAGGATTGGCCCGCAGGTTGAAAGAGGCCGTGCTTATTTTGCGGAGCGCCTCGCGAATTTCGCGCGCATAGGCTTCGCCAGCGGCCGACAGGCGAATGGTCTGGCGCTCGCGTGCGAAGAGCTCGATTTCAAGCTGCTCCTCAAGGAGCTTGATCTGCCTGCTGACCGCACTCTGAGTGAGGCTGAGTTCTCTGGCCGCCAGGGTGACACTGCCCGTTCTGGCGGCGGCCTCAAACGCAGCCAGCAGCGCGGTCGACGGCAGAAATCGGCGAGGCGTCCTCATATTCATTCCGATTGCGAATGACTTCTTGAGGAAAGATCGTTTGATTGCTTTGAAAAGACAAGAATAATCTTCCGGCTGTATACCAAAAAGGCAAGGGCCGGTCAGCTTCGCTGAGCAGCGGAGGCCAGTAATGGAGCTATTGATGGCCAGGCGGCACGTTCATTCCGATGATATCCGCGACCTGTTCTCGCGTGCGATGTCGGATATGTACCGCGCGGAGGTTCCGCAATACGGGATGCTCCTGGAGCTGGTCGCAGACGTCAATACTGAGGCCTTACGGGCTGACTCCAACATGCGCGCAAAGCTCGAGCGGAGCGGCGAGATCGACAGGCTCAGTATCGAGCGTCATGGTGCCATCCGCCTCGGCACGGCGCAGGAGGTAGTCGACATTCGCCGCGTCTTCGCTGTCATGGGCATGTACCCCGTCCGTTATTACGACCTGTCGATGGCCGGCGTCCCCGTCCATTCGACCGCCTTTCGCCCTATCGCCGAGGAAGCTCTCCGCCGCAATCCGTTTCGGGTCTTCACATCCCTGCTTCGGCCCGATCTGATCGAAGACCCTGCGCTTCGCACTCAGGCTGCAGCGATCCTGGCCCGCCGCCGGATTTTCGCGCCGCATGTTCTCGATCTTGTCAGAGTGTTCGAAGCAGAAGGGGCGCTGACGCAGCAGGAAGCCGACGAGTTCGTACGCGAGGCACTGGAAACCTTTCGCTGGCACAGTAATGCCACTGTCGATCTTGCCACTTATCGAGCGCTGCAAGGAGCTCATCGCTTGATCGCGGACATCGTCAGCTTCAAAGGGCCGCATATCAATCATCTGACGCCGCGGACTTTGGATATTGATGCCGTGCAAGCCGGCATGCCACGGCGCGGCATTGCGCCCAAGGCGGTAATCGAAGGACGGCCGCGCCGTAATTGTCCGATCCTGTTACGGCAGACCAGCTTCAAGGCGCTGGAAGAGCCGATTGTCTTCCGGCGCGGCGTAGACGAAGGAGCGGCCGGCACGCACACAGCCCGCTTCGGTGAGTTCGAGCAACGCGGCGCCGCGCTGACCGTCAAAGGACGCACGCTCTATGATGAGCTGCTTGCATCAGCCCGGCGCAATGTCCAGACCGGTACTGCTGACTGGAACGGGCCGGCCTATAACGCCGAACTATCGGCGCGCTTTCAGTCATTCCCCGACGTCTGGGCCGAGTTGCGGTCCCGAAGGTTTTCCTTCTTCCGTTATTCGGCGAGTGCGGCCGGGCTCGCATCAAGCTGCCGCGGCGCGCGCGCCCCGACAGTGGACGAACTGATCGCAAGCGGTTTCCTAAAATTCGATCCGATCGTGTACGAGGATTTCCTGCCAGTCAGCGCAGCAGGCATATTCCAGTCCAATCTTGGCAATGGCGAGCAGAAGAACTACGCCGAGCGTTCCAACTGGGCTCAGTTCGAGACGGCGCTAGGCGCTGAGCTCAATGATGAGCTGGAACTTTATGCTCAAGCTGAGATAGCCTCACTGGAGCAGGCATTGAAGCAGCTTGGGTATGCCCAACTAGCCTCCGCGTGAGGAGGATTATGATTGACGCGCGCCACTACGAGCCGGTTAGTCAGCCTAGCATGAAGTTTACTTCGACGCTGTAGATATCTGAAATCAACATCCGACTCGGGGAAAACCGCCATGTCCTCTTCGACCAAACTGCAACCGCAAGGCCACACATCCGATCTTGCCGGCGACGCCGGCAGGCTACTCGCCGGACTCGGCGTGAACCGAACCCGCTACAAGGACGGCACGCTCAAGGTGCATACCCCGATTACCGGCGAAACCATCGGTCACGTCGTGGAAGCAAACGCGAGCGAGGCTGTTGCGGCGATCGAAACGGCGCATAGTGCCTTCCGCGTCTGGCGGTTGGTGCCTGCGCCCAAGCGCGGCGAGCTTGTGCGGCTCCTTGGCGAAGAGTTGCGCGCTAACAAGGAAGCCCTGGGCCGGCTGGTCTCGATTGAAGTCGGTAAGATTCTCTCGGAGGGGCTTGGGGAAGTCCAGGAGATGATCGACATCTGCGATTTTGCCGTCGGGCTGTCCCGCCAGCTCTATGGACTGACCATTGCTACCGAACGGGCCGAGCATCGGATGATGGAGAGCTGGCATCCGCTCGGCGTCACCGGAATCATCTCAGCCTTCAATTTCCCGGTCGCTGTATGGGCATGGAATGCAGCGCTCGCGCTGGTGTCCGGCGATAGCATTGTCTGGAAGCCTTCCGAGAAGACGCCATTGACTGCGCTGGCGGCGCATGCGTTGCTTGAACGCGCCGTGAAACGCTTCAATGAGGAAAGGGGCGCGGCGCCGGACGGTCTGTCATCGGTGCTGTTGGGCGGCCGCGACATTGGCGAGCTCCTCGTCGATCACGCCAAGGTTGCCCTGGTCTCTGCCACCGGCTCGACGGCGATGGGCCGCGCGGTCGGACCACAGCTTGCCAAGCGTTTCGCGCGCGCGATCCTCGAACTCGGTGGCAACAATGCGGCGATCGTCGCGCCCACCGCCGATCTCGATTTGACGCTGCGCGGTGTTGCCTTCGCAGCGATGGGCACCGCGGGCCAGCGCTGCACGACCCTGCGCCGCCTGTTCGTTCATGAGAGCGTCTACGACACGTTCGTGCCACGCCTGAAGCGCGCCTATGCATCGGTCACAATCGGCAATCCGCTCCATAGCGGCACTCTAGTCGGCCCGCTGATCGACTCGGCAGCTTATCGTGCCATGCAAAGTGCGCTAGAGGCTGCGAAAGCTTCGGGAGGTGTGGTTCATGGCGGTGAGCGCGTCGCAATCGAAGGCGCCGCCGGCGCTCACTACGTGCGCCCAGCGCTCGTCGAGATGGCCGCGCAAAGCGGACCGGTGGAGCACGAGACCTTCGCGCCGATCCTGTATGTGATGAAGTACAGCACCTTCGATGATGTGCTCGAATTGCACAACGCCGTTGCACAGGGCCTTTCTTCCTCCGTCTTTACCAATGACCTGCGCGAAGCCGAAGCCTTTGTCTCCGCGCGTGGCTCCGATTGCGGCATTGCCAATGTCAACATTGGGCCGTCCGGCGCGGAGATTGGTGGTGCATTCGGCGGGGAGAAAGAAACCGGTGGCGGACGCGAATCCGGATCCGACGCATGGAAGGCCTATATGCGCCGCGCGACGAACACCATCAATCATGGCCGGACGCTGCCGCTTGCACAAGGCGTCAAGTTCGACGTTATCTGAAGAGAGGATAAGGCGTGAACGCTCCAGTTCAACGGACGACACCGACTGTGCTGCGGCCGGCGAGCCGGCTTTCAGCGATCGGCGTCTCGGAGATCCTGAAGATCACGGGACTTGCGGCGGAGCTGAAGCGTCAGGGCGGGGACGTCATCGTGCTCGGGACGGGGGAGCCCGATTTCGATACGCCCGAGCACGTCAAGGACGCGGCGAAACGTGCGATGGATGCCGGGGCGACCAAATATACCGCGCTCGATGGCACGCCAGAGCTTAAGGCAGCGATTCGAGCAAAGTTCAAGCGTGACAACGGCCTCGACTTTGCGCAGGACGAAATCACGATATCGGCCGGCGCCAAGCAGATCCTGTTCAACGCTATGATGGCGACGCTTGAGCCGGGCGATGAGGTCATCATCCCCACACCCTATTGGGTGAGCTATGCCGATATCGTCATGATCATGGGCGGCAAACCCCTGCTCGTGCCGTGCCGGGAGGCCGATGGTTTTCGCCTGACCCCGGAGAATCTCGCGCGCGCCATCACGCCGCGCACCAAATGGGTGGTGTTGAATTCGCCGTCCAATCCATCAGGCGCGGCTTATTCGGAGACAGATTATCGGCCCATTCTTGAAGTTTTGATGGATCATCGGCAGGTCTGGCTCCTGGTGGACGACATTTATGAGCACATTGTTTACGATCATTTCCGGTTCGTGACACCAGCCGCGATCGAACCCGCGCTTCGCGATCGCATCCTCACCGTCAACGGCGTCTCCAAGGCCTATGCCATGACGGGCTGGCGTATTGGATATGCGGGCGGACCGGCCGCGCTCATTCGCGCCATGGCCGTCGTGCAGAGCCAATCCACCTCCTGCCCGTCATCGATCAGTCAAGCTGCCGCCATCGCGGCGCTAAATGGGCCCTCGGAAATCGTCCAACAGCGATGCGAATCCTTCCAGGCGCGGCGCGACCTCGTCGTGACTGCCTTAAATGGGATTGAAGGCATAAGCTGCCGGGTCCCTCAGGGCGCATTCTACACTTTTGCCGGTTGCGCCGGGCTGATTGGCAAAACCACTGAAGACGGTCAGCGCATCAACAGCGATACTGATTTTGCGGAGTATCTACTGCGCGCCGCTGGCGTAGCCGTCGTGCCAGGGTCAGCATTCGGGCTTGCCCCGTACTTCCGGATCTCCTACGCCACGTCTGTTTTTGAGCTTGAGGAAGCTTGCAGGCGCATTGCGCGTGCAGTAAGCAGGTTATCTTAGCGTCTAATCGTCTTCGAACTTAGTCGGCAAGTCCGGCCGATGAGCGCGCATCACCAGATGTGAATTCTTCCTGCAAAGAGCTGCCGCCAGCTAGCAGGTGCCGGTCCTTGCGCGCGTCTATCAGACCTGCGTAGCCAGCGATGTCCAGCTGCTTCGTGGTGCAGGCCGTCGGGTGGCAGCCATTTGAAGTCGTCTTTTGGTTCATCCGGTGCACCGTCGGAGAACGCTGATCTGGCGGTCTCCTAAGTACCGTGCGGCCAACCCGCCCTTGCGCGTTTACTCACGAAAACAACCTGTCCGCCCCGGATCGTCAGATTGCAACGGGTATCACTAAGTATTTCCTCTGCGGGTGCGGTGAGCACATTGCGCGAGAAGACTGCAATATCGGCCACATGACCGGGAACAAGCTGGCCCTTCACGTGCTCAAGCTTCTGAGAGAAGGCGCCGAATTCGGTATTGGCTTGCAGGGCTTTTTCAATACTGACGCACTGTCGCGCATCCATGACTGTTCCCTTGGCCGTTTTGCGCGTCAACATATTGTAGATATTGGGGTAGGATTGGGATGGCAGACGGGAGAGTCGCTGCTGGCGGCCACTTTGAAACTCAGTTCATTCCACGTATTAAGTGGGTAGCTCGACAAGGCTCTTTCCTCACCCAGCAGCGAAATGAACGCGTCACCGAAATTGTGGACGAAGACCTGTTGAGGGCAAGGATAGATGCCAGCTTTTTCATGCGTGCGTGCTGCTCTGGGATCGAGAAACCGCAATGTTCGATGCGATGCCTCCGATCAGCATCGGGTAAAAAGCGAGTGCCTTTTCATAGGCTGTTATAAGTTGACCGATCGCGGCATCACCGGTCGCATGGCAGGCGAGTTGATAACCCTTGGTGTGAGCTTCCAAGACCAAAGCTTCCAAGGCTTGATCGTGGAGAATCTGAAGACCAGTATTGTTGTCGTCACCCAGATAAGCTTTGCTCATCCAGGCGGTGCGCCCACCAACTGAGCCGTCAAAGAAAGATGTTCACGGCCCCTATTGTCAGCATGTCGTCGCCGGCACCCGAAACGAGACCGGCTTCTAACATTGCCCCACGATCGAGGTGTTCGGGTCTCCCAGCACCACCAGCCAAACGCACTGGCAAGCGCTTCTGAAGTTTCGCAAGATTGTAGGCCCGGATTTCATCGAAACCGGCGACGTGTCCTACCGCAGCATCCATTACGCTAGTGATGCCGTAAGACAGGAGCATGTTGCCCGCGCTTTCGATGGCCTCCACCAGTTCGTCTGTCGTCGGTTTCGGAATAGCCTTGCGAAGCACATCGAGCGCTTTTTCAGCCACTAAGCCTGTTAGAATGCCATTCTCTCGTTCGATAAGCCCTCCTTCGGGGACGGGGTATTAACGTTTACCGCTGCCAGTTCGAACGCTTTCGAATTAAAAATCGAGAAATGCCCGCAGGTGCGCTCAAGCATGATCGGATGTTCTGGAGCTGCAGCATCCAATTCCGACTTGTGCGGGTGGCGCCTGATGTCAAGTTTAGTCTGATCGTACCCGCGTGCCTTGATCCAAGCGCCGGGCGGTAAGCTCTTGGCCTTCTCGCTTATAGCGTGCTGCAAGCTTTGAAGGCTCGGCGCAGCCTGCGGCGTTGCATCGATCCAGTGTGCTGCCACCCCCCGTGGCGATTAGATGCAGATGTGCATCGTTCAGCCCTGGGGTCGCAAAGCCGCCTTTCAAATCGACCGGGCTGGTCCTTGGGCCGTTATACGCAAGGACCTCGTCTTTGGAGCCGGTAACCAAGACTTTGCCTTGCCAGATTGCGAGGGCTTCGACCGTCCCCTCGTCAAATCCACACCAGATCGTCCCGTTGAGCAGAATGGAGTCGGCGTGTAGTTTAGGCATTTCGTATTCCCCCCTTGTAGAAGTTAGGCGGGCACAGGTTTTTGGGACAAGCAGGCCACCTATCAATCAAGCCCTTACTTTGAAGGGTGAGCGGATTTCCTTCAAAAGGTGCGCTAATCGCGCCGTAAACCTGCGATAGCAGATCGCGCCGCCCTCTGCTTATTCCAGTGAAGAATGATGTAATGAGAAACGAGCAATTGGCCGGCGCCAGTTTTGCATACAAAGAGTTCTTCCAGACCTGACCGGTATTCACTGATTGCTGCTGGACCTGAGGCTATCAAGAGCCAAGAATAGTTGAGGATTGCCGGATGCTAAACAATTCACGATCGCACGGACTGTGGGCTCTCACTGCGCCACCGGCGCCAGATACTGCTCCCCTTGCCGGAGACACCGCAGCGGATGTGGTCGTGATTGGCGGTGGATATACTGGGCTGTCGTCTGCACTTCATCTTGCTGAAGGAGGGGCGCGCGTCGCGCTGCTAGAGGCGTCCGAAATTGGGTTCGGCGGTTCGGGTCGGAACGTCGGTCTGGTTAACGCGGGCATGTGGGTGATGCCTGACACCCTCCCGGATACGCTCGGTGCCCCGTTCGGTGAACGGTTGATTGAACAGCTCGGCCGCGGGCCGCAGAAGGTGTTCGACCTCATCGAAAAGCATGGCATCGAATGTGAGGTGGAACGTACCGGTACCCTGCATTGTGCCGTCGGACGTAAGGGCTTGCAGGAGATCGAGGCCCGTGCCGAACAATGGCAGAAACGTGGCGCCCCCGTCGTAGTGTTAAATGCAGAGGAGACACGCACGAAGGTGGGCGGCGGCGACTACACCGGCGCGCTGCTCGACAAGCGCGCCGGGACGATACAGCCGCTGGCCTATGTGCGTGGCCTCGCGAGGGCCGCGCTTGCGGCGGGAGCCAGAATATTCACACAGAGCGAGGCCGTTACTGCGCAACCCAATGGCTTGCACTGGAGGATCGGCACCAAAAGCGGATCGGTAGATGCGGAGTGGGTGGTCGTCGCGACGGATACTTATGGCAAAGCACTTTGGTCGCAGGTACGGCAGGAGCAGATCCATCTGCCCTATTTCAACTTTGCCACGCGTTCTCTGCCGGATGATCTGAGGAAATCGATCTTGCCTGAGCGTCAGGGAGCGTGGGACACTCGGGAGGTCCTCTCCTCATTTCGCTTTGATCGCTCCGGGCGACTCGTGTTTGGCAGTGTTGGTGCCCTTGAGGGGATCGGCGAATCCATTCACCGGGCGTGGGCTCAGAGATCGTTGCGCAAGCTGTTTCCAGGACTTAGGAGTGCCGAGTTTGAAACCGGCTGGTTCGGCATGATTGGAATGACCTCGGACAACTTGCCGCGCTTTCACAAGCTCGACCGTAACGTCATCGCTTTCAGCGGTTACAACGGTCGCGGCATCGCACCTGGCACAGTTTTTGGCAGTGTGTTGGCTTCGTACATTCTGGGCCAAACCGCGGAGAACGATCTGCCGCTGCCGGTCACTGCCGTTGAACAGCAACGCTTTCGTGCGGCGTGGGAAGCCTTTTACACCGCGGGATCCCAGCTTGTGCACCTGATGGAATCCTGGCCTTGATCACCCGAGCGAGTTCGGCGATGAGGAGTGACGTCGGCATGCGGCTATGGCAGCCACTGACTAAAACCTGCTGGCAGGAGAATTTTTGTGTTCTAGGCGGTTCTGTCGAGCTGCACATGGAAATTCTGAACGCCGACGGCAGCCGCTCTTCAGATGGGCGATGCCACCGTCAACGACTGCCGTTTCGCCTGGACTACATGGATGTCGATTGATCGAGTGAAAACGAGGAAATCATGGTGCGTTACTTCTCTGCCGCGGAGGTTGATGCCGGCCTCGACTACCCCAGGCTGATCGATGCCTTAAGCGAAGCCTTCCGGCGCGGCGGAGAAGCGATGCCAGTGCGGCAGACCTATGATGTCGGTACTCTCGAAAGCCCAGGTCATCTCCTGACCATGCCGGCTTGGGAGCGGGGCAAGGCACTCGGCGTGAAGCTGGCGACCGTATTTCCGGAGAACGGGGCAAGCGGTCTCCCTGCCGTTTCCTCGCTTTACATGCTTTTCGACGGCGCAACCGGCCGGCCCCGCGCAATGATCGATGGCGAAACACTCACTAACCGGCGTACGGCCGCCGCCTCGGCGCTCGCATCACTATATCTCTCACGCCCCGACAGCCGCACGCTGCTGCTGATTGGGACCGGCCGGCTCGCTTCCTATTTGGCAGTCGCCCATCGCGCAGTTCGACCGATTGAAGCGGTGCTGGTCTGGGGACGCAATGCGCAACGTGCCCAGACACTCGCGGGCAAACTTGAGCGTCAAGGTCTGAAGGCCAAACCGGCTGCTGATCTGACGGAGGCCCTTTCGGTGGCCGATATCGTTAGCTGCGCCACTACGTCACGCGAGCCGCTTATCGCAGGCCAGCACCTCAGGCCAGGAACACATCTGGATCTCGTCGGTGCATTCACGCCAGAGATGCGTGAGACCGACGACGATGCTGTCTGCCGCAGCCGCGTGTTCGTAGATACCTATGCGGGTGCCCTTAAAGAGGCCGGTGATCTGCTCCAGCCGATTGCGGCTGGCCGGTGGGAGGCCTCAATGGTTTGCGGGGATCTTCATGAGTTAACCAGTGGTTTGAAGTCTGGCCGCCTTTCTCAGCAAGAGATCACTCTCTTCAAGTCTGTTGGGGCCGCAATCGAAGATCTGGCGGCTGCGAATCTTCTTGCCTGATTGGGGGGTAAGGCTACGGGGAGTAGCTGCCGCAATTTATTTTGAAGCAAACAATGAATAATCGCGCGTATAACGGATGATCTCTGCCCTACGGCACCGCTAAGGGAAGCATTGGCTCTAGCTGCGGGCGCGAGCTCGCGTGTCAACACTGATGTGCGCCTTCGGGCGAGGCTACCCACTCTGAAGTGCTAGCCGAAGCCAGATCGTGGCATGTGAGCGCAAAACCTGCGCGCTGCGAAGGGTCATCTTAAATCAGTCAAGCTCATAGCCGCCGTGACAGAAGCTTTCGAAAAACAAGCCGGGCGCGTCATCTTAACAGGGAAGGCGAAGGGTAGCGCTCGGAGAGCATCTTCAGGAAGGCTGCCAACAGGGGATTGTCATTCTCGGCGCGCCAATAAGCCGAAAAGCCGAATCGGCTCGGACCTGCGCCGTCGTGCAGCTCACGGTAGACCAAGCCGGCAAAGTTGGCTCCGATGTCAGACTCAAGCACTAGGCTGACTCCTGCCCTCATGCCAATAAGGCTCTTGATGATTCCCCGGCTGACGTCTCGTGGCGTTCAATTTTGGGGCGATCCTGTGGCGAGACGAGCTTGGAAATTAGCAGATCTTCAAACTCTTTTCCCGGATCATAATGACTCAGCAGGACCGTCAGCCCGCGCAGGTCAGTCCAGTAGACAGTCTCACGCGAACTGAGAGGATGGTCACGAGGTAAGGCAACCAGAACGCGCTCGCTCCACAGCGGCAGGGCTTTGTTGTCCGACAATGGCAGGCTACCTGTGACAATCAGGATATCGAGCACGCCGTTCCGAAGAGCCGCTGCTAGCCGCGTCCGGGATCGCTCCACCGTCACAAGTTCGATTTCGGGGAGTCGCTGTTTGAAATCGAGCAGAAGCGCGTGCAAGTTGCCGGCCGAAAGTGAAGTGCAGAAGCCGATACTCAGAAGGCCCGCTTCTCTGTTCTGAATGGAACTCGCATTTGCTATCAGTGCGTCAAATTCTTCCAGAATAGTCCTTGCCAGCCGAAGAACGCTGCGCCCGGCCCGCGTTGGCGCACACCTCCGCTATAGCGCTCGAAAATAGCAATGCCCAAATGGTGTTCGAGTTCGCTGATTCCTCGGCTGAGGCTCGATTGTTGCGACCTCAGCAACTCCGCGGCTTGACGAAAGCTGCCGCAATCGGCAGCAGCAACCGCCGATCTCAGGTGTCTCAGTTCGAGAACTCTGCTGGCAAGGGAATGTCTTGATCGACGGAAATCACGCATGTTTTTAAGCGAGAGGGGTTTCCCGCCCCAATGTTTAGCGATGCTGCGGTTTGTAGTTGCTTCCAAGGGCCTAGGCGGCAGCTCGGAGGACCGGGGCCCAGAGCACCGGACCTGAGATGCGTCCCGCCTTGCGGATACGCTCTAACGCAGCGGCCGACACCTCCAGGTACCCGGCGATAGCCGTGGTATTTCCAAGCGGCCGGGATTTGCCGATCGGGCGAAGCGGCCATCCGGCGCGTCTGAGAATGCGATCCATGCGTGCGTCGGTCACCGTGACGATTTCGGTCAGTTGCAGGGATAGGCCGAATTCGACCATCGCCGCGAAGAGCTCGTAGGTTGCGGCAGCGAGTCCGCCACCTGCCTTCGGTGCATCGGCAGGAAGATCGAGGGCGAACCGGCTGCTCTCCCATATCTGGCCATTGTTTGGGGCCGGCTCTCCGTCAAGAAGAATAGGGAAGGTGTCCCTGAGCATTGTTGGCCCGGTCGAAGGCAGAAGCCGAACGCAACCTTGAATTTGTCCAGCCCTCGAGCGATGCAACAGATGGACTGGCCGAAGGACGTCGAACTCGTCGACTTCCATATCGCCGCTGACCTGAACCGTCCAATCCAGCCGCTGTTTGAAAACGCGATAGCGCAGCCGGTGCATATCGGCGAGATCATCGATGAACGCACCGTAGTACTCAGGCTCGATAAGCTGGATCACTGTTGCCTCCTTGCTTGTTTCGGCAATCAAGCAGAGAAGCCGAGGCAATCGCATCCTGTGCAGTTGCACAGGTGTTCTATAGAGAGAGGCCGCTATTTTCGAAAATTTCGATTCGACTAGCAGCAGGACAGCTTGGCGGAGCGAGTGAACGCCAAGTTTCGCGCGACCGTTATCCAGGTGGAAGCCAGCGGTTCGCTCAGAGATGCCAAGAAGATCCCGATCTCGCCGGCCGATTTGCCGCAAGACGACCATTCCAGGCATTCGAACTCGCGCGGAGACAATAAAATCCCACCAACGACGCGATCGGACGTCCAGAAGCGCCTTGCATGTGCATGGAAAAATCTAGCGATCAGCCGCATGTTCTGGAAGTTTTTGGTTATCGAACGCTCAAAACCCGTTCGGTGTCCGTCCGTTGCAAAGCTCAGCGCAGCAATCGCTCCGCGGCTATCGTGGATTGGAAATGTGAACCCGCACCGGATGCCAAATTCGGCGGCCTCTTGGAATAGCTCGCGCTCGGATTGCGCTTGGCCCCGCGGTTCGACTTCGAGCCCCCATCGAAAAGGTTCAGCCTGGCGGATCGCCCGGCGCACCACAGGATCGATGTTTTCGTACTTGCGCCGCAGATAATGGACGGTCCAGGGGGGATAGCTCGAAATTAAGCGCGGGGCAGCGCCCCGCCGCTGGGGTAGAGCAAGATAGGCAAAACAAGATAGATCTAGCGCAGCGGTGATATCCGCCAAGCTCTTCTGAGCGGCATGCCGGTCTGTGCTTTCGGTTAGACGATCGACAAACGTTTGAAAAGCATGATGCATGGACAAGCGCGCGATCTTTCTGCTTCTCAGACTTGCAACATCACTGACCTGGTTCTTATATTATAGCCCGCTGAAGCTTTTTCGCGAATGCGACGAAAGCAGGAACAAGCCAGTTGAGCTCGTCGCAGGCCATCTCCTAGGCGCTGGGAAGGGTGGTGGTTTCGTTCAGCTTGAGAAGTCTTTCTGTAGCGTGTGATAGCCTGTTCGTCTCAGGCGCTCACGGATAACCGCTGATCCGTGGCGGTAGTGCTACTCTATGCTGCCGTCATCGCGGCGGAATCCTGCGCGTCGTCGCGATGAGCCGCTGATTTTCTGCATGATCAGGCCATCTGCGTCGCAGTTTCGCACTGCATTGTCGATAAAAGATGTCTCTGAAATTTTGGAGATCGCAAATGAAGGTCGGTGTTCCCAAGGAGATCAAGGCGCACGAATACCGCGTCGGCCTGACGCCTGGCGCCGTCCGCGAGTAAGTGGCCGCCGGTCACACCGTGCTGGTCGAGATCAACGCCGGCGGAGGTATGGCGCAAAGGACGACATGTATCGCCGAGCCGGCGCAACGATTGCAGCCTCCGCTCGCGAGGTGTTCGCGGCGAGCGAGATGGTCGTGAAGGTGAAGAGCCTCAACCATCCGAATGGACTCAGCTCCGAGAGAGCCAGATTCTCTTCACTTATCTGCACCTAGCACCAGATCCGGAGTAGGCTAAGGGCCTCCTAAAGTCTGGTGCACTGCGACTGCCTACGAAACCGTAACTGATGCGCATGGCGGGCTTCCGCTGCTTGCGTCGATGAGCGAGGTCGCGGGCAGGCTTGCGATCGAAGCGGCTGGTGCCGCCCTTAAGCGGTATGCAGGCGGACGGGGACTTTTGATCGGCGGGGTACCAGGTGTTCAGCCGGCACGTATTGTAGTGATCGGGGGCGGCGTGGTCGGCACGCAGGCTGCGCGGATGGCGGTTGGATTGGGTGCCGAGGTCACGATTCTCGACCGTTCAATACCGCGGCTTCGCGAGCTGGACGAGCTATTCGAAGGCCGGGTTCGCACGAGATTCTCCGCGATAGACTCCGTTGAAGAAGAGGTATTTGCGGCAGACGTTGTGATCGGCGCGGTACTTGTTCCAGGCGCCAGCGCGCCGAAACTTGTCAGCCGTGGTATGTTGAGGTCGATGCGCAAAGGCTCTGTGATTGTGGACGTGGCTATTGATCAGGGCGGATGCTTCGAAACATCCCGTCCGGCAACGCACGCTGATCCAACTTACGAAATCGACGGCGTCATCCATTATTGCGTTGCTAACATGCCAGGAGCGGTTCGGCTCACCTCGAGCCAGGCTCTGAACAACGCCACTCTGCCATTTGGCTTGCCTCTCGCGAACAAAGGATTTGCGGCAGTGCTCGAAAATCCGCAGCTGCGCGCAGGCCTGAACGTGTATCGGGGCCGGCTCACCTATAAGGCGGTAGCTGAAAGTCTCGGCTTGCCCTTCTCACCGATCGACCAGGCCGCGGCCTGATCCCAGAGGTCCTCTAGGGGACGTTTCCTCCCAGACTTGGCGGGCCACTCCCTTGGAGTGGCCCTTTTTTTGGAAATGTTAAGCTTACCGTCCTGCCAAGGCGCGCGAGCCAAGTGATAGCAGGCCATCAACCGATCGACCGGCACGCCGCCCCGCCTTGGGCCGGTGCTCAATTAGAGCTTTCACATCTCGCGTTGGTGAGGATAGCTAATTTTTGAGGCCGCTTACGACTGGTAGAACCTCGTTCAGGGCGCGGTCTGGCACGTCTTCCTTCCAGCGGACCGATCCGAATGGGCGCTCCAGCATGCGGCGGACGCGCACAGGGCTAGGCCCAATGTGGAAAGCTACGGCTTGATTGTCCAACGCGCGCTCCGACTGAGTGCAGCGGTTGCGTTGGCGAAGATAGTCGAGCCAGGTGGGGCAGTGGTAGCGCTCTGTCCAGAGCTGAGGATCGGCTATGTCGTGCGCAATAGACCAGCCATAGGCCCCATTGCGCTGCCGGTAGAGCTGTACGTCCTGCATTACCTTGTGGAATGCGCGCGCATTCTCTGTTGCGACGCGATACTCGATCTCCACCACGAGCGGTCCGCTGCGATTGGTGAGCGGAAGCCGCACCTCAGGATCCGCCAATACCTCAGCATCCTCACCGCCGGCGGTGATGCGCGGCATTTGCAGCCAGCGTCCAAGCAGCGGCAGGAGCAGCATCAGCACGGCGGAGGCGAGCAGCGTGATCTGGACGCCGGCTAAGTCGGTGAGGCGGCCCCAACCCCAACTGCCAATCGCCATTCCGCCAGAGAATGCAGCCTGCCATGCCGCCAGCGACCGGCCCGCGACCCAGCGGGGCGCAGAAAGCTGCACGCCGATGTTGAACAGCGTCCATACGATCGTCCACACGGCGCCGGCCAACACGAGAGCCGCGGCCGTTAGCACCGGCTGATGGCTCATGGCGGCGGCCGCCATTGCCCCACTCATTGACAGCGTGCAGGCGCGAACCGCGGCCTCGCCAGTCATGCGTCTGCGCACCTCGGCGAGGTAAAGAGCACCTATGACGGATCCCAATCCAAACGCGCCCAGCATAAGGCCGTAAGTTTGCGCTCCGCCATCCAATAGATCGCGGGCAAGCAGCGGCATTAGCGCCTGGATCGAGCCGCCGACGAGGGCGGTTGCCATGGTGCGGGTCAGCACGATCTTGATCGATGGCGAATTCGTGATGTAGCGCACGCCCGACACGATGGCGCGGCTCAGCTGTTCGCGCGGTAGCCGCGACCGCTCCGCCGTTCGTTTCCAGAAGAACAGCGCAATGATCAGTGGCAGATAGAGCACCGCGTTGAGCGCGAAAGCTGCGACTGCGCCTGCGGTCGCAACCAGAATGCCGCCAATTGCTGGCCCGACGCTGCGCGCGATGTTGTAGCTGATGCCGTTGAGCGCAACTGCAGATGGCAGTATCTCGGCTGATACCTGCTCGCTCACAGAAGATGCCCATGCCGGTCCCATCAGCGCCATGCCGCTGCCGATCACAAAGCAAAGCACAAGCAAGAGATCGGGTGTGGTAAGGCCGAACACATCGAATGCGGTCATCGCGCTCGCGCCGCAGAGCGCGATCGAGAGCGAAACTAGCATTACGATTCGCCGATCATACATGTCCGCGATGGCACCAGCCGGCATAGAAATCAGCATCACCGGCAACATGATGGCTGTCTGCACTAGCGCGACCTTGTCGGCTGAAGATGCCATCTCTGTCATTGCCCAGGCCGCGCCGACACCTTGGATTAAGATGCCGAGATTTGACAGCAAGCTCGCCAGCCAGATGCGCTGATAGGTGGGGTATCGCAACGGCGCGGTGATGCCGTCGGCGCTAAACCTTGAGCTAGGCGGTTCAGTCATTTCGGCTCCCTGGCCCGGAGTGCTTTGAGTGTCGCCGGCTGGGCCGTTCTCCAGGCCACATTCGGGATGGCTTCACAACAAAGGGTTCCGCAGTTTGCGTGGTACAGTCCAGTGAGGCACGCGCCTCATGTCCTGAACTAGGCCTGCTGCTGGGTGCTTGCCACATCGTGCGGGATACTGTCGTTTCTCTTGCAAGCGGACCCGGAGCATTGTCGATTTGAACGATCGGACGCCATCCGCCGACTTGGAGTAGATGGTAATTGGCCTTCGCCTGGAATCCGTGCGATTCGATCGACCATAATCTGCTCGGCTATAGTCTGAACTGGGAGGTTGCCAGAGTGGATTGCCATTGCGGCAGCTGAACCTCAGATCAACCTTTTGATATGTCGAGTTCCTGCGCCTTCCACGGCCTCGTAAGCGTCGATGGGTCCCGCAATTGATCGAGCAGCTCGGGTGAAAGATGCAGCTCTGACTGGAGGACGTCCCAAATCTTTTGCCCGCTCTTTAATGTCGCCTTCGCAACTTCTGAGGCGCGCTCATATCCGATCAGCGGAGTCAGTGCTGTAATAACAGCGGTGCTTGCCTCTAAATGTTCGCGGCACCGTTCCGCATTGGCAGTTATCCCTTCAATGCACTTTTCGCGAAGCACTCGGGCGGCATTGGCCAGAAGGGAAATGGACTGCAGAATACTGTAGGCAATCACCGGTTCCATGACATTGAGCTGCAGTTGCCCCGCCTCGGCTGCTAGCGTAATCGTGAGGTCCGCACCGATGACGTGGAACGCAACCTGATTAACGACTTCAGGAATCACCGGGTTAATCTTGCCTGGCATGATAGAAGAGCCTGCTTGCAGAGGCGGCAGATTGATTTCGCCCAGACCACCGCGAGGCCCGCTGGAGAGCAGTCTCAGATCGTTCGAGATTTTGGAGAGCTTTGTTGCTGTTCGTTTCAACATCCCGGAGAACAACACAAAAGCTCCAGTGTCCCAGCATGCCTCAATCAGATTGCTAGCTGCAACTAACGGAAGCTGAGTAAGGCGGGATAACTCTTCCACAGCGATCCCGGCATAATCCGGCTTTGTATTGATCCCAGTGCCAATTGCAGTGCCACCGAGATTCACCTCGTTGAAGAGAGACACGAGCTCTTCCAATCGGGCGACGTCCTCCCGCATTGTTGTCGCGAATGCACTAAACTCTTGGCCAAGAGTCATTGGAACAGCGTCTTGCAGCTGTGTGCGGCCAAGTTTTACAACACTGGCGAACTCCGCTCCCTTTCGATCAAACTGATCAGCAAGCTGACGAAGTTCACTGCTTAGCGAGCGGTGAGCCAACAGAATGGCAAGCCGGATCGCAGTTGGATACACATCGTTTGTTGACTGAGAAAGATTGACGTCATCGTTCGGATGGACGGCATCGTAGCGGCCGCGAGGCAATCCCAGGTGCTCGAGGGCTCTATTTGCGATCACTTCGTTGAAGTTCATATTCGTGGAAGTGCCGGCGCCTCCTTGAAACACATCAATTGGAAATTCGGCCGCCAATTTCCCGGCAATGATATCGTCGCAGGCGGCAGCTATCGCTCTAGCCTTGGCGGCGGAGATATCCCCGAGTCTGGCATTTGCAAGAACGGCCGCCTTCTTGACTGTAGCGAGCGCCCGGATAAGTTCCGAAAGATGACTAATCGGAATTCCCGAAATGGAAAAATTGTTGATCGCGCGCATCGTCTGGGAGCCAAAATATGCCTCGCTCGGGACTTCCACTTCTCCCAAGCTGTCGATCTCGCGGCGTGTTTTGACCATTTTTGCTCTCTGTCTGCGCGCCAGTTAGGCACCCGGATTAAAGTTCATGCCGTGTGACACAATGGTGTCGTCAGGCTTTGTAGCGCTTGAGCCGTACGCAACCGCAGCAGGCTGCTCGCCGGCGGCTGGTCAATCCGCTAAGGATTCAGCCAGCGAGGTCAGAGTGAAACTCAGCGTAACGTTCGGTCTGCGAGGTCTTCTTCTCCTCAAGCATGACAGAGAGGGTAATGGACTCGTGGCGCTGGATTCTCGCGTTCCACCGAACTCAGCGATGAAAAAGAGCGCGAAGGCGCGCATATTTGGCGTGAGACAACACTTCAGTTTCTCATCAATCTTCGTCAGGCATCTCCACCGGAATAGCGAAACCTGCCTTTACGCGATCCATCACGACCATTGTCTTGAATCCCTTGATATCCGGATTCTCATAGAAAAACCGCCGCGTGAATTGCTCGTAATCCTCCATCGTGCGTGATGTAATGTACAGAACGAAGTCGGCGTCGCCCGTGACGTAGAACCCGTTAACGACCTCCGCTGAGGATTTGATCGCCTTCTTGAATCGATCGATGATGTCCGCACGCTCGCGCTCGAGGCTCACCAGGACAAGCATCTGAATAGGTCTGCCTACCATCTTCGCCGAAACAATCGAGACATCGGCCTCGATGATTCCATCCGAGCGGAGCCTCTTCAGTCGCCGTTGACACGCAGTAGCAGAAAGTCCAGCGAGTTCGCCGATCACCTCTGAAGTCAGGCGGTTGTTTTTCTGTACGATCTCTAGAATGCGGGCGTCTGTCCGGTCATATTGCATAATCGGCCCTCCAGTGAATTTCATCGCAGAATACTCCTTTCGAGCAGAAAAACCTCACGGCTTCGGGTCAAATGCGACGCAAATCTGTTGCAGACCTCTGTATCCTGAATGTCGAGAGAATTTCAACACCGCGTTTTCGGCGTGGTTGTTTGAGGGTGATGAAGCGCGTGTACGTGGTGTTTGGTTGGGCTTCTCAGTTGCAGGCCGGGGGCAACAGATGCACTCGCGAAAAAGGCGGCTCTCGATTCAAAATCGAGAGCTGTGGCTCAGTCCATGGCCTTCGCTCTCAGGCGTGCTGACGCCGTTAGTGGCGAGACGAAGGGAAGCACTAAGAAAGACTCTCTGGGCTGGACGTTGTTGAGCTGAGGACATCTAACGGCGGTGGAGGGAAGGAACTTGGGTTTGAATCCTGGGCGAAGTGCTGGCGACGGCGGAACAGCGGCTCGGTTCGCGCAGCGGTTGAGCGGCGGGGATCTCCTATCGTTCGTCCGGCCAGCATTTTCTGCCAGCTATAAGGACGCGAGGGGGGAGTTCCTTTCGGCGCTGCCGCAGACGCGCTCCTTCGTACTGCCGGGCTTTCTTGGGCCCGAGAATGAACGTCTGGCTGTAGACGCCGCGTGGGTCGGTGATCCTCGGGCTCAGTGTGTGCTGATCATCGTCTCCGGTACGCACGGTCCGGAGGGATTTTGCGGATCGGGCATCCAGATGGACTGGCTCGCGCTGCTGGAGGGGGGTCGTCTTCCTGAGGGCGTTGCCTTGCTCTTCATTCATGCTCTCAATCCTCACGGCTTCGCGTGGGATCGCAGGGTCACGCAGGAGGGCTGCGATCTCAATCGCAACTTTGTCAATTTCGCCGTCGGCGCTCCGGCTAATCCTGGCTATGATGAGCTCCGTGCTCATTTTGTGCCGGCTGCTCTTGACGGGGCCGCATTCGAGGCTGCCCGCGAGGCGATACAGCAGTTCAAGGATGCCCACGGCGAGCGCGCTTTTCAGATCGCGCGGAAGGCTGGTCAATACACCGATCCTGACGGAATGTTCTTCGGCGGATTCGGTCCGTCCTGGTCGGCCTGCACGCTGGACACCATCGCTCGCGAGTATGCCTTAGCCGCTCGCGAATTCGTGGCGGTCATCGATGTCCATACTGGGCTTGGCCCGTATGGGTATGGCGAGCTTCAGAGTGAGCATATCGCCGCGAGTGCGTCGCAGGCCATCGCGGATCGCATGTTCGGACCAAGCGTCACGTCTGCGGATCTGGGAACGTCGACCTCGATTCCCATCCACGGCTCTCTGCAACTCTATTGGGAGCGACTTCTGGGCGATGGACGGTATCTCTACCTTTGCTTGGAGTACGGGACCTTCGACACTGAGGCCGCCCAGCGGGTGCTTCTGGTAGATCAATGGCTGCACGTCCATGGTGGTGGCGATCGGACCGGAACGTTTGGCCGCGAGGTTCGTGCGCGCATGCGGGCGCATTTTTGTCCCGATGATCCGTCCTGGAAAGAGGCGGTCCTTTTTCGCGGCCGGCAGGTGCTGCGACAGGCCTTGTCGGGACTGGAGCAAATAAACCGAGGCGAGCTCGCGTTGCCGCCGGGTGCCCCCAAATGACAGCGGGCTGGCACGACGGCCACGCCCCGCAGAACGGACTCTTAGAGAATAGTCCAAAAGGGAGAATTCAATGTCAAAACGGATGATGAGTATCGGAGCATCGATCCGCGGACTTGGCTATAACGCATCCGCTTGGCGGCACCCCGAGGTCGATCCAACCGTCCAGGAATCGATTTCGTTCTATGCAGAACTGGCGAAAAAGGCGGAAGCCGCAAAACTCGATTTCGTTTTTTTGGCTGACAATCTCGCAGCAACTTCGATGGACGATCGCCCGAAGGGGGCGCTCGGCCGCGGACATGACAACATTACTCTAGAGCCACTGACCACGATGGCTGCTATTGCTGTCCTGACCAGCAGGATTGGGCTGGTTGCGACATGCTCGACCAGTTACCAGCAGCCGTTTCATGTTGCCCGCCTATATGCCTCGCTAGATCACATAAGCGGAGGTCGGGCAGCATGGAATGTCGTTCCATCGTACCGGCAGACCGAGGGAGCAAATTTCGGCTTGTCAGAGCCCATTTCGCATAGTGAACGCTACGAACGGGCAGAAGAATTTGTCAGGGTTGTCCAGGGCCTCTGGAATAGCTGGGATCGCGATGCGTTCGTTTACGATAAGAAGTCCGGGATATTCTTCAATCCGGCCAAGGTGCGTGCTTTGCATCACCGGGGCAAGTTCTTCCAAGTGGAAGGACCGCTTACAGCCACCCGATCGCCTCAAGGCAGGCCGGCAATCTTTCAGGCGGGCGAATCGGGCCCAGGCATTGAACTTGCAGCCAAGTTCGCGGATGCGGTTTACACCGTTCCCCTGGAAAAGGCTGCCTCAGTCCAGCAGAGACAGCTCGTTCGGCAGACTGCGGCTAAGCACGGACGCAGCGAAGATTCGATCAAGGTCATTCCCGGCATTCAGCCTGTCGTAGCGGCAACCAAGAGAAAAGTTGAAGAGAAGCTCGACTTGCTGCGCTCGATAGCTGATCCAATCAAAGAGATGGGCAGATTGATCATCCAGTTCAAGGATGTTTCGAAGTACGATCTTGACGATATTCTTCCTGCATCTTTCGTTGATTCCGCCGTTACAAGTTCGGCCAGACCAATTGCCGAGAAGGCGGTCGCATCTAAATGGACTGTGCGAAGGCTGTGCCAGGAAATGGCGGTGGGTCAGCAGCGAATTGTTGCTGGTACGCCGGAAGAGATCGCGGCAGATCTTGCTGAATGGTTTAGCAGCGGTGCATGTGACGGTTTCAATGTTTCACCGTCACACGTGCCTGGCGGGCTTTTTGAGTTCCTGGATCAAGTGGTGCCGATTCTGCAGGAGCGTGGCTTGTTTCGAGCTGAATACGCTGGATGCACATTGCGTGAACACCTGGGAGTTGCTCGCGATGGATCGTAATGACAACGTCATCCGGTCCGCTGCCGGAAGTGTTGGCACAGAATTGGACGCCGCCAAGCCGGCCGGCGTACGCATGAGATCAACTGAGCAGGGTACGGTCGCAATGGAGCAGTCCGAAGTTTCGTCAATCGATTCAAGGGCGCTCCGATACGCGCTTGGTCGCTTCGCCTCGGGAATTACTGTTATTTCCGGAATGGTCGACAACGTGCCGACCGGGTTTACATGCCAGTCTTTTTACAGTGTCTCGCTGAACCCACCTCTGGTGTCCTTCTGCGTGATGAAGACATCGAAGAGCTGGCCCAGCATTCGTCTGTCTCGCCGTTTTACCGTAAATGTCCTTGCCGAAGAACAGCAGGCCATCTCAGATGCCTTTGCAAAATCAGGCTCAGAGAAGGGGAAACACGTTGACTGGGCCGCGCATCTAGGCGGCAAGGCAGTAATCGCCAAGACACTAATGTGGCTGGATTGCTCACTTCACTCTGAGCACGAGCTCGGCGACCACTTTCTGATTATCGGCAAGGTCGAGGAGATGAGTCCGGTTGACTGGGACAGGCAGAGAAATCCATTGATCTACTTCAGAGGTCAGTATCGGCAGCTCCTAAGTCAAAGTGCCTGATTGTCTCCAGGACATTCAAAGCGGTCTGACACGCCACTTGCATCGGTCAGATCAGATCGAGCATGGCACAACAGCAGGTTAAGGGCGCGGGCTGCCGCCGCGCTCTTCATCGCTTGCGCTAAACTCTTTGTTGTCAGAAAGGAGTTGCGGCCTGATTTGGTTCGCTATGTCAAACGCGTGACCGGCAAGCGGTCGAGCGGCTTTCCACACCCTCGCTATTTGTGTGTACGAAATACGTTGGGTCGACGATTTTTCGTGCCTTCAGCTGAACAAACGACTCGTCCTTTCAAACTTTGCATCGTCCTCATTCACATGCGTAATGAGTGGCCCCTACGGCTTCCGCCGGGAATGGCCTCCGGAAGCATTTTCTGTCGGTCCCCTCTTTCAATAAGAGCTCCACGCTTCGGGATGAAATCTAGCGCAAAAAGGATTCGTGATGCAGGAAATCATCCACGCGACAGTGAAATGCGACGCGAATATGTGAGCGATAACAGTACGATGAGAACGTCGCCGATCTCACAAGCGAGCCTTGGGACTTTCAAATGACCTTTCATAGTGTTCGGCCTGCTCATTCAACCGGTCTCGCTGCGAATTACCTGCGAAAGTTGCACCGTCGCGACTTTCTCGCGGGTGCTGCGCTGATCGATGGTTGCTGGGTTGCAGGCGAACAGAGGGACGTTGTCGTCGATCCGGCTACTGGAGAAGAAATAGCCGATGTAGCTCATTGCAGTTCCGAAGATACGGAATTGGCAATTGCTGCAGCCGAACGAGCTTTCCCCGGCTGGCGAGAGCTCCTACCAGCAAAACGGGGAGAGATCCTTCGGTCATGGGCAAGGTTGATGCTCGACCATTCCGAGGAACTTGCTGTCCTGGTAACCAGCGAGCAGGGCAAGCCGCTGGCTGAAGCACGCCAGGAAATCGCATACGGTGCCGGATTTCTCGAGTGGTTCGCTGCCGAGGGGGAGCGCGCTTACGGCGAGACGATTCCGAGCCACAAGACTGCGAGTCTCCTCCAGGTGCGCATGCAGCCGATCGGTGTCACAGCCGCGATCACGCCCTGGAATTTTCCGGTCGCCATGATTACGCGAAAGGCTGGGGCCGCCCTGGCAGCCGGTTGTCCGATGATTGTGAAGCCGGCCCCTGAGACCCCGCTGTCTGCTCTTGCTGTGGCTAGGCTGGCTGAGGAAGCTGGCGTACCGCGTGGCGTGCTTCAGGTGCTGGTCGGTAATCCTGTCGAGCTTTCGGCGCCTCTGCTGCGCGATCCGAGGACGCGATCTCTTTCGTTCACTGGCTCAACGCACGTAGGTCGCCTGCTTCTGGAGGGGGCCGCTACAACAGTAAAGAAGGTTTCGCTCGAACTGGGTGGGCACGCTCCCTTCCTCGTCTTTGACGACGTTAATCTCGACAAGGCTGTCAAAGGCGCAATGGCTGCAAAATTTGCCACATCGGGTCAGGACTGCCTGGCAGCTAACCGCATCTACGTGCAGAGGGGCGTCTATGATGCCTTTGTCGAGGCGTTTGCCGCGGCAATTGTCCGACTCAAAGTGGGGCACGGCCTCGATCCAGCAACAGAGATTGGTCCAATGACAAAGTTGTCGGTGGCCAACAAATGCAGGTTGCAGATTGATGATGCGAGGACAAAAGGTGCGCACATCATTTCCGCGAAGCCAGATGGCAGCCTGGGTCCGAATTTCGTCGCTCCGACGCTGCTCAGTGATGTCAGTGAAGGCATGCTCATTGCGCAGGAGGAAACATTTGGCCCGGTAGCTGCCGTCCTGCCGTTTGATTCTGAGGGCGAAGCTGTCGCTCGAGCAAATGCGAGCGAAATGGGGCTGGCCGGTTACGTCTACACGGACAGCCTGCGTCGAGCGCTGAGGCTCTCCGAACAACTCGAGTACGGCATGCTCGGCATCAATACAGCATCGTTTACAGGACCGCCTATTCCGTTTGGCGGATGGAAGCAATCCGGTCTTGGTCGCGAAGGTTCTCGGCACGGATTAGCGGAATACATGGAACAGAAATACGTTTGCTTCGGCGACTTGGCGGCTTAGGAGAAGAAGGTATGAATGATATCAAAACCATCGCTGAACGAGATCGCGCGAGTGTGCTGCATCCTTTCACCCAGCTCAAGGAATTCGCCACCGGTAAAATAGGTGATCCTACGATTGTTACGGGAGGGAAGGGCATCCGTGTCGAAGATGCGCTGGGACACACCTATATCGACGGTTTTGCCGGTCTGTACTGTGTCAACATTGGATATGGTCGTACCGAAGTGGCCGAGGCCATCGCGCGGCAGGCGTACAAGCTGGCATACTACCACACGTATGCTGCGCATACGACCGAGGAGCTCGCGGCGCTTTCCGATCGTCTCGTGCGGATGGCGCCAGGCAAGCCGAGCAAGGTATTTTACGGGCTCTCTGGATCGGATGCCAACGAAACGCAGGCCAAGCTCGTCTGGTACTACAACAATCTCCGCGGCCAGCCGAGGAAGAAGAAGATTATCTCGCGCGAGCGCGGCTACCATGGCTGCTCGGTCATCTCGGGTTCGATGACCGGCATGTCGTTCTACCATGATCATATGGACCTTCCATTTCCCGGCATATTGCATACTGGTACACCGCACCACTATTGGGGTGCCGAGCCCGGGGAAACAGAGGAGGCGTTTTCCCGCCGCCGCGCAGACGAACTTGAAAAGCTGATCCTGCGAGAGGGTCCGGAGACGGTCGGCGCATTCATTGCCGAGCCTGTCCTCGGTACAGGGGGCATCACGCCGCCGCCTGCCGGTTACTGGCGCGAAATTCAAGCGGTCCTCAGGCGCTATGACGTCCTTCTCATCGCAGATGAAGTGATTTGCGGATTCGGCCGAACAGGCGCGGATTTCGGCAGCACCTTGTACGGCATGGAGCCGGATCTGGTGACAGTCGCGAAAGGCCTGACATCCGGCTACGTGCCTCTGTCGGCAGCGATCGTTGGTGAGAGGGTGTACAGTGTCATGGAGGAAGCTGCCGATCGCGTTGGAGCTTTTTCGCATGGATATACCTACTCCGGCCATCCGATCGCGGCCGCTGCAGCAAACGCAGTCCTCGATATTGTGGAGAAAGAGCGGCTGAGCGAGCGCGCGAGGACCGTCGGCTCGCACTTCCAGAAGCGGCTCAAAGAGCGGTTTGCGCAGTTGGAAATTGTTGGTGAAGTGAGAGGCGTGGGCTTGCTCGGGGCCATCGAGTTCGTTGCCGACCGCCAGACAAAGCGGCGATTTGATCCACAGCTCAAGGTGGGGGCACGCATTTCGAAGGCTGCCCGGGATCGCGGACTTATTGCGCGAGCAATGCCGCACGGAGACATTCTGGGTTTTGCGCCACCTCTGGTCGTTTCCGAATCTGAGATCGATGAGATTGTTGAGCTCGCGTATCGAGCGACGAAGCAGGTAATGGACGAGCTTGCAAGGTAATCACCGATCGCTTGAATGGCTTTTTGCGTGCCGGTGCGCATCAATCATTAACCGGCCATGTGATGCTCTTTGCGGGGACGCCCGTTCGGGCGTCCCCCTATCTGTTCGTGGCGTTGAGCTGCGGCATCATAGCGATGCATTCCATTGCCTGGCGGGAGTGCTGGAGCCTCGATCCAAAGTGGCGGCGAAAAACGATTAGCGGGGCTCACGGGACGCGTCTCTGCTCTGCGTCATGTGTCTGGCCGAGGAGGAGATGTCGAATGACCGAGATGCAATCCTTTGTGGTACCGGCGCGCGCGCCGGATGTGCCGATCCGTATCACGGGAATACGCACGCTCGTCGTGAATGCGGAGATGCGCAACTGGATCTTCGTCAAGGTCACGACGGATCAGGACGGCCTGTATGGCTGGGGTGAGGCAAGCCTGAACTGGAAGACACGCGCAGTCTGCGGCGCGGTAGAGGATCTCGAGACTCTGCTGCTTGGCCGCGATCCGCGCGACATCGAGCAGTGCCTGCGTATCCTGAACAAGCACAGTTACTATCGCCTTGGTATCATCGGCGCGACGGCGATCAGCGGGATCGAGCACGCGCTATGGGACATTTTTGGCAAGAGCGTCGGGCTGCCGGTATGGCGCCTGCTGGGAGGTCAAGCGCGCGAAAAAGTGCGTGTATACACTCATCTTGGGCTAGGCGACATGAGATCCGTGTATGAGACCTTCGACAGGGGGGCTCTGCGCGACAAGGCGCGCCAGGTAGTTGCGCGGGGCTATGACGCGCTGAAAGTGGTGTTCGTCCCGTACGGTCATTTCACCGCGCGGATCCCAGAGCGTCGCCAAGTCGGCCTGTTGATGGAAACGCTGCGCGAAGCCGTAGGTGACAACGTGGAGATCATGGTTGATTTCCATGGCCGACCGGCCTCAATCGGAGCGGCGCTGCAGTTCATCGAGGAGCTAGCACCGTACCGGCCGATGTTCTGCGAGGAGCCGGTGCAACCGGGCGATACTGAGGCGATGCGGCAAGTGACCGAGCGCGCCGGCTGTCCGATCGCGACCGGCGAGCGTCTTGTGGGATTCAAGGAGTTTGAGCCGTTGTTTGCCACTAAGGCCGTCCACGTCATACAGCCCGACTTGAACCACGTGGGCGGAATCCTGGAAGGCAAGCGAATAGCTGCCGCGGCCGAGCACGCCTTCATGGGCGTTGCGCCGCACAACCCGAACGGCCCGCTTGCTGGCGTCGCAGCGTTGCACTTCGACGTCTCCACCCCGAACTTTGTCATTCAGGAAGAGATGAGCGGTGCGGTGCCGTGGTACGACGAGGTGGTAACCACGCCCCTGAAGCGGACGGGTAGTTTCTGGGGGGTGCCGGTCGCGCCGGGTCTGGGCGTGGAGATCAACGAGGCGGCGGCCGCGCGCCATCCATTCAAGCCCGAAGTGGTGCACACACGATCGGCTGTGCTGGAGGATGGTACTGTCGTCGATTGGTGACCGTAAGGCGACGACGACAAGTCTGTCTGCTGAGTACGAGCGCGGCGGGGCATCGTGACCCATTGGCTGGTAACTCTTTCGTTTGTTAGAGCGGTGCCCCTGTTGGCGCGGCAGTCTGGCCGACGGCATGAAGTCAACGCCGATCCACGCTACCGTCGCCGGCGCGGGTGACGTTGCGACCGAAAAATGGCATGGGCGCACTATGATTGGTGAGAACGTTCACGCTCCAGGTAGCCAGTTCGTGCGGCTGGACATAGAACGCCTACCGACATTCATATTTGGGCCCATTTCGCAGCCGGCGATCAGGTATCGAAGCTGTCCCAGATCTGACGGCAATGGTTGTCGCATTCTCCTCTATTAAATGCAGGATTTCGGCGGCGTCTGGGCCTACATTGGCGGTATTCGGCATTTAAAGGCGGCTACGGTTTGTCCATGACATCGCAAACACGACCATCTCTGGGAATCCTGCAACTCGAACGCGGGGTCGCGCCAGCGGCTACGCCGCCTACGCCGGTCCCCGGATCAATGCTGAGTTCGGCTACTTTCGACTTTCCGACCCTCTTGGAAACTGTCCCCGGAGCTTGGGTGGAGAACGTCGTCCGAGGCGATCCGTCGCTCGAGCCGGCCTACATCGCGGCCGCCCGACGGCTGGTCGAGCGAGGCGCCGTCGCGATCAGTTCCACCTGCGGCTTCTCTATCCGGCATCAGCCGGCGGTCGCAGCTTCTGTGAATGTGCCAGTGGTAATGTCCAGCCTGCTTCTCTTACCGGCGCTGCTTCGTCAGCTGGGCCGACAAGCCAAGATTGCCGTCCTGACCTATGATTCTGCGCATTGCAGTGAGGATCTGCTGGGAATCCATGATCCGGGCGAGCGGGCGAGAATTGTGGTCGGTGGGGTCGAGGGCGGCAAGTATTGGCATGATGAGCTGAAGCGCCCGGCGCCGCCGACAGACGTCGCCGCCATGGAGGCGGATGTTGCTGCCTGCATCGCGCGGCTTCGCGCGTCGCACCCGGAGATCGCTGCAATCCTGTTCGAGTGCGCGGGATTCCCGATTGTCGCGCCGGCAATCCGGCGGACCGCAAAGCTCCCAGTTTACGATATCGCCGGCCTTTGTCGGATGACCATGGCGTCTCTCGCCTGACTTAGATCTTGCGATCACTTCCGAACGTGGATAGCGACCGCGGAACGAAACAACTGGTCCAGATACAGGATTCCGCGGCCTCGTTGGTGCGAGGCTTGGCATGGTGGTCATGCAAGAACGCGTCATCAACCGGCCGGATAGTTGGCCTCTGCCAAGTCGTGCACTCAGCAAAGCTCGTGCGGCAGGGCAGATCGTTTACCTGTGGTCCATCTTCCTGCGGATGATAAAGCGCGGCAACTAATCAAAATTAACACCCGGAGTGCATCAGTTATGAAGAAAGAACTGCATTTTGAGCGTGCCGAGTTTGCGGCGCGCGTAGCGGCTGTGAAGAAAGAGATGTCAAAGCGGGCGATCGATATCCTGCTGCTCTCGGAGCCGCCCAACCAGAACTACGTGACCGGCTACAACGCATTCTCGTTCTATACTCCTCAGATGGTGATCGTGGCGCTGAATCACGACGAGCCAATCTGGGTGGGGCGGTTCATGGACCGTATCTCAGCCTTGATGACCACTTATCTTGCCGACGGCAACATAAGGGCCTACCCCGACCGTTACGTGCAATCGACCCTGTCGCCGTACGATTTCGTGGCTGACGTTGCAAAGGAGTTGGGCGGCGAGAAAGCGAAAATTGGCGTAGAGATGGGAGGGTATTACTACTCCGCGCGTGCACATGCTGATCTCGTCCGAGCGCTACCGCTAGCCCAGTTTGTAGACGCCGACCTGCTGGTCAACTGGATTCGGATTGTGAAAAGCCCGGCTGAGATTTCTATCATGCGCCAAGCCGGCCGGATCGCGGACGCGATGATGCAGAGGGCCATCAATACAGTCGAGCCTGGTGTGCGCGAATGCGATGTCGCAGCTGCCGCCTACCACCAGATGATATCGGGCACACCCGAGTTTGGCGGATCCTACAGCTGTTCGCCCCCGAACATTTGTATTGGTGAGCGTGTAATCGCGCCGCATGCTCATTGGACGGACGAGCCGCTCGCACCTTCAACCATACTCAATCTTGAACTTTCCGGAGTGCGGCATCGCTATCAGGTTGTCCTCAGTCGCACAGTCTCGCTCGGCAAGCCTGCCACCAGCTATCAGAAACTTGCGGACGTCGTGGTCGAGGCGTTGAATACGACTCTTGAGAGCGTCAAACCCGGACGGACAGCCTCGGAGGTCGAGGGAGTCTTTCGGCGAACGCTCGCGCGCCATGGATTTGAAAAGGAGGCAAGGCTCGGCTATTCAATTGGAGTTGGATTTCCACCTGCAGTCGGTGAGCGCACTGCCAGTCTGCGCAAGGGCGATGAAACTGTTCTCCAGAGCGGTATGGTCTTCCACATGATGCCAGGACTATGGCTGGACAACGTGGGAATTACGATAACCCAATCCTTTGCTGTTACCGACGGCGGACACGAGCCCTTGACGTCGACGCCGCGCAAACTCTTCATCAAATAGGGAGAACGTCAAGCCTCCGCTACCCGATACACCAGCGGCAGCGCAAGCTGCCGCTGGTCCCTAATTTACCCGGACTGTAAGTCACAGCGAGGGTCCTTTGGGACGAGCCGCGGTTAGAACTCCACGCCCGGTCGGATCTACGTTTTGGCCGACCGTTTGCTGCGCCGTGGCGGTTTAGAAGCCCTTGAAGAGCTCAGATAACATCGCAGCCCAAGGGAGTGGTCGTAAGCCTGGTGGCTTCTAGGTGGTCTCGAAAAATCAAAACTAAGGACAGACGAAATGAGAAATTCCGATGCCATTTGGGGTATTGCGGACCAGAAAGCTCCGGCATTCCATAAGCTCAGCGACGATGTTTGGGACAGGCCCGAGTTGAATTACCAGGAATTTGCAGCGTCGGCGGCGCACGCGAACATGTTGCGTGCGCAGGGGTTTCGAGTTGAAACGAACGTCGCCGGATTACCGACGGCAGTGATGGGCGAGGCGGGTGAGGGCGGTCCAGTCATCGCCATTCTGGGCGAGTTCGATGCGCTTCCGGATCTGAGCCAGGAGGCCGGCGTTGCTGTTCACCAGCCAGTAACGTCGGGCGGCAGCGGACACGGATGCGGCCACAACATGCTGGGGTCTGCCTCCTTGCTCGCTGCTGCTGCGGTCAAGGAATGGCTGGCGGCAAACGGCCAGAAGGGGAGGGTCCGCTACTACGGGTGCCCCGCAGAGGAAAATGGCTCCGGCAAGGGTTTCATGGTGCGGGCCGGTGTTTTTTCCGATGTCGATGTTGCAATCTGTTGGCACCCGGCCGATTTCACAGGCGTTTTCAAGCCACAGTCACTTGCCTGTGTCGAGATCGAGTTTACCTTCCACGGCCGAGCCTCTCATGCTGCCGTTGCGCCTCATCTCGGGCGAAGCGCGCTCGATGCTGTCGAACTGATGAGCGTCGGGGTCAATTACATGCGTGAGCATATGCCGTCCTCGGCGCGTGTGCACTACGCCATCACCGACACCGGCGGGTTAGCCCCAAATGTCGTTCAAGCTCGCGCTTCAGTGCGGCACCTCATTCGCGCTCTTGATCTCAATGAGATGTGGAATCTGGTTGGGCGGGTCAAGAACATTGCGCAGGGTGCCGCCCTAATGACCGAAACTCGAGTTGAAGTGAAGCAGCTTTCAGGCGAAGCAAATCTAGTTGCCAATCGGGCATTGGAGAACGCCATGGAAGCAAACCTCATCCGGTTGGGCGGGCCGGGTTTTGATGCGGCCGACCGCGCGTTTGCGGAACAGATTCAGAAGACCATTTCTGCCGAGGACATCAAGGCTGCCTACGCCCGCTATGGTCTGGAACCGCAGGAGGGGGAATTGCTTAGTGAGCGCATTTATCCGACGCGCCATGCCGGCGAGCTTCTGCTCGGTTCGACAGACGTCGGCACGGTCAGTTGGGTCGTTCCAACTGTGCAATGTCGTGTTGCTTGCTACACGGTGGGCACGCGCTATCACTCATGGCAGCTGGTTGCTCAAGGCAAGCTGCCTGCAGCACACAAAGGATTAACACATGCTGCGAAAGCGATGGCCGGTGTTGCTGTCGACGTTTTGAGCAATGAGGATCTGCTGAGATTGATAAAGGACGAGTTCAACGCGTTCCGAGCCAAGAATGAGTTCAAGAATCCGATCGCGGACGACATAGCGCCACCGCTTGAAATGGCGGCACCATAATCTGGGCTCAAAGGATGAAAACCAAGGCGCGCTCCATCGCGTTCGTTAGCTCGTGGCGACAATCATATTTCAGTCAACGAATACGAGCAGCGCGGCAAGCTGGCTTCTTCAGGCAAGAGTGCTGCCGGCCAACTCCCCCGGCAAAAAATCGTGCGCCTAGATCGCTCATCACGCGATGCGGAACGCTATCGCCCAAATCAAGGTTTGCGACTGACAATGCGAGATCAGCGCAGCCACGTGGCCGCGCAGTTTCCGGTCGCGCTTCACATGTATCGACTAGACATCTTGCATATAGGATCCACTGGCAGATTTCATCCGCACGGTGGCTGGCAGTACCGGCCTCTCAGGGGTTGCGACCGAGCTTGGGTGGGGCCGCTCGCGGTTTTGATTAAATGGGTTCAGGGCGGCGGATTTCAACCGGGCGACGATTGTCGGACCCAAGAGTGTCCTGCGCAGCTTGCGATGACCGCGTAAGTGAAACCTGGGCTCGGTTGTCAAGTTTACGCCGATCTCCGGCGGAGCGGCAGATTTGATCTGCACCTCAGGATCGGCGCTCGCCTCTGAACGGCTGCTCGTCATTGGGACATTCTATCCGCGGCGACATTTTTGGCTCGCGTTCCCTTTTCGCCCGAATCTGAAAACCGATGTTGATCTATTCGCCTCGATCGAGGTGCGGATCGAGCCACGAAGAAGGTAATGAACGAGCTCGCTCGAGATGGCTTGCTGGTTCTGACCTGGGCAAACGGCTGCGTGATAGATTTTCTGCCTCCTCTTCGACTCGGCAGAAGTGCATCGAAAACCGGCCCAAAAAAGCTATGATACGCTGGATTTCAACGTATTGCTTGTAGATATTGCGTTAAATCGATCTTGAGGAGGACTAGGGTTAGGAAAACAAGCGCTCTGGCAAACCCAGCTGGTTCTGGAGTGCGAAGACGAGGAGATTCAGGGATGACACATCTTGTAGTCAAGGAGGTAATTCCGGAGTTCGTGGGAGAACTTAGTGATTTCCCGTTCCATGCGATCGACGACCGCGTAGTCGAAGAGTTGCGCGCGGCATGGGCGCACTACCCGGTGCTCCGGTTCCGCAATGTCCCGAGTGGTGATGCTGAGCAGGTCGCGTTCACCAAAGCGCTAGGTCCGGTATCTTATCCGGTCAACCAAACCAGGGGTAAGCACGAGAATTCTCCAGAGATCCTTGTCATCAGCAACAGGGGCGGCGGCGACCTTGGAGATGGCGAGGTAACTTGGCACACCGACATGTGGTACATAGAGCGGCCGCCATCGGCGGCGATCCTGCGCGCCGTCGAATTGCCTGCAGCGGGAGGGAATACTTGTTTCTCCAATATGTACACAGCATTCGCTAGCCTGCCCGATGCGCTGAAGGCGCGATTGCAGGGATTGAGCATCCATCATCAGTCTGTGCTCGACATTTACGACGCCGTGCGTCTTGGCAAAGAGTTGCCGTCCTCCTCAGACTTTGCATCTTGGCCGGGCGTTGATCACCCGATCGTTCGACGGCATGCGGATTCGGGAAAGTCGTGTCTGTATCTCGGCAGCGCCCGTGCATATCAGTCCATTCCTGGCATGAAGCAGCAGGAAGCCAAAGAGTTGCTCGATGAGCTGTGGCAACGCGCCACCGATAGCGCGGACGTCTGGTACCAGGAGTGGAAGCCGGGTGATATGCTCTTGTGGGATAACCGGTGCCTGATGCACCGCCGCGATGCGTTCGATCGAGGCTCTATTCGCCTGATGCATCGCACAACCGTAGAGGGTGAGCGTCCACTGGCGGCGCTGTGAACCGGGGCGCGAGAGCTCCACTTTGTAATCCATCCACCAGGGCGCTCAATACAAGCCTCTTGGCTCGATAGTTTCGCCAGAAGAGGCTCAGCGGAGGAGAGGGATATGAGTGCGATCAAGCGGCAAAATGATGATCCGGAGGTCCGATAGCGGAGCTGCGATGAGCGCGTGAGCTAAGATCTCTGCGTCCGTGGCCCAGCCGTGCGTCCAGATCTGCGCGACCAGGTGTCTGCGCTGTTCTGACGCGGCGCGTGTGTTGGGAGAGCTGGTCTTGTCTCGCGGTGCTTCGGCCGCGCTCCAATCAATGGATGGCGCCACTTCTCGCGTTCAAGGTCGGAGCCACTCTCTCGATCGGATCGAGTACGAGGAAATACAGGAAAGGTATTCTTGCCATGAGTGATTTGATGAAACGTGGCCAACAGTTCGGCTGGAGCCGCCGAACCCTCCTGCGGGCT